>Ga0180437_10005346_pt1 | contig 17616 bp, 9 predicted proteins | sample SS_ome_4_FD_132410 | JGI IMG/M metagenome (GOLD analysis project Ga0180437, IMG submission 132410) | Hypersaline lake sediment archaeal communities from the Salton Sea, California, USA - SS_3_D_1 metaG | ecosystem: Environmental > Aquatic > Non-marine Saline and Alkaline > Hypersaline > Sediment... | reverse complement strand
GGCCACCGCTCCCAGCGCCACAGCCACCCAATCCCAACCGCTTTCCTTCTCCCACTCTGCCCCTTCCTCGTAGTATCCAACTCGCTCCTCAAGCGGTGGAAGCAACTCCGTGGGCTGAAGTTCTCGTTTGACGACTACGGGCTGCTGGATGGTCGTCATGGCCTCGCCAGTGCGATGATAGTTGATCAGGATCTGGGCCAGTTGTGACGCCGTGCGGTAGCGGGCCGAAGGTTCCTTGGCCAGCACCTTATGCACAATGCGGGCCAACCCTGGGGGAACGCGGGGGTTCAGCTCGTTGACGGGCATTGGTTCCTCTCGCAAATGCTTGAGGGCCGTGGCGATACCGCTTTCGGCCTCGAAGGGCAGGCGTCCAGTGAGCATCTCATACATCACCACGCCGATGGAGTAGACGTCGGAAGCTGGCCCCAAACGTTCACCAGCCGCCTGCTCCGGCGACAGATAGTCAGGCGTGCCCCAGACCTCCCCCCCCTCAACCACAGGAGCAGAGGTCAAGGCCCGAGCGATGCCAAAATCGGTTACTTTTAACCGCCCATCCGTAGTGACCAGGATGTTTTGCGGCTTGACGTCACAGTGGATGAGATCCGCCTTGTGGGCCGCGCCGACGGCGGTACAAACCTGAATGGAAATAGTCATAACGCGCTCGATGGGGAAAGGAGCGCTTTCGAGGATCAACTCTTTGAGATTGCGGCCCTCGACGTACTCCATGACGATGTAATGACGGTTGCCATCCCGGCCGATGTCGTAAACGCTGACAATGTTAGGGTGATCCAGATTGGCTGCCGCCTGGGCCTCGTGGTAGAACCGCGCCAGGAAAGCCTCATCGCTCGCGCGTCTCTCGTGCAGCAACTTGACAGCCACCGTGCGCCCCAGCATGACGTCTTGAGCCCGATAGACGGTAGCCATGCCGCCCTCGCCAATGATAGTCAGTAGCCGGTATCGGTTGTTGAGTAGGGGACTCTCAGCCACCTTTGTCCACGCCCTCCGTATACAGTCCTACCTTACTATACCACTCTATCGCCAAAAAGACAAGGACCGCCGTAGCAAATGAACATCTGTTGCCAATAACCAAAAAGTCTGTTATACTGTCATTGAACGGCCTGCTTCCCATTTGCACTTTTTGCAAAAAGATAGGTGAAGGAGACGGGTGTGAAAGAAGAAATCGCCAAGGTCAGGAAAGCCAGAAAGAGCGCTATCGAAGGGATAGCCAAGGACAAAATCGCAAAGCTCCACGAAGAAGGCAGACTCACAGCACGGGAGAGGATAGAACTTTTTTTTGACAAGGGGAGTTTCGTGGAACTAGGACTCCTGGCCGAGAGCCAGTGCTACGAATTCGGGATGAAGAAGCATCGCTACCCCACTGATGGCATCGTCGTCGGCCACGGAACAGTGGACGGCCGCCAGGTCTGCGCCTATTCTGAAGACGTGACCATATTGGGGGGCTCGGTGGGTGTTTTCCATGGCCGTAAGATGACAGAGATAGCCGACCTAACCGTCAAGACGGGAGTGCCACTGGTTGCCCTCATGGAATCTCCTGGCGCAAGGGTGCAAGAAGCCATCATTGAGGTCATCGGTCCCCCCAATATCTTCTACCAGAACGTCAGGGCTTCCGGAGTCGTCCCCCAGATAGCGGTGGTGCTGGGCAATACAGCCGGTATGGTCATCTACTCAGCAGCCTTGATGGACTTTATCTTCATGGTAGACAAACAATCTCACGCCCTCATAACGGGTCCCAAGGTCATCAAAACCATCGGGGGCGGGGATATCACCATGGAAGAACTAGCCGGGGCTAGAGTCCACTCCGTCAAGACGGGTATCTGCGATTACCGAGCCAGGGACGAGGTGCAATGTCTGAGACAGGTGAGGAGACTGCTGAGCTTTCTGCCGTCCAACAACCTAGAAGACCCGCCAGTGGTTGACACTGGCGATGATCCCAACCGCTGGCTGGATGGGTTGGAAGACATCGTGCCCGTCAATCCAGAACTGCCCTTTGACATGCACCAAGTCGTCGAGAGAATAGTGGACAACGGCGATTTCTTTGAGATAAAGAAAGAGTTTGCCCCCTGCCTGATCATTGGCTTTGGCAGGTTGAATGGGAAGACCATCGGCATAGTGGCCAACCAGCCAGAAAGCCTGAGTGGCTGCCTGACCGTTGATTCCTCCGACAAATTCGCCCGCTTTGTGAGATTCTGCGACTGTTTCAACATCCCGCTGGTTTTCCTGGTGGACGTGCCGGGCTATCTGCCCGGCATAGACCAGGAACACACAGGTATCATCAACCACGGGGCCAAAGTCCTCTATGCCCTGTGTGAGGCCACCGTGCCTAAGGTCAGCGTGGTGATAAGAAAGTGCTATGGCGGGGGCATGCTAGGCATGGGCGGGCACAAGTCCCTGAGAATTGATCAGGCTTTCGGTTGGCCCACGGCCGAGTTGGCCACCATGGGAGCCGAGGCGGCCGTGAACTTTCTCTACCGCGATGGATTGAAAAGAGCCAAAGACCCGGAGAGAATGAGAGAGCGGCTTCTCAGGGAATACAAAGAGGAGCACTCCAACCCCCTCAGGGCCGCCGCCAAGCGATTCCTAGACGACGTCATCGAGCCAGGCGAAACGCGCATCAGGCTGATCCAATCTCTGGAACTCCTCTCCAGGAAAAACGACGACCCCCTCCCTAGAAAAAAGCATGGGAATATACCACTGTGATGCGTGAAATGTGAAGCGTGATAAGTGATGCGTAAGAAGATACGAAAGATCGTCATCGCCAACCGCGGTGAGATTGCCCTCAGAGTGATCCGCACTTGCCGTGAGATGGGGATAGAAACCGTCGTACTGTATTCGGAAGTAGATAGAAATGCCCTGCATGTCAGATACGCAGACGAAGCCTTCTGCATCGGCCCAGCGCCTTCAGCCGAGAGCTATCTAGCCATGGGGAAGATCATTGAGGTGGCTACAAGATCAAAAGCCGACGCCATCCACCCTGGGTACGGCTTTTTGGCCGAGAACCCCGAATTCGTCAAGATGTGCGAGGACAACGAGGTCATCTTCATCGGCCCCCGGAGCGATGTGATGGCTCTTGTAGGAAGCAAGACGGCCTCCAGACGGATCATGACTGAGGCCGGTGTGCCAGTGATACCTGGCATGAGATGGGATCTGGAGGACAGCAAAGAGGCAGTGGAAAAAGCATGGGAACTCAGCTTCCCCGTGATACTGAAAGCCTCGGCCGGAGGCGGAGGTAAAGGGATGAGGATAGTCAGAGGAGAAGAGGAACTGCTTTCCGCCTTCAAAGAAGCTCGAGAGGAAGCCAAATCGGCCTTTGGCGACCCCAGCCTGTATCTCGAGAAGTACCTAGACAAATCAAGGCACATCGAGTGCCAATTCCTGGCCGATAACTACGGCAACGTGGTCCACCTAGGCGAAAGGGAGTGCTCCATCCAGAGGAGACATCAGAAACTGATAGAGGAATCCCCCAGCCCTGTGATGACCGAGGAACTGCGCCAGAAGATGGGTGAGATGGCCGTGAGAGCTGTCAAGGCTACCCGCTACAACAATGCTGGAACCATCGAGTTCCTGGTCGATAAGGAGATGAGCTTTTATTTTCTGGAGGTGAACGCCAGGTTACAGGTGGAACACCCGGTAACGGAAATGGTAACGGGCCTGGATCTGGTCAAGGAGCAGATCAGGATCGCTGCGGGGGAAAAGCTGGCCATCAGCCAGGGAGACATCAGCTGGCAAGGTTCGGCCATCGAGTGTCGGATCTCAGCGGAAGATCCCTTCCACAACTTTTTGCCGTCAGTGGGGGTCATCACCAGCATCATCGAGCCCGGAGGGCCGGGGGTCCGGTTAGACAGCAGCCTCTACAGCGGGCTGGCAATAACACCTTTCTATGACCCTCTGGTGGCCAAGTTGATCGTCTGGGGTAAAGACAGAGACGAAAGCATCAAGAGGATGGCGAGAGCTCTAAAGGAATTCTGTATAGAGGGCATAAAGACCAACATACCTTTTCACCAGAGGGTCATGGAGAACCGCTCGTTCGCCAGCAGCGATTTTGACACCTCTTTTATCAAGGATGAATTTCAAGGCGGCCTGAGCATCGAGAAATCTCACTACAAAATCGCCGCCATTGCTGCAGCTATTGAGGAGTATGACCGGGGTCTCGCTGAGCCCATCGTCAGGGCAGAGAGGCAAAAAGCAAGGGCTGACGTCTGGAAGATGGCCGCCATAAGGCAGCATCTGCGCAAAGACTAATTCCTTCAAGGAGAAGAGGAACTTGTTTGACGTCACTGTGGACAACGACAGAGCTTTCAAGATTGCTATAGATGAGAGGGACGGCCTGTACAACCTTGAGATAGATGGACAGAGCACGACGGTTGATATGACTTCTATCAAGGGCCGCTCTCATCTTTCGCTTTTGATAGACAACCGCTCTTACGAAGCGATCATTGGCAGGGATGGAGAGTTCTACCGGGTCGTTGTCTGCGGTGAAGAATTCCAGGTTCTGGTTGAAGACGAGGAGATAAAGAAGTTAATTGGCACAAGGAAACCCTCTGAAGACGAGTTGGATATAAGCATCCACGCCCCCATGCCCGGCATAGTGGTCTCCATAGGTGTCTCCAGAGGCGATGAAGTGAAGAAAGGCGATTGTCTGCTGGTTCTCGAAGCCATGAAGATGAGAAACGAAATAAAGTCCTCGCGAGATGGCGTGATAAAAGGCATTCTTGTTCAAACCGGCCACACAGTAGCCAAGGGCAGCGTTCTGTTGACCTATGAATAGCTATCTATCTTTCCGTGACCAATCGTAGGGTATCTCGTCTGTGTGAGCCGGGAGGCGGTATTCGTCAGGATCATCGTAACGATAGAGCTCAGTGGGCACGTTGACGATCAGGGTGACCTCCTGGCCGATGCCTTTGAACCCGTGCATCACACCGGGCGGGATCTTGAGCAGAATGGGATTGTGCTGGCCCATGAAGAACTCATTGACCTCGCCGTGGGTAAGCGAGTCGGGGCGGCTATCGTAGAGAGCCACCTGGGCCATGCCATGGACACAGATGAAATGGTCGGTCTGAAGCTTGTGATAATGCCAGGCTTTGACCACCCCCGGATAGGCGGCCGTAACGTAGACTTGGCCGAACTCTTCGAACTCTTCCCAGTCACTACGCAACATCTCCATTAAATACCCGCGCTCATCGGGAATGACCCGCAGTTTCTTGACTCGAACGCCTTCGATCATCGTTGGTTTTGAGACTCCCTTCTTTGCTGGATTTGTGAAAAAGCGAGCCTGCGTTACAGCGTCAGGCTGGTGACGATTGCTCTTCCTGCCCCCTGCTAGCCAGATAATAGATGGCAAAGGCCATGAACAGGGCAAGCAGGATCAGGTAGACAAGCAACACTAGGACCCCCAAGCCGCTGAGGGCCAGGCTGACTTCATCGGTGCCGGAAGTCATCGCCCCCAGGGAAACGGCCACCATGCCTATGGCTCCCATATTCCAGAGGACGTGGAGGCCAACGCTGGCCGCATAGGTGCCCAGGATATACCAGGGGCGGCGCCTTCTCAGCAGGTAGTACCAACCCAGGCCCATCAGCCCGCTGCCCAGGCAGTGCATCAGGGTGGAACCCACCCGTAGCAGCACTACCACGCTCCAACTCTCCAAAGCGATGGCAGTGTTGAAGAGCCCTTCCGTTATAGCGAACCCGGCCCCTCCAGCCACCCCCCACAGGAAAGCCCGATCTGCCCCCGGCCGGCGATAGCTCATAAGAGCCACCCCCAAAGGTTTGAACAACTCTTCACCCAGCGGAGCGATGACCACGAAAATCAGGACCAGAGCGATGGCGATGGGTGGGGAGAGCAGAACCTGAGAGAGATGAACCGGGTCCGCTATCCATGAGGGGTCTTGCAGGTTAGCCGCCAATTCCTGGAGCCAGGCCATTCCGTTAGGCATCAGGGCCACAATCAGTAAGACAGCAAACAAGGTGAATAGGCCCAAAGCAGCTTCCAAGCCGAAGGCCAGGAAAACAGCCAGGAACGCGCCACTGCTTGTCTGGAGAACCACCTCCCGCCAGCGAACCGGCACCGCCGAGGCCAGTCGCTGGCCAACGAAAGCCACCACTATTAAGGAGGGTAGGGCTACACCCAGAACATGGAAAGGAGGGAAGACCAGAGGGGTGAACCCTGCCAAAAAGTCGGCGACCAGGATGATATGGCCGACGACCACGGCTAACATAAAAAGGGCCAGCAGCCCCACCAGGCGGGGACGGAAAGGGCGTGAGGGGTAGCCCAGCAGTGATCTGAGCCCCTGACAACCCAAGGGCAAGCCCAGACCCAGTCCCAGAACGATAAAGGCCATCCCCACGACGGAGCTCTGTAAGGGATCGGTCACCCCCCGCTTGGATACCAAGGGAAGCACAAAATATAGCACCCCACTCAGCAACCCCAACAGGGCGATACTTAGACCGGCCAGAGCGACACAAGCCTTAGCCGCTTTCAGCAAAGGATTACCCTCCATCGCTGTTTATTACACCATAACAACGTCTTTTGCCGAACTCCTCAGCAGAAGCACTGACGATGAAACCTTCAGGCGAGCCATTCCGGCTGAAGCCCCTACTCCGCCATTGTCCCCACCTTCAACGCTCCAGCAATCCGTGCAGGATGAGAATGGCCGCTTCTTTGTCCAAGGGCTCATTGTTATTGCCGCACTTGGGGCTCTGGATACAGGAAGGGCAGCCAGACTCGCAAGGGCACTCACTGATGGTCTCCAGCGTCGCCTTCCACAACTGGGTCAGAAGCTCAAACCCCTTCTCGGCGATGCCCACCCCACCAGGGAAGGCGTCGTAGATGAAAATCTGGGCCTGGGCGGTGTCGGGATGATGGGGTGTGGAAAGGCCGCCAATATCCAGACGGTCACACATAGCGAAGAGGGGCAAGATGCCGATGGACGCGTGCTCCACGGCGTGCAACCCACCGTGAAAGTCCAGCCGGTGGCGGACTACCCGCTGAGCGATCCCAGGGAAGACATCAAACCAGAGAGCTACCGTCTCGAAAGACTGGGCTGGCAGGTCCAGATATTCCACACTCAACGTCGTCTCACTGAACTGTTGTACTCGCTTGTAACCAATCACCTGCTGGGTGACCCGCACCTGGCCCAGGTAAGCAGTGGTAGCAGGCAACTGTTGGTGCCGCAGCGAGCGGATAATGCTCACGTCGTTGATCTCCCGGGGCAAGGTGTAGTAATTGACCTCAACAGGGCGCAAGTAGGCCAGGCCCATCTCCCAATCCAGATCAGTGACTAGATAGGACTCTCCCTGGTGCAGGTAGATGGCCCCTGGATGGACACGGGAGAAGGCGGTGGTCAGCTCAATTTCCTCCAAAGCGCGATACCCCTGGGCCTCATTCAGGAGACGGACACTGCCACCGCTGATGGAGCGAATGTTGACCCCCTCAGCGGGATAGCCGAAGCCCATATAGTACCAGCGCTCATTACGGTATTCCAAGATAGACTTGTGCTCCAGGCCAATCATGGCCTCCACGAAGCCGGGACCGAAGAGCGCCTCGTCATCCAGGCTGCTAGGGCCTCTCTGATTGGAAAGTGGCAACTCGTGGGCGGCGCACGGAAGGTGCTTCTCCAGGATATAGACGTTGTCGGGGTTGATGAGAGCGTGTTCGTGGCTGCGGCCGAAGAGCTCCTGAGGATGACGCATGAAGAACTGATCGAGGGGGCCGTCGAAGCCGATGAGGACCGCCAGCGAATGGCGCACGCCCCGTCCGGCCCGCCCAACCTGCTGCCAGGTGCTGGCGATGGTGCCCGGATAGCCCACCAATATTGTGGCATCCAGGCTGCCCACATCCACCCCCAGCTCCAAAGCATTGGTAGCCGTCACCCCCAGCAACTGCCCAGTGAAAAGCTCCTGCTCGATCTGCCGTCGTTCCTGAGGGAGATACCCAGCCCGATAGGATTTGACCAGCGAAGCGAGTTGCGGCGATTCCTTGGCCAGGGCCTGGCGGGCGTAGAGGAGGATCAATTCAGCCACCCGCCGCGCTCTGGTGAAGGTGATGTTGCGTATCCCCTGCTTGACCATTTCGACGAAGATGCTAGTCGCCTCCGAGTTGGCGCTGCGGCGGGCAGTGCGGGCCAGGTCAACGAAGGGTGGGTTCCAGAGGACAAAGTCCTTGCTGCCGGTTGGCGAGCCATCGTCGTCTACCACGATAACCGAGACCCCAGTCAGCCTCTCCACGTGTTCGCCCGGGTTAGCAATGGTGGCAGAGCAACAGATGAATTGCGGGCTTGAGCCATAATGCTGACAGAGGCGGCGCAAGCGGCGGATGACACAGGCCACATGCGAACCGAAGACCCCCCGGTAGACATGGGCCTCGTCAATAACCACGAACTTGAGATTCTTGAAGAAGTTAGTCCATAGCGTGTGGTTGGGCAAGATGCCCAGGCTGAGCATGTCGGGGTTGGTCAGGATGATAGAGGCCGATTTGCGCAGGCGAGCCCGGGCCGATCGGGGCGTGTCGCCGTCATAGGCGCCGAAGCGGACATCGCGCAGGTCGTGACGGGTCAGCTCCCGCAGAGAACGGAGTTGATCCTGAGCCAGGGCCTTGGTGGGGAAAAGGTAGAGAGCCTTGGCTCGCCAATCAGCGATGATGACCTCCAGCACAGGCAGGTTGTAACAGAGGGTCTTGCCACTGGCTGTGGAAGTAGCCATCACCACGCTGTGCCCCTCGCGCACGGCATCGATAGCCTGGGCCTGATGCTTGTAGAGCTTTTCCACTCCCACCTTTCTGAGAGCTTTCCGAAGCAAGGGGGGCAAGGGTTTCTTCAAACGCCCGGAGCGAGCCTTACGGGCCGAGATGCGCTCCACATGAGCGATCTGCCCTTTGTAGAAACGTTGTCTTTTGAGATGGTGCATGAAATCTGTAGTTTTCATGAGAACGCGAACCCTTCCCCGCCGGCCTATTTTACCACGAAAGGGCCAGGAAAGCGAAATAGCGCCCCGGATTCCGTTACCCAATCGGTGCTTATTCGTCTCCAAACTGAGAACTGAATGCCCCCGGTTTCGGGGGCAGGAAAAATTGAAAGGAAGCCAATTGTGTGCTATAATGACGTGGTCAGAAATCTCATTTCGGGAATCGCAGAGCCGGAGGACTCTGATGAATATCTACAATGGCAGCCAACAGCAGCCGAAAAGTCTGTGTCCAAACTGCGGCCAACCTATGGACCCAGGTACCCTCTTCTGCAGAAATTGCGGGCAGAATAGAGAGGCTACCCCGCCTCCCAACCCAGCAAGACCCATGGCGCCGATGCCGCCCAGAGGTGCCACTCCCCAGAGTAAAGGCGGAATACCTGGTTGGGTCTTGATCGGCTGTGCAGCTTTGTTCCTCATAGCGGTCCTCGCGGTAATCCTGGTGGCATTACTGGCCAGTAGGGGCAATTTGTCGCTTCTGCGACGGCCAACACCTGAGCCTCCCGTCCTGCCGACACCGGCTTTTCCCCTGGCCTGGCAGGACGATTTCAGCACGCTCGAAGGAGGCTGGATCGAAGACTCTGATCTGCAAAGCGTCAAAAAGTACGAAAACGGACAATATCACATCCTTGTTAATGCCCGTGAGCTTTTCATCTGGAGCACCGCCGGTCAGGATTTCGCGGACTTTATGGTTGAAGTTGAGGCCACCCAGGTGAGCGGGCCCAACGATAACGGCTATGGCCTTCTCTTTCGCCTTCAAGATGAACAACACTTCTACCGCTTCGACATTTCCGGCGATGGCTTTTACCTTTTGAGCAGACGCTTGGAGAACCAATGGGTAACCCTCATAGATTGGACCGCCTCACCCTTCATCCACAAGGGACAGGCCACAAACCGCCTCAAGGTGATCTGCCAAGGCTCTCAAATCAGCCTTTATGTCAACAATCGTCATCTCACCGACTTTAGCGATGTCTCTTACAGTCATGGCGACATCGGCCTCTTCGCCGGGACATTGAGCCAAGGCGGCGTTCACATCAGCTTCGATAACCTCAAAGTGTGGGCCCCAGAGGGGACAGCAGCAGCCATCACCCCCAGCCCACCTGTATCGGAGGTGACACCTACACCAGAGCCCTCTCCTGCCGTGGACACGAGCCAGCTTATCGCCCAGGGTGACGAACTGGTCCTGCAAAGCAAGTTCGAGGAAGCCATAGGAGCCTACGAACAGGCAACCCAGGCCGATCCTACCCATGCCCTGGCCTACGCTCGCTGGGCCCGGGCCCTCTACCTGGACCATCAGTTCGACAAAGCTGTGGCCAAGGCCCAGGTGGCCAGCGAGCTCGATCCCACCAACACTGAGGTCCTTGCCCAGTTGGCCCGCTCCTACGACTGGAATGACCAACCCGCCCAAGCTTTGGAAGTCGCTCGTAAAGCAGTGGAGCTTGATGCCAACTACGCCGATGCACGGGCCTTCCTGGCCGAGATTTACCTGGACTTAGACCAGTTGGACGAAGCTGCCTCTGAGGCCCAGAGGGCTGTGCAACTGGATGAGCAGAGCGCCGAGGCCCATCGCAGTCTGGGCGCGGTGTACCTCTTCAAAGAGCAATTGCCTCAAGCTCTGTCCGAGTTCGAAAAAGCAGCCGAGTTAGAACCCAACCTGTGGCTCAGGCAACACGAGATGGCTTCAATGCGCCGTCGGTCTGAAACCTATGTGGAAGCCATCATAGCCTACCAGAGAGCCATCGAGCTGCGGCCTCATGCCTGGAGCTACGCAGGATTGGGAGCCTGCTATTACGAATTGGGCCAATACGAAAAGGCCCTCCCCAATTTGCAGCAGGCCCTCAGTTTGGATCCCAGTTATGGAGATGCTTATGTCCTGATGGGCTGGGTGCACGTCCAACTCGACCAATGCGACCAGGCGGTGCCCATGTTCCAGCAAGCCCTGAGCCTCGATCCCGATCTTGAGGAAGCGCAAGCGGGCCTTGCAGAGTGTCAGGTGGCCATGGCCACTTCCACACCTGTGGTCATCTTTGTCACAGCCACCCCCTTGCCGGCCACCCCGACCCCTGCGGAGACACCCACACCGATGCCCACGCCTACAGCGGCCTTGACGGGCAAAATCGCTTTCACCCTTTGGGATGGAGTCAGATATAGTGTCTGGGTGGCCAACGTGGACGGCAGCGGCCGGGCTGTAATCATTGGAGAGATGCGCCAGCCAGCTTTCAGCCCCGATGGATCAAAGATAGCGGTCAATGGCGAGGCCCATTATCATGATAATCTACATGTGGCCAATGCTGACGGCAGCAACTTGATGGAGGTAAGTGAACATCTGGAGGACTCACGGCCTAGCTGGTCGCCCGATGGTGCCCATCTGGTTTTCGACTCAAGTTTGCACGGTGATAAGAGACAACGCATCTACATATTGGAGACTGTCTCTGATAGCGCAAGGGATTCCTGGCAAGAACTGCGCAACCCGGTCGGTGACACCTTTGGCCGAGACCCATGCTGGATGCCCGATGGTCGTATCGTCTACCGAGGCTGTGACTACTGGGCTGGTGGCGCCAACTGCGGCCTCTACATCGTTCCCTCGGATGGCGGTGCTATTCCCACGCGGCTGACCACCGACAGCAGTGACATGGCCCCGGCTGCCCACGGCAACAAGGTGGCTTTCATGTCCAACCGTGACGGCAACTGGGAAATCTACTCGATTAACACCGATGGCGGCGACCTGAAGCGCCTGACCAACAACAGCGCCAACGACGGCCTGCCCACCTTTTCACCCAATGGGCAATTCATCGCTTTCACCTCCGATGAGGGAGGCAAGTGGGCCGTCTGGGCCATGAACGCCGATGGCAGCGGTCGGCACAAGCTCTTCGACCTCAACGGGGATTATGGCAGTGGCGAAGAATACGACTGGACCACTGAGCGCATATCCTGGGGTCCCTAACAAGACGTAAGTACAGACTTCCGAAGTCTGACAGACTTTGGAAGTCTCAAAACCTGGAGGACGAGATGCCATTAGAATCTGGTAAAACGATCGGTAGATACCGAATCATAGAACGCCTGGGACGAGGAGGGATGGCTGATGTCTACAAAGCGCACCAAGCTGCCCTGGATCGCTATGTAGCTGTGAAGGTCTTACACTCTTTTCTGTCTGAAGACCCAGATTTCATCGGGCGCTTCGAGCGAGAAGCGCAAGCAGTGGCGAAACTGCGACACTCCAATATCGTGCAGGTCATAGACTTTGACCATGAGGTTGATTCGTTTTACATGGTCATGGAATTCATTGATGGCCCCACCCTCAAGACAGAGCTAAGAGAACGCAGCCGCATGGGGCAACCCTTTGACCCCAAAGAAGCTGCCCGCATCCTGACAGCTATAGGCAGCGCCGTGGACTATGCCCATCGTCGAGGCATGGTTCACCGCGATCTCAAGCCAGCCAATATCATGTTCACTGCTGAGGGACAACCTGTCCTGACCGACTTTGGCATTGCTAAGATCGTAGGAGCCAAGCGTTACACCGTGACCGGAGCCGTCTCAGGAACGCCAGTCTATATGTCCCCTGAGCAGGGTCAGGGACAAAGCGGAGATGAACGCAGTGACATTTACTCTCTTGGCGTCATCCTCTACGAGATGGTCACGGGCCAGGTCCCCTTCGATGCGGACACCCCTTTTGCCATCATTATGAAACATATTAATGACCCACTGCCTTTGCCCCGCCATGTGTACCCTCAGTTGCCGGAATCCGTCGAGCGGGTGATCCTCAAGGCTCTAAGCAAGGATCCTGATGACCGCTATCAGACGGCTGGTGAGATGGCCCGAGCCTTACAGCAGGCTCTAGTTGCCCCGGCGGTCCCCATCGCCTCGGCGGAGCCAGCGGTTCGACCAGTTGGCAGGCCCCAGGCAGCCCAGGCTGCCGCTCCTTTCGTAACCGCCCCCGGCGCTGAAAAGCCCCGCCTTCCCCTGGTGCCGCTCGTGGCTGGTGGAGGGCTTCTTCTCCTGGCGGTGGTGGCTGTAGCAGGCTTCTTTGTTTTCAGGCCGTCTCCCGCTACGCCTACGCCCGCCCTGCAGGCCCTGGCCACTCCAGTGCCTTCACCTACCCCAACGGTGTCTACGGACACGCCTGTGCCCACCGATACGCCAACACTAGCGCCGACGGCCACACTCTATCCAACCTACACGCTCTATCCGACCCCCACGCTTCCGCCGACGGACACGCCCACACCGGCGCCCACACCAACACCTGTGATTATCGTCGTCACGCCCACACCGCTGCCAGCCCCACCCACGTCAGCAGCTACACCGACCCTAGCAGCGGCAGAGGCCACACCGACGCCGGTGCCTGCCTCTTCATCAGGAATGAGGGGCAAGATCCTTTTCACCGTCCATAACAATATAAGCGGCAAATATGACCTCTACATCGCCAACATTGATGGCAGCAGCCAACGGCTCCTCTACGAACAGACACGCCAACCCGAGTTCCGAGGCGATGGGGTTATTGTGGCCAACGGCGACGGTGGTGGTTGGGACAGCCTGGTGGTGATGAACAGCGACGGGGGCAACCGACACCCCATCACCAACCACCCTGAGGACAAACAGCCCAGTTGGTCGCCCGATGGAAGGAAAGCCGTCCACTCCTCCAGCCAGTCTGGAAGGCGCAGCCCCCAGGGGGAACTCATCTGGAACATCTTCATTCAGGATGACGCTGCCCGCCAGACCGACGGGCGGGCACTACAGATCGGCGGGCAGATGGTGACTGGTCGTTACCCGACCTGGCTACCCGACGGGCGCATCGCCTTCAGCGGTTGCCAATGTTGGGCCGGTAACTGCAGCGCCTGCGGCCTTTGGGCTGTGTGGGAAAACGGCGAGGGGGTAGCCCAACTCACGACCGTCGGCGACGACCTGGCCGTGGACGGCTATGGCACCGAGATTGTCTTCATGTCCGGACGCGATGGCAATCGGGAGATCTATAAAGCCAACAACGCTGGGGGCGGCATCACCCGCCTGACGGATAACCCGGCTAATGACGGCCTGCCCACATGGTCTCCTGATGGGAAGCATATCGCCTTCGTATCAGATCGGGGTGGCCAATGGGCCATCTGGGTCATGAACGCCGACGGCAGCAACCAACGTAAGCTATTCGACTTGCCAGGGCTTATGGGACCAGACTGGCCTGAGGAACGTATCTCCTGGTGGGCACCGTAGTACCAAGCTGGCGAGAGTCAATAGATAGGCTGGGTGGTTCTGCCTCGGTCGCAGGACGCCCAACCTGGCGATGAATTCTGAAAGAGGCAAGAGAGGAGAATCTATGAAATGTCTACACTGTGGCGCTGAATTGATGCCCGATGATGACTGTTGTGCCCAGTGCGGGACGGTGGTAGCTTTATCCGTTTCAATCGACTTGGCAGAAGAGCAAATGGACTCGAAGGAGACATCCAAACAGGACACTTTGATCCAGATGGGCAAAGCACCTCCCTTCGACGACTCTCTGGGCAGCACCCTCATCCAAATTCCCCGCCTTCCCCGCCTAGTTATTACCACGGGCACGGGAGAGGGGCAGGAATTCAAATTGAGGGCCAAAGCCACCCTGGGTCGGGCACCAGATAACGATATTATCCTGGAGGATCCCAAAGTCTCCCGTCACCACGCCGTCATTGCTTTTACCGAAGAACGCTATAGCATCACCGACCTAGAGAGCGCCAATGGGACTTTCGTTAACGGGATCAGGGTACGCGAGCCCCACCACCCCTTGAGAGCGGAGGATATCATCGCTCTTGGCGACACGGAGCTGACCTTCTATGAAGTCCCCCCTTCAGCCAAGACCGCGCTTCCCCAACCCTCTGCCCAGCCGGTGCCCAAGTTTATGGGAAGGGTTCCAACCTGGGCTAGAATAGTCGGCGCCGCTGTGCTGATCATTTGCCTGGTGGCAATAGGTGTAGTAGCTCTCTCGAGAGGATCAGACCTGCTGGCGGGAAGAACTGCCATCTGGCAGGGTACACCCGCGGCCCTTGCCAAGCTAACCCTCATTTACTCTGATGACTTCAATGACTCGGAAACAGGGTGGGGCGAGGTCTTTGAGCCAGATACCGTCAGACAGTATGGGGGCAGCCAATATCACATTATAGCCAAGGAGATCAACACTTTCACCTGGAGCAAATCGGGGCGAGACTTCACTGACTTTGTGCTAGAGGTAGATGCGACCCAAGACCAGGGTCCTAGCAATAACAGCTACGGCGTACTGTTCCGCAGCGAAGATGATGAGCATTTCTACCGCTTCGGTATCTCCGGTGATGGATTCTATTTCCTGGACAAATTCGTCAGTGACGGGTGGGTGGCCATCATTGATTGGACGGAGTCGCCCTACATCAACCGCGGCCAAGCCAGCAATCGTCTGAGGGCTACTTGTACTGGGTCACAAACCACTCTGCACGTGAATGACCAACATCTGGCTACCATCACCGACGATTCCTATGATCATGGCGATGTCGGGCTCTTCGCTGCCAGCTTTGCGGAGCCCAACGTTCACATCACCTTTGACAATCTGAAGGTCTGGGCCGCCAAAGGGACCTTAGCCGTACCGCTCACACCTGCTTCCAAGCCAACAAGCGGGACATCTGGGCCATGAGTGCTGGTGAGAGAGGACATCAATGGGACACCCCCCATACCCTCCGACCTGCTGCGCAGACCCTCTAGAGGAGGGAAAGGACCTGTAAATGATAGGGAAAACCATCAAAGGTAGATACAAAATCTATGACGAGGTAGGAGAGGGTGCAGCTGGCAGCGTTTACCTGGCTCGAGATCAAAAGGAGGCAAGGATAGTCGCCATCAAGGTCGTCCACCGGCACTTGACCAAAGATGGACAGTTCATGGAACGCTTCCAGCGAGAGGCGAGGATCCTAGCTGAGTTAAAAGAATTTGAGTCCCCTCATATAGTCAGGCTTTACGAGTTTGGTGAAGAAGAGGGCACGATCTACATCGTCACAGAATTTGTGGAAGGCAGGACTATGGCCGAAATCCTTGCCGCCAGAGGGACTCTAGAGATTGACGAAGCCCTAGTCGTTGCCCGCCAGGTAGCCGAATGTCTGGAGGTCACCAGTCGAAAGAACATCGTCCACCGGGACCTCAAACCTGCCAACCTGATGATCACCCCTGAGGGTACAGTGAAGGTCATGGATTTCGGCATCGCCCGCAGCCTAATGCACACTGGCATGACCTCGACGGGGGTGTTGGGTACGCCATACTACATATCTCCAGAACAAGCGGATGGAAGCGTAGACCTAGACTCCCGCACCGACATGTATTCCCTGGGAGTGTCCCTCTATCAAATGCTAACCGGCGAATTGCCCTACATAGGTAGCTCCCCGGTGGAACTTATCCTTCGGCATCTTGAGGCTCCTATCCCTTCGGCGAGGGACAAGCGACCAGATATACCTCCATCCGTGGATGAGATCGTGCGCAAGTGCATGGCAAAGAAAGTTGAAAACCGCTATGCTACCCCTGCTGAGTTGATAGCGGCCATTGATCAAGCACTGAAGGTCGAAGTAGCAGAAGCATCCGCTAAGCCTCCAGTCCCCTCTGAAGCAAGCCCACCGGCCTTCAGAGAGGACCTGGCAGAGACGCCGGTTTCTCCGCTGAGCTACCCCAGGAAAGAACGTCGTTGGTTGCCTACCATCCTGGGAGTAGTCAGTGTGCTATTAGTGGCCGCTGCTTGCATCGTGGCTGGTGTCATCGTCTTTGGACTCTTTGAGGAAGAGACACCCACCGCCCCAGCTATAGCCCTGCCAACGTCATCCTCAACCACTCCACTTCTCGCAACTACATCAGCGCCTTCGACTGAAGTTGCGTCCCCCGAGGCCACGCCAACCCCCACTGGGGCCATCGAGTTGTCATCTACGCCCACCCCTACAGAGGCGGCCTCTGTGAGTCCCACAGGCACACCTACGCCTACCGATACCCCCATACCGCCCTCTCCCAAACCGCCTCCTACTGCCACCACGATGGGGAAAATAGCTTACACCATCGGTCTGGAGGATCAAACAAAATACCAAATAGGAATCATGAACGCCGACGGCAGCGCCCAGACGGTATTGCCTTCCCCGTATATCAGTTCGCCCTCCTTCTCCCCGGACGGTGTGCGCATCGTCTTGTCCGCTTGGGAAGGGTGGCATCAGGGCAGCGGACCGTGGACTCTGAGATTGGTCGGTACGGATTCACAACTGGTGGTTCGCGATGGAGAGGCCAGATACCCTTGCTGGTCTCCCGACGGCAAACTCGTTGCCTACGCCGCCCGGGACAGCGTACATGTTATATCCGCAAATGGAGGAAGCCCCAATAAGCTGGCCGACGGTAGTATACAACCCAGTTGGTCTCCGGATAGCCAGCGCCTGGTCTTCAAGGGATGTGATGGGCCTGCTTGTGGACTATACCTTATGAACGTTGACGGCAGTGGCAAGGCTCGACTGACCACCACGGCCGATGATGCCTTACCAGCCTGGTCTCCTGATGGAAGCCGAGTGGCTTTCGCCTGCAAGGCAGGCGAAAGCTGGGACATCTGTACAGTCAACATAGACGGATCGGACCGCACGAGCCTGACGGCCAACAACCCCGAGAACGATGTCAATCCTGCCTGGCTGCCCGACTCCAGCG
>Ga0180437_10005344_pt1 | contig 17624 bp, 19 predicted proteins | sample SS_ome_4_FD_132410 | JGI IMG/M metagenome (GOLD analysis project Ga0180437, IMG submission 132410) | Hypersaline lake sediment archaeal communities from the Salton Sea, California, USA - SS_3_D_1 metaG | ecosystem: Environmental > Aquatic > Non-marine Saline and Alkaline > Hypersaline >... | reverse complement strand
TCAACGAGAGCGCTGAAGCTGAAGACGTCTTTGTTAGACCGGATACTGATGATGCGGCCGTGACGGTTCTCTTTCGAGACAACCATCTCGCCTTCAGTGTAGGTGCTGGCTCTGCGTCCTTTGTAGACCGGCAGCGATACAACAGCCCGACGTTCGGCCAGTGCCGACATAAACACAGCCAAGTCCAGGTCGGTGGTGAACTGCCCCGTTTCGGGATCTTGGTAGGCAGGACCAAACTTACGATCAGTCAGGTTATATCGCCACTGGTCCAGCACACGACCGGTGCATGCACGCACGTCGTGTTTTCGATCCGTCAGTCTACGCAGTTCTGCTCTGAACGCATCTAGTTTCATCGAGAAGCTCTCCTTTTAAGTGGTTCTTCTGTTTTGGACTGTATCTCAGTGTACTGAGGATGTCAAGCTGATTCTTTACTCGGCTCAGCTCTAGCTAACCTTAGGCTGCGGTGCGTGATGGCCCACAAAAGAAACTTGGTGTTGGTTTGACATAGGCGGGGTGCTTTGGCATCAACCAACTCAGGTAGGCTGGGTTCGACGCGGACGGTGATCATTTTAGAGTCCTCATTGGAGACAGGATAGTCCTCAGGCAACAACAACTCGTCTGCTGGCGCTGCGCTCTCTAAGCGCGCTACCATCTCCTGCACAGCATTCTCGATGAATACCGATTGACTTTCTCCTGTTTGTTTGCATCCCCAATGTAGAGCATTGCGTACATCCGCGGGGGCGCGGAAGCTAAGACTTTTTGTTTTGTTAGCCATCCAAGTTTCTCCTTCGATATCGTGCCTAATCTACACTGATTTTGCGCAGTTGTCAATACGTTTGTTTTAGGCGCAAGTCACCTGTATCAAGAAGTGCTTTACAGTTGTTGAGGACTATGGGGAGACTAAGGGGAAGAATTTATTCAGGACGGCAGCTAGCTTATGGTTATGGTAGTGGAACAACAGGATGCTGCGTCGTGGAGGTTTACGTCGGTGTTGACGCAATACTGTACGGATGAGCTGGTTCGTGGTACGCCCTATGTCTCCGTCATGCCAAAGCAGAACACGATAACCTAGGCGACGTGCTAGCTTGGTATGGCAGAGATGCCCAAACGGCGGGCGATACCACCTCATACGAGTGTTTAGTGGTCGTTTTAGTACTCGATTAACTATGCGCTCGTTCCGTCGTAAGCTACGCTTGAATGCCGCAGCCGTTAGTTTACAAGGAGACCGATGCCGCAGCGTGTGGTTCCCCAACCTGTGGCCACATGCCACTATGGTTTTGAGTAGCTTCTGGTTTTGTTTTTTCCAAAGGAAGTGTCCGTTAACGAACCAGATGGCTTTGACTTTATGTTTGGTCAGCAGCTGTAGTGTTTTGTGGTGATGCTTGTAGTATGGTCCGTCATCGATCGTGATGATCGGTTTTGGTGCTGCCATCAGCAGCGTCAACAGAATCGTCATCGAGACACCAACGCATCCAACGATACAGGCTGAGGATCGCGACCAGTCGATTTATCTTCTCGTGGACCGCCGTACAGCTCTTCTTTAGGCGCCCCTGGTTTCTGTATCGCTACCAACGCGTGATTCTCCAACACCTTCATGATGTACCGATTCAGACCTTGACCTGTAGATAAGGTTTTGTATCGGTGGTGGAGCCAGTCAGGTAACTCCAACATCATTTTGACGACTGACTCATGGTCTGCGTCTACACCAGCTTCTGGGATGTCGGTAGTGCGTGCATGTTGTTGTCGCGCTCGTGCTATCGTTTGCGCTAGCTTCCATAGACGCTCTTGTCTAGCCGGTTGTCCTGGTAGATACCGTTCGTTTAGATGCTTACCTTCGCCTGCGTTGCCTGCGTAAATCTTCAAAGCTACTTTGTGGATTATTCCATGGCACGTAGCGCATAAGTCTACTAGGTTCGACGATTCGTTAGATCCACCGTAAGCTTGAGGATGCTTGTGATGTGTCTCCAATGTTTCTGGCGGCACGTCAACATCGCTATGTATGTAGCAGCGTGCCATTAGACGATCGCAATTGCACGAGCACGCACAAGTGCTTCGATGTTAGACCAGTTGAGGTGTTCTGCGGTAGTTAGCTTAGGCACCAGCTCCACTGTGTTGAATCCACCTACGGTTACGGTTCTACGAACCCCGTCCCGATCTCGGAACCAGATAGATACTTCACCTGCCTGGGTGGACCGTACCTTAACGGTCCCGGACATAATAGCCTGCTTGAGTTTCTTGCTCATGACTGACTAACCTTTCGATGCTTGTTTTTGGGTTTGTGTTCCTACTACGTTACTGAGCTGCTTTAGTTTGACTGTCTGTCCTGGTAGCCGGAATATAGTTTCCCCCTTTGCGTTGGTCGTTACTTCGGACGCGTCACCGGAACCATCGCTGGCCATAGAGAAATGCAAAGCGACATCGTTTGCTCTGTTCATTATAGACTGCCGCAGTAAGTCAGACTCAGTTATCTTGGCTCCCATCAACTGCTCACCGTACTTGGTTTTGTAGGTTTTGCGTAGCTCCTCTAGTGACATCTCTTTGATACGCTCAGCCCCCTTAGCGGTGGGCGACTCTGACATCAGCCGTTCTCGTCCTGCTTGAGTTACCAAAGCCTCTACCACTTTGGCTGGGTCACCTATACGCTTCTGCTGTTCAGCAGACAACTGTTTGTATTGCGTCATAAAGTTCATGCGGAGAGCATCAGGATCATAACGAGACTCTTCGGTGATGTTGCGGAAGAACGCGTTTGGTCCTAATGTGGGGTCTTGGTACTTGGCTTCCAGCAGGCTCTTAGCTACCTCTTCCGGTGAGCCGCCCTGGGCTTGCGATAATGCACTCAGCATGCGTACACGCTCGGCTTTACTGACGCGTTTGGTAGCTTCACGAGATTCTTCTTCCTCTTTGGACAAACGCTTTTGGATTGTCTTCTTGATTTGATCTCGTTGCTTCTTCAGCAGCGCCAATCTCTTCCTGTCAGCATCAGTCAGATCTTTCTCTCGCTTCTCCATCATTTTGATTTGATCCGACAACTGATCGATCATCTTCTTTCGCTTCTCGAACTCTTGTCCCTCAAGCAACGTCCTTTCGTTCTTGATCATCTCCCAGCCCTTGGCGTCTCGAGGCGCCCACAGGTCGGCGATACCTTTCATCGCTAGGCCGGCTGGTCCCAATGCAGCTGCAAAGTAACCAAACTTGTCGCTCATGCTGATCCAGTTGGTGAACGATTTGTCTCCTGACTTTTCGAGTAACTTGGCCTGACGTTCTCCCAGCATGCCGCCGCTGACAGCCTTACCAAAACCCCAATCGGCTAGTGTTCCGATCGCCACTCCTCCCAGAGCAGCTGCTGCACCCAAACCTGCCGCTCCTGCTGCTCCCATACCACCGGCCCCCGTTACTGCAGTAGCGGCTCCTCCACCTCCGCTGGCGGCTGTACCTGCACCTCCGGCCAACAAACCTCCACCACCTCTGGCCATACCCAAAAAACTACCAGTAGCTAGTTTGTTCATCAACAGATTACCGCCAATTGATAGTCCTTGTGTGATGGCTGCTGTGGCGAGGCTTTGCTTGGACCAGTACTCCAACAGTTTGTGGATCTCGTGGATCTTGGCGTACATCTTATACTCAACCGACTTGGGAGTCAAGCTAGCCTTGGTGATCTTCTCGATGCTTTGTTTCCAGATCTCCGTTTGATCGTCTCGCTGCTTTTTTGCTTCCTTGGATGATTTCTGCTCGAGTTTGTTCGCTGCTTCACCTGATTGGATTTGCCTCGCGATTTCGTCTGCCGCCACCAAGTTACCTTCGGTTTGTTTAGCAATCAACTCTCGATTTAGTGTCAGGTTACCCATTTGTGACATCAACCGCATACCCATAGCACTGCCGGCTGACGACCCACGAAGCACATCCATGATGGCTCTGGTCTGTACGATCTCTGGCTCGCCAGCAAAACGCTTCTTGACCATCTCCAATCGCTTCTTAACCTGTTCGTCCTGCTGCGCCATCCACTGCGGATCGTCCCACATTTTACGAACCTGCTCTGCAGCCTTCATTCCAAAGAAGGCCAAGTCTGAGTCCATAGTGAACATAGACTTAACGGTCTTCTGAAATCCCTCGGCAGCAACACGTTGCTCGTTCGTCGACAGCCCCATCTGCTTAGTTTTGGCCAACAGTCCCGTAAGCGCATTGGCGTAACCGTCCAGCTGCACAGTACCGGTACGGAACTGCTTACCTACGTCGCGCACCATTCTGACAAACTCTTCTTTGCCTATGTTGCCGGTCTTCAGGTAGGCATCCCCGAGCTTTTGTACTTCTTGTGCGTATCGGTCTGCTTGGTACGTCACTCGTACCATTTCTTTACGGGCGTCGTCCATGGAGCCAGTAGACTGCTGCAGCCGCTCCTGCCACGAGTCCATTACGTCGGTCATTGAAGTGCCAAGATATTTCGACATAATGAAAGCTTCTCGTTGCATGCTTTTGAGCGCACCAGTCATATCGCCCGACACAGCAATTTGAGTAGCGAAGCGGGAGTTTAGATCGTCAACCGCTTGCTGCATAGCTTTGGTTTCGACCCTGAACTCAGCGGCCATTTTGTGTGCGTTACGATAGCTATCATGAACAGCATCAACGTACTGCTGCGACTTATCCATCGCAGATGATATGTTGTTAGTTGTCGCTACCATCGTTGAAGCAAAGGCGGCTTGACCTTTGCGCATGGCATCTAGCTTGCGTTGGTAGACAGCCGTTACGGTAGATCCCTGTTTCAGCTTATCTGTGAACCCTCCAATAGCTCTACCGGCACCAGCGAAATCATTCGTAGAAGTGCGGATAGCATTGAACGTCTCTTTGAACTTCGCTAAGAAGGTAGTCTGCTCATCCCTCAACCGGCCCCAAGCTTGCTGGTTGCTTTGCATCGCCTTGGTTTGACGTTGCACTGCAGCGGTGTACTGGTTAGCCGATTTGGTGGCTTCTTGCAGTACCTTCTCTTCTCCTGCTATCTGCTGGGAGAAACCTTCAAATTTGGAGTCATCGGGCATAACTAACTCAACGGTTGGGGGAAGGAATCAAACTAGTGAACATGCTAGCCAGCTGAATGAATTCGTCTCGAGGCATCTCAAACGCCTCAACGACACCGTTTTCGGGATCGTACCAGCCAGGAGCATCAATTCCTGTAGAGGAACCAAAACTCTTCTTGACGTAGTCAAGTATCTCTGGTTTGAAACCAGCCAGAAGCGGAACAAACAAACGGTCGCGCGGCTGCTCTCGAGGATCTCTTCTTGGACCGCCTCGTTGCTTGAGCGCTTCTGCTTGCTCTTTAGTCCACATTACACCCAGCATAGTGCTGAGCTGATCCATGCGATCCTGCTCGACTTCACGTAACGCGTGATCGGTGAACAGTAACGCAGGGACGTTGCGGTACAATTTTTGTGCCTCGTCTGATAGAGGCGAGAGGCCTAATCGGACGACTGCTTTTCCCCAGGCAGCGTCGTATTGGTCTCGCTCGAAGACGTCGGCAACAGCTCGGGGAAAGGGTAGAGCTTCTCCTTGTTGCTAACGCGATCAGGCATGCGTTCTCGAACCAATTCGAGTAGGCGGTGCAGATCTTCGTAGGGTCCGAATTCTTCGGCGAAGTGGCGGTTCATTAACTCAGCACAACGAACCCTCAGTTCGATCGGCATATTGAAAGGATCATGTGTTGAGCCGCAAGCGATGCAACTGGTAGCGTCCACGTCAATGACGTCTCCGCATGCCTCGCATCGTTTCTCGTACAGCCGAACTTCAATAGGATCGGACCCGTCTGGTGGCTCATACTCAGCTTTTGTATCAACACCAAAAACTTCGTATAGAGGTGCACCATCTAGGCCAACAATACTGGCAGCCAGTTTCAAAGCGGCGTAGGTACCTAACCCGTTTTCTGTCATCTCGGCTACCCATCGGTCTAGTGCTGGAGGTGGAGCATGGAGATGCCATTTGATACCACACCATTCAACCGAGACCGGCTGAATTCGTTTCAGACCTAGGCTCTGCCGAAGCTTCTGTAGTGCGGGATGAGCTTTCTTAGGTTTGCGGATACGTTTGGGTTCCAGTTGACCGATCAACTGCCCCAGCAAACTCTCTAACTCTTTAGCTGCTTCTTCGCGACCGTCTCGCTTAGCTTCAACAATCTTTTGCGACAGCTTTCCTGCCAAGTCGGCCTGCTCAGGAGTTAGTCCATCTACCTGTTCGGTCCTAGGAGTGTACTCCTCATGTCGTTCTTCCTGTTTGCGTAGGAATTCTGGGACGGCTCTATTGAGTTCTTCTTTAGCTTCTGGGGGTACTGGTCCAGGACCTGGATTCATCATGTTGTGCCCAGGCTGTACCATACTAGCTTGCTGCATACTATCCATCGCTTGATGCAAAGTATTTCTCATGTCAACTCTTTGCATCCCCCGTCCAGACACGTTGATGTTCTCACCAGGCTGAGTCTGCTCTACTGCGTCTTTGGGTCGTCCGCCGATATTGGTTTTTTGTGTTCCCATGCTGTTCCTTACTTCGTCAATACATCCCACGATCGGAAGTGCTGTCTGTCATACGCAGATACATTTACTATGGGACAGTAGTAGTGATGCTGGACCCTTTTAGGAAAACGAATCAGCTGCTCGTTTTGGTCCTTGTTGAGGAGGTTGGATATGGAGACGAACCTATTCAAACTGATGATATCGTCTTCAGTAGTAACTAGGTTCGGTGAGACACCAAGTAGCTGTACCTGAGGAAGTACTATGTACTGACCGAAAACCAAATACACGTCTTGTTGTTTTGCCCAGCGCCGGAGCGTTGTTTCAGGAATAGACTGATCGGGTGCCAGCACAATAGCGCCAGTGGTTATACCAAAGTCAGTGTTGGTAGATAGCAGCTCGTTCGATGGGATAGAGATTTGGTTGAGATAGCGGATTGACTGAATGAACCCATCCGACTGATCTTCATCTTCAGGTTTAGGTTCGGCTACTTTCCACCCACGCTTCTGTGCGGTGTCCAGAAACCGCCTAAGCAAACTATCCTGCTCTAAGTCATTTTTGGTTTTAGGCGTATCAGACAGTTCTACCAACAGCCCTGTGACGTCGCTATATATGTTTCGTAGGGTTTTATACGAACTATCTTCTTGGTGGTACCCTAAGAAGGCGCCATCATCGACTTGGTTGTGTAGTAGTTGAAGCCGTCCGCAGAGATGCTCTAGCCTTCGCAGAGGCAATACATCATACGCTGCTTGCAAGATCCCGCGTAGCAGCTGCAGTGACTTTAGTAGTGTGGGAGGTCGCGGGAAACGCGGACGATTAAGGAGAGACTCAATACGAGCTTGTGCCGTACGTAGATACTGACGGACTGTAGCTATTGTGGTGTTGCTGTCGGGCACACCAACCTGTCGAAACTGATTGGTCAAAACATGTACCTCCTTTGGAGGTTTTACAACCAAACAGCATTGCCTTTAGGCTAAATCCATCGTTAAGATTATGCGCCGGCAGTGTGGGATCGAGAGACATACGCGAATTGGAAATTACTGATTACTCGAGTATCACCATCGTTAGTGTATCCGTTCTCGTTTCGATCTTGAAGCCAACAACCTAAGTAGGTCCATACTTCGTAGGGGTCGGCTCCTCGGAACCAAAACTCTTGCGCCTCGAACGGCCTCACTTGGCTGATTAGGTCGATATAGCGAGAGTCGTTACCTGTTTGGATCTCGATCTCAGCTCCCCACAATTCAGCCACTGTCGCATTGATGGTATAGCCAGTAGCAATGCCAGGCACGTAGTCCACAGGCCGACCGAATGTGCGGTTGTTTAGTTCGTAGACATGCTCGCCATTACGACTATATGCACCGGTATTGTCCCAAGACTGTACTCGCCCCAAAACGTTGCCGTTGACCACTAAAGTGATACCGTGGTACGTTTTGATGGATGGGGCGTACTTGTCCGAATAGTCGAGGGGCTCAACCTGTTGGTTGAAAGGGTTGCCCGCGAATTTATAATCAACGTTTCCCGCCATTTGTTCTTCCTTGGTGGGTTGTTATGAAATAACCGAATTGGCCGAAGCGAATTGCGTCTGCACTTCTGCTTCTCCGGTCAATACAGTGTGAAAAACATGAGTACTTGTGCCTAGATTGGTGATGGTCACTGTGTGAGTGATGGTGACGGCAGTATCTTTGTCTAGCTGAATGCCGTCAAAGTCGTAAGGATATCGGCCTCCAGCAGGCACTGTAACGTCTACGACAGTAGATTCAAACGTTCCACTGTTGAGTGGGTCGTCAGTAGCCGTACCCAGATCCATAGTGTACTTGATCTCCAGCGTTGCGTCTTCATCCCCAGGATTATGAAACATCAACACAGGTCTAAAGATAGTGAACGTGTTGACCAGTGCACCGGTCTCTACGACAAACTGAGTAGTATTGTCGGGGGACGTAGTGGTGAGCTGCTGCGACCACTTGACCTTAACAGGGGTAAGAGCCATTGGTTACTCCAACGGACGATACGGAAAATCCGTGTCCTTAGGGAATTCAACTGGATCGTGTCCAGACAGTTGGGGGTTTTGCCATTCTTCAGGATCAGACACCTGTGCATCTATCGGAACTGTCTGCGTGGCTGTCCTACCGTCACCCATCTCTACTGATATTTTAGCCGATAGGTTTTGCTGTGCTTGCGGATGATGAACGAAAAAGTAGAATTCACCTTTGTCTTCACCGACGTCATAGTTGACATCCCCGTCGTAGCGCAGTACTTTGTGTTCAGCCGTAAACTGTTCTGCAAAAGCCACCGAGCTGCCTTGTAGAATTTGAACGGTACCTGTTTTCAGGCTTGGAGCTGCCGATGTGTAGTCGTCCTCTTGTAGCAGTATTGCTACTTGGATGTTATCGGCACCTCCAAAGTACCTGGCCCTAGTTTCGAGGATCATTAGCTCGGGGCATTGAGCGACCGGTTATCCCAGAAGCGAGTGTTGGCCGAGTACAGGCCGAACAGGCGTTTGATGGGCAACCGCGTAATGAAGTAGTATCCGAAGTGATACAGTCGTGCGTCTAGCTCGTCTACGAACACATAGACATCGTTAGTCGGGCTGATGGGTCGGATGGTACCTTCATCAGAACCATACGGAGCAATGATACCCGCGGAGGCCATGCTGCCTAGACTCTGCACCAATTGGTTCTGTACCATCAATACGCCGGCCTGAGGAGACGGTGGAACCAGACCGCGAATCGCGTCGTCCATCTCTTGGCGGATGCGCTTCAGTACGAAGTGCTCCTGAGTACGTGCCGAGATTTCGTTCAACGCAACTTCAGTCGTATCGACTGTAACGGATTCACCATATTCGTATAGGCCCGATCCCTTGAGGTTCATATACGTGATGCTAGCGCCACCCAGCAAGCTAGTTTCGCGTTCAGTGAACAGCGTGATGGAATCGAAACTAGCGGTATCCTTGCGCAGAATCGTATCAGCTGGGTCAGTAAAGCTGGCTGTCAAAGCTGCCGCATGTCCCGCTAGGAAAGAACCGTCCAGACTAAGGGTGGTGGTGGATCCGTCCTCGAGCGACTGAGTGCGTGTCAGTGTGTTGTTGGCCACCAAGATGACGTTGCCTTTGCCTTGGCTGTTAGGACTGAATTGAAGCGTATTTCGTGCAAGGTACACCAACGTGTCAGGTGTGCTCTCGTCACCGACAGCAGTACCGGTCGGTACACCAACCCACAGCAGACGCTGTTTGGCAACAAACGCGTCGTTCATTTGCTCGACCGACAGTTTGGAGTATCCCAGAGCGTTGTAGTAGTTCAGCACAATGATGTCGCTGATCTCGGATTTGGCCTCAGATGCGTCGATGGCGTTTTTATAGTCGCCCAGACTGAACACCTCGTTATCGGCAGGCGATTGGACTTGTACGAAATAGCCGCCAAAGAAGCTGGTTTCAAACGCAATCTCCGCCATGATCCAAAGATCATTTGTAGCGGCCGATGGGTATAGACCTTCTCGAGCTTCATCGATCGTGAGGTAACGAATTGCTTCGTTGAATTCGCTGTCAGCTCGCTTGCGGTTAGCGGTGATGTAGTAGCTGTTGCCCGGATCAGGCTCATCACCACGCCACTCGTAGTCTACTTGCACATCCACACCAGGGTCAGTAGCGAAATAGATATACGGGGTGTTGGTTACCTGGCTGTAACTTAGGTGTGTCCCGGAAGCAGATTCTTTGACTCGTAGAACCGAAGACGGAGTTTCGTCTAAGATGATGAAGTAGCTCAGCGGGGTGCCGGTAACTACACCAGAAACATCTTGCTGAATAGATGTAGACGCGATGGTTTCAGTGGATCGCTGTACTAGCGACCAGTCTACTACATCAGAGCAAGTGGCCGAGAAGGTAAACTTGTCGTTGGCGGCGTAACGTGCATCAACGTTACGAAGCATCAATCTGATGTTGTCCGGTAGATCTAAGTACGGGTCTGGATAGGAACCACCAGAAGCAGACAACGTAAGAGTACCCCAGCTACCCTCGTAAGTCTTGGCGTTGTACGTCGTGATGACGCTAGTACCTGCGTTGACCTGGTTGACGGTAATCTCGTAGCTGCGGTCGTCTTTCGCAGTGTACTCACGACGATCGGTCAGTGCCGACATAGTCCAATAATCAGCTACCTCAAATCCAACTGACACTCGGTGAGCATCATACTTGTCTTTCAGGTCATTCAGGAAGTTGACCAGCGTAGCCAGCGTGCTAGTGGTGCTGGGCGCATAGGACGTGTTGAGTGTGTGTTGTGCGTCAGCTACCACATGCATGGTAGTGTCGGCCAGGTGTGCTGCGTAGTCTGCTGCCAGCTCAATGCAGATAGTCCGTAGCGATACCAAGTCAACCGGAGCCGCCGCAGCAATTTGATGTGTACCGGCACCGGCGGTGTGCCACACACCGCCTGTATTGGCATCGTGTGCGTTGTACACAGCTTTCATATTGGTCGCCAACGTAAGCGCCGTAGCGAGTGTAAGTGCATCTGCAGCTGTTACGCTGTTGGTAGTATCGGCCAACGCATGCTCGGTGCCGAAGGCGAAGTTCAGGTAAATACCACGTTCAACCAACTGTTGCGTCAGCGTAGACGAAGTGGCCTCTACCAAAGAGAAGCTACCTTCAGAGAACGGGATCTCATTGCATCCAGTCCACTGAATAGTAGCGGTTCGATTTGGGGCAGATCCTGCAGCCGCCGAGCAATACAACGTGTAGTTACGATCGAACTCATCGTCGTAATCGGTCTCGGTGTTGACCGTAATGGTTCCGCCGGAGGTGTTGGCCGTTGCAGCTACTGGAGCGTTGACGGTAGAGAATTGATTTGTGTTACCGTGAGCAGACGAGAACTCGATGAGCCCAGGCCCATAAGCCGTGACGGTAAACACGTCTGGAGTACCGCTATCGAAACCAGGATTGGCGGCACCGAATGTAAAGTCCACCACAATACCATCGTTGGGCCACCAAGCAGGAAGCTTTGCGCCTGTCTTGTAGTGTGCGTTGTTGTCCAACTCGCGATTCAGGTTGGTACCTGCAGCCTCGTCAATTTGAATGATCGGCGTGGTAGCGGAAGTATGGAACGGCAGGTTGGTTGATTGGCTATTACCGCCCGAGATAGCACTAACCGAAATCTCAAACTCGGCTGTCCGGTTCGGAGCTGTACCTGCAGCCGCTACACACGTAATAGTGTATGTTCGGTCATACGGCCAGCTGTAGTCGGTAGAGCTGTCTACCGTTACGGTACCGGTAGAGTTGCCCGCAATCGGAACACCAGCAGCAGGGCTGGTAACACCATCCGTGTACGTGTTGGTAGAGGCAGCTACTAAAGCATCTGTGTCCGTTGCATCGCCGGTCAATACCGTGACGATACGGTAGTCTTCAAACTCAACGTAGCGAGCCGTACCTTCGGAATCTCCCAGCAGGATGACTTCACGGATGTCATCAAATTGCAGCTCGTCCAGCACGTCGCGATCTACCGACTGATACTCGATCTCGTAGCTAGCATTGTTATCGAACACTGTATCGTCGATCTGAACTTGATCGTATTCGCCAGACCCAGTGACCGATTCAGTGAAACGCCAACTGGCATAACCCACAGCCTCGCCCGAGGTTTTGGCTACCTGTGCGAGTGTTTGATCGTTAGCTGCGTTGTGGTCCAGCGGAGCGATGTACGGAGGCGCGGTAGAGAAGTTCAAGCTCTCTTCGTACACGCGGGCTCTGACGTGTCGGCTGTTGGATTGCCGTGCTAGTCTATTTCCTTTTCCGATGTAGCACGGAAAGCGAGGATTGCCCGTCAGCGCCGCCGGAGCAGGCTGATGAACACGACCAATGTACGTGCCCGGCCGGACATAGCGATTTGTACTCAAGCGGATGTCGCCAACTGCCATAGTGATCTCCGTATAGTCTCTCAGGGAAAGGAGACGTGTTCGTTAGACAAAGGTATACCTTTGATTTCTTCTACCAGAGGATAACGTCTTTTGGTTGGGCGCGTTAACGCGCCCGTACTTCAACCGACTGCTGCAACAGAATATTAGCGTTAGAGCTTTGCGTCGGTTTGGTGCTCTTTACGATCAGATTGAACGTGCCGACTCGACGAGGGTAAACAATCCACTCTCTGCGTGACTGCTGTACAACAGCAATACGGTTGTCGTCAGAATAGACCGTGATCGGTTCTGGGTAGTTCAGCAAACTAACGGCTCGTTCCTGGCCCAACGGGATTGTGCTGGGGAACGTCAGTCCAGGGTCTCCTCGCTTACTAGTGTATTGAGGCTGACTCCGGTACTGAAGGAAAACAGAGTTTTCGAAGTTAACCGTGAGGCTACAAGTAGCTTGCCATATTTGCTGTCGAGCAGATCCATGCAAAGGTGTATGTGTTTTAGCGCTAATGGAGTGCTGTAGTGGTAACCTAACAACCCAGTAGACTCCCTGCTGGGGACTTTCAGGCTCAAGATAATAGTTGACTGTCAAACGTTGGCTTTGCCCGAACGCGATGTGCATGAAGGAAATAAGGTCTTCAACTTCTTGGATGGACAACGCCACCAGATGGATATCGATAGGCACTTCTATTGCATCCAGCACCCTAATTGCTTGATGTCCATCTCGGGTGAGCATGTTCCAGCCAGCAGCCAAACTGCCTAAGCTATCCGATTTGTACTCGTAGCCGTTGTCCTGAATAAAGATCTGAGGTAACTGCTCTCGCATGTCGTCGTAATACGCTGCGATTTGCAGACCACGTTCATTAGGATCACCAGACAGCTCTTCGTTTATAGTGTAGCCTATCGTGTAGCTGGCTAGATTATCTGCAAATTTGCGGAACTGTCCCCCAGGCATCAAGTAGGCTTTCATATACTGCACAAGAGCCAGCTTGATCGTCTTCAAGTATTGGGTGTGGTCCCGGTTGGCCATCGCAGTCAGCGAGGTTTGGTCCAACGGAGATAACCGGAAGAATTTAGGAGAAGGTCGTTCAGCCATTACATCGTCAAGACAAACCTGTACACCAGGATGTCTAGTCCTCTGTTAGAGAATAACGATGTAATGGGAACTGATTTACTGGCTAGTCGTCGGAATCATCCACGTAGGCCTGGACGAACTCGTCTACTATCAAGCAGACAAAACCGCAGTCGCCACAGATACGAGGCCATACACCTACAGGAGGAGCCCATCCGACTTGTTCTTCTTGCTCAAATGGTGTCTGTGGCTGACCTTCTAGTACGTGTGGTCCTTCTGGCGGAGAAAACCAGTCATCGGTTCCACACAAAGGACAGTAGCGCCCTTTTGGAAATTGCTTCTTCCAGTAACGCTCAATGGGAGTCGGTTCTTCTTGATCAGAAATCATCATCGTCCAGATCCCCAAAGTCGTCAAAGTCGCTCAAGTCAGAGTCTTCTGATTCCTCTTCTGTGTCAAAGTCCTCCTCTTTAGACTCCTCGCCTTCACCACCTTCTTCAAAGTCATCGAAATCGTCGAGAGCGTCATCCTGACCAGATGCTTCTACTTCTTCCGGTTCGAGGTCCTCAACAGGCTCTTCTTGCGGTTTTGGTTTGTCCGCGGGCTCGCCCTCTTCAGGCTCTTCAAAGTAGCTTCGGAAAACCTTTTTCACCATTTTGACTTTCTGGGCGGCTGCTTCCAAAATCATACGAGCATAGTTATCGGCGTACTGTTGATTGATTTCTCCACGGACCAGGCGCAGACGCAGGTCCATCAAAGCAACGAAACAGCAGTCAATAATCAACCGCTTTGGGATTCGCTGTTGTTTATCTGAGTCGCCCGATTCCCACAATTGCAGAACATCCAAATCGGGGCGCAGAGGCAGTTCTAGCAGATCGAGTACTTCGTTAAAAGTGAGGGGCCTGTCAGGCGACACCAGAGAGCTGATTTCCCTAACCACGTCTAGATGATTAGGCACGCTGTTAGTCTCATCGAAGCCAGTCGGAAGAGAACAACGTAGTGCAGTTGCATTCAGCACAGGAAGTCCGAAGTTATACCCAAAACAAGTTACGAAGTTTAGGCGCTCATAGATAGCACGCAAAGAACGCATGAGGGTCTTGCGGGGTTCCGGGGACATAATGGCCCACACATTAGCTTCTAGACCTAAGCCAGATTCGTCGTCCTCTCCTGTTACTTCGATACCAGCGGCAGCGATGAGTTGGTGCTGGTGCGCCGGCAGCCAATCATCTCCTCCTTCACTGTAGGTGGCACAGTGCCAAAACAACCGTGATTCAGTCATAAAGTGGTTTCCTTTCTGTTGTTGCTGTCGTGCTAGTTGATAGCTTGCTGTATTTGTTTCCGCGTGACGCCACAGTAGCGCTGAGCTGCTCGAGTGAGTCCGACTTCCGTCATTTCGGCGTAAGGCTTTCCATACTCTTCAAGACAGAATTGGTCAAACATTGGGCCTAGGTCGCCTTTAAGCGCATCAAAATAAAGTCTGGCTTTAGGATCGCTCACTCCTTGTGTCAAATCGTCTAAAGTGTCGGACTCGAAAGGAGAGTAGTCTGGGAACTGAAGTAGATCGATCAGAGTAGCTCCGTCGTCTCCTACAGGAGCATCAAGGGAAGTGGCAACAGGCATCCAATCGTCAGTGTGGTGAGTAGTCAGATCAACTACAGTAGTGCGAGCACCCCCGCAGCCCCTACGGTGATCCAAAAGCGCTTGATCTGCTTCCTCGACTGTCTCGTATAATCTACAGCAGTAGACATACGCAGGTTGTCGGTTGTCGAACTCCGCTAGTAGATATTTCCCTTTGCGTCGATCGGGTGCGACGTACACCCACACATGCTCTACCTGCTCAGCTTGAACATTGCAGTACCAAGCCTCCTTGGTATCGTTGCGCGTCTCAACCCGCTGAAGCGGGTTACGACCTTCTTTTCCATAAAAGATGGCCAGGTTTTTGATGTGGTTTGATATTCCTCGAGCTGCCAACGGTACCATTTTGCTTACAGGAAGACCTGTCACTTCGTAATTACGTATTACTTTTATGGCTTGGCATGTAGCGTCGGCCCAGAAATCTTCTCGGTCTATACCTGGGTCGTTGTTGTAGCAGTAGCGTAAGTACTGCTTGACAAGGAAGCGACCGTAGCGCTCAACCTGTTTGACTACGTCAAGAATTTGATGTGTGGTGTACTGTTGTGGCTCTGGTGTGGCTCGCAAGTCTGTTCGCTCTTCTAGGGACAAAAGCCTGTGCTGATACAGCAAGTCGGCTGGATCGATGCCGTATCTGCGTCCGACAGCACGGTACTGCGGTTTCTCCTGCTGGGTGAGTTGCCAATGCGCACGGTACAGGTCGTTACGATGACAGCTGTAGTCAAACCAGTCCTTGAGAGTGCGGATGTTGCGTCGCTGTTTTTGGTCTAGCGTGAGACGGTATAGGGGTGAGATACCGCTCGAAGGGCAGAGACGGCACGCATACCGAATGAAGACTCGGGTGATGTCTTCTATTGGAGCTGACTGCCCAAAAAGCTGAATAATTTTGCGTTGAAGCAAAGACATCCTCCTGGTGGGTATTGGTCTAAACCTGCGTTTTCATTTTGAGTATCTGCCATGAGGATATGCTATAACGGCCCGATTGTCAAGCAAATTCTGGTCATCTTACAAATGTAGGTGTTAGGATGAAGATGCCTGCTTCCACTTGGGGTTTGACTTGATCGTCAGCTATCTGTAACCACTCAGACGGAGTGAAATAGTATGCTAAGTAGCGATCAGTGGTTTCGATTCGGATAACCTTTCCTGCGTTTCTTCTCACGACAACTACAGGTGGGTTAGAGTCAGTAGTGCGTCTAATGCTTGTGTTGTGTAGAAACAGCTCTATCTGTTTGCGGTTTGTAAACGTTGGTATTGACGGCGTCAAGCTACCTGTCAAATGTTCGTATTTCCATTGGCCGTCTGGTCGTTTCTCTTGCTGACTTGCGGTTGGGAGGTTGTCTGCAGGCTCTTCTGGAGGAAACAGCTCCTCGATGGGTACGCTGTAGTGAGTAACCAGAAGCCCACTCTGGTCATAGTGATGCTGCTGTATTTGGATCTCGTCTTGGAAGGGCCAGTTGTCGAAATTAACCTGCAGTTCGTCTACAGGAACATCGTTTTGCTTGGCGACCAGGTTGATGCTTTGTTTAAGGGCAGCGGAGCACTGCAGTTGTGCTTTACGGAACTGTAGCATATCTGCCGACGGTCTGCGCACCGATAAGTCGGGTTTTGTTTGGGTGTTTTTATCATCCAAAGGCTCGTCCTCGAGTTCTTCCGCGAAGAAGTCTAGGTGATGTGTCGGTGATGGCCCCTTTCGGATAGGCGCTACATCGAGTAGTGAGTCTGGTGTAGGTACTACTGTGTGCTTTTGTAGTTGTTCAAGGCGCTTAGCGTTGCGGCCTAATTTGTACCGTCGGGGATTCATTAACCGCACCAGGTTCTGAATCCACAAAACCAAACTCACCAGTACTGTCAGTGCATTGACTTTTCGCATTCGCTCTTTTGGTTGTCGTTAGCAGCCACAATAAAGCTTCATCGCGCCACATAGCAATTTGGGTTGCTTTTTGTTCATAGTAAGCTGCGATGCAGCTGATGCCTACAGTACCACAAGCACTAACTACTGTCAATACAATCCAACTGGTTTGTTTTGTCGTCGTAGCTAGTAGTAACGTCAGGATAGTCAAGATGGCCGTGATGACTGCAACGAGCCACCACAACTGTGCTCGGCGCCTTTGCTGCCGGACAAAGCAACACAGCCGATGCCATATCGTTGGATCGATCATTCGGTTTCTATGCCATGGCGCTTAAGCTGCCGTAAGATTTGCGCTCGCTCATCTGCCCAGGTCTTCCGACGGTGCTCCGAATCCCCTGGTTGGGGCGGTTCGGCATTAAGCAACGTAAGTCGTGCCATCAAACGTTTGAGTCGCGCTTCTTTGGCTGCTTTGCGTTTCTGTTGTCTTTTGGTTAGACTGGCCATGCTGCCCTCTCGGCTTCTCGATAGATTATTTGTGTTGTTGTGGGTAGTGACTCTCTTGGACGTACGGTTAAATGTATTCGATGACGCAGCAAAGGAGCAACTGTTTGGTATGGGACCAAACGACCCGACATCATGTTGGTTGTAGGTCTAAACATGAATTTGGTCATACTGTTAGCTCCCAGACTTGCCCCCGGACTTGCC
>Ga0180437_10005342_pt1 | contig 17626 bp, 10 predicted proteins | sample SS_ome_4_FD_132410 | JGI IMG/M metagenome (GOLD analysis project Ga0180437, IMG submission 132410) | Hypersaline lake sediment archaeal communities from the Salton Sea, California, USA - SS_3_D_1 metaG | ecosystem: Environmental > Aquatic > Non-marine Saline and Alkaline > Hypersaline >... | reverse complement strand
TTCCTCGGAGGATTATCCTTATTCTGTTCATAGGTTACACAGGGACAGTGGAGTTCTAGAGATAGATCAAATTGATTAGCTCTAGATATACCCTCATCCCAGATAGTAGAAATGTGCGGATTACCTTGAAGAACCTTAGGAATAGCTCCATCTAGATACCTAATATCAGTAGCAAAGGTAATGCGAGCTCCAGGAAAAGTTTCCTTGATCGCTCTAATCGTAGGGGTGAGCATGAGAACATCACCAATACCAGGACCTCTATGCATACAGATGCTTAGATACCCAGTATCCATGATCTCTCGCAAGCGAGATAATTTCACTGATTCTCCTTACATAGAAGCAGCAAGCAGACACCCACGAGCCACGGCTCTAAGTGGGTCCTTGGCATGTCGCACTTCCTTCACCTCGAGAGGGAAATCGCCCTGCGACAAGCGCCTTTCAAAAGCTTCCACAAATCCTGCAGCTCTAGAGGTTCCACCACTTACAACCACAGGTATAGCAGAAGTAAACTTAGGCAAGTCAGAAGACTTGCTGAGACGAGCAGCGAGATGACGAACGGTATAATCAACCAATCGAACATAATATGCAGAGACCGCCGAGAGAATAGGATTCTGATTCTCTTTACCGACAGCAAACTCGCTATTCTCTTTTTCCACTTGGACAACACTGTCAGGCTGTCCAGTAGACTGCGCAGCCATACGATCAATCCAGTCACCACTCCTAGTAGTGCTAAATTTGACTACTGCTTCTCCTGAACTCATTACACATGCATTTACCATACCTGCTCCGAAAGAAAGACAGATACCAGTATAGTCATCGTTCTCGAGCTCTGAATAACAGATGGCCTCAGCTTCATTGAGCGGCTGTGCATCCCACCCTAGCTCGGCCAAATCTTTCTTTAGTACATCTTCGTGATAGCCTGTATTGAAGTCTTCATCTGACTGATCTACTGGCTCAGCGGGAATAGAGTATACCAGCTTTTCACCGCTATGCTCAGGCTCTCCTACCAGCTGAGATAGGATAAACTTGAGCACTACTCGAGCATCAGGCTCTCGAGGTGAGAGTACCCCTCTAAATAGAGGTCTACGTGCTGACTGATGTCTCTCAATGGCCTTCTCGATTGCATCCATCCCTACTACAACATACGTTCCATCTTTCTCACGGAACCAGGACATATTGGCTAGTCCCTTCTCCATCATCTTGGCTGCAATTGGAGTAGCTGGCTTCATCTTATAGAAAGCGTCACGGAACTCGGTGTACTTTACACCAGATTCACTTTCTTCAGCTTTGATTAGGAAAGATGTTCCTACATCTAGTCCGATTCCCATTACTTGCCTCCTGCTTTCTTTTTGAACAAACTGGCCAACTTAGACTTAGCTGCCGATAGATCTTGATCCTCTTCTTCTCTTTCTTCTGCCATATTCTCTACGTTAATAGCATCTACAGCTGCCTCAACAGCAATAGGAATGATTGACTCATCCATCTCAATTGCTCCATCCTTATCATATTGTATTGGTTGACCTGCTACCGTCTTAATCTGGAGGTTATCTAGCTTCTCGAGTAGCTTCTCAGACATAGTCTCAGCCACTGCCTTGGCTACAGTAGCAGCAAGAGCCTCTACGTCAACAGTTTGACTGCCCTGAATCTCGCGGACAACCACAACCTTCTGAGGCTTAGTCTTCTTCATTACAGGACGAACCCCTTCTCTCCAAACAGCCATAGCGATTACACCCAAAATGATGAGAGCCAGAACAATGAGTTCCCACGACATAGCTCGTTACGAGACAATGATAGTAAAGTCCCCAGCCGCAGACAAGATCTCAATATCGCTAACAGGAAAGTCATCATCAAGTTCAAGAGTCTCGCCCGAACCAATATCAAGACCACTAGCTACTGATTCATCCTTGATACGTCCACCCAGACTTACATTTGGCAAATGCGAGGCATACATAAAATCAGTCTGATGTTGCCTATCCGGATAGACCATGTGATAGACATTAAATCTAACAGTCATATCAGCAGCAGCCTCAATAGAGACATAGTTTGCTGGAGAACCAAGCGAGTCTTTGATCATAAAGACGTCGCCAGCACCACCATCGGCCTGGGTAAAGGTTTGATACCTAGCCGTAGGAGGAACAGTTCTGGTTACTTTCTTAATAATATCAGCCATTTATCAAATCCCCTTATACGATTGAGCCTGCCTCAATGTGACCATTAGCTAATAGCCACTCATAGAGACCACGCTTAGTAGCCGCATATGTGAGCTCATCGTCATTGCTAGTATGAGTGGAGACAAGAGAAACATAATCATCTCCAATAATTACAACACTAGATGGCTTAGTGTCGGGCTGCTTTCCAGGAACCCACTCATTGTCAACAGTATTTCCATACTCAAGAGAGATATGCATACGTTGTCTGCGAGCATCATGAGTAAACTTCATGATTTTGACCTGTGCATATGGCCCGTTTGGATCTAGATCTCCAGCATCTACTGGAGTTGTTAGTTGCCAAGGCATAATTTCTCCTTACTTGTTTATACCAGAAAAATCTGGAATCTACTAATTCTTCTCCTCTAAACGGGCCTCGAGCTCCACCACCCTAGCTGACAGCTGTTGTACTGCCTTCACTAAGTACTTAACTAGAGGAGCTTCTGACACACTCTTCATACCATCCGGGCCCTCTCCAACCATCTCTGGAATAAATTCCTCTACCTGCTGAGCGACAAAGCCCTTATCTACATGAGGCCTGCTTTCGTCAACCCAATCAAATGAAGATATAGAAAGACCATTAATCGCCCATAGAGCATCAAATTCAGCAGGATGGATATTCTCCTTTAGCCTAGCATCAGATGATGTATGAACAGCAGCAAATGGAGTAGAGGTATCATATCCCATCCAGGCTACAACGCCACCATCACCATCCATGAAGTCTATCCAGCGACAGTGATCATTTCCACTTGCGACATCTAGTCCACACTGAATTCCAATACCCTGACGATCAGCGGTACCACCATCATTCTCAAATAGAGCAGCATATCCGCTTACGGCATCATAGACATGTAGCGCTGCCTCAGGGGCATAGCCCATACCAGCAACATCACCAATTCCAACACGCCTATCATTCGAAAGCATCATTCCTGTAATTTGAGAGGCAGCACCGTTTTCAGTTGTATTAAACAGAAGCTCAGAACCACCGCCATTTACAGTCGTCCAATCTTCAGTAGCCTGGCAAATAATTGCAGCACTCTCATATTCGCCAGCTTGTTCAACCTCGTCATCCCAACGAGCAGTGAAGGAGATCTTTCCGAGGATATCATTATCGTCAATTCTGTTGCCAAAGGTCTCTGTCCCGCCTTCAGATCGATAAAAGATGATCTCTGAGTAGTTGCTCTCATGACTAGTATTGATCTTAATCTTAGCCTCAGTAGAGCTATAGAGATTGAGTAGCTCATCTAGAGAGGTAGCTGCAATGCCGACATTACCGTTGCTGGCAATTCTCATCCTTTCCGTTCTAGTAGTACTCCCTATCGGTGTAGTGTGGAACTCGATGTGGCAGCCCTGGTTGGTGCCGCTGAAGTTCTCATCCGCTTCAACACGCATGATGGCTTTTGGAATTGTCCAAGCGGAGCCGGTGTAACCGCCGCCACCAGTCTGCATCATCGTCGCGCCAGAAGGTGTTGCGGTAGGCGTTGTCTTGGTACCGCCCGCTCTGTAGCCGCTGAACGTTCCCCCAAAGCCGCTAGCCCCATATCCTGTAGCAGCGACGCTAACGGTACCTATCTCAGCGGGGCCGTGCACATCGAGTTCATAGGTAGGAGAGCTGATACCAATACCAACAAGACCATCGCGGGTAAGTCGCATGCGCTCTTGGGCAATAGTGTCGCCTGTGTCCGTTGTTCTGAAAAGAATGTCTGAAGGAGCGACGTCTGTAGTTACGGCAGCGGACTGTCTGACTTCAATTACGGCAGCCTCAATGGGAGCACCAGTCTTCGCACCCAGAAATTGAAGGTACCCAAGCCTATCTCCGGTCTGAGTAGGAGACCAAGTATCCAAAGTGTCTGAATCACTGTTGCGGAAAATGATGGCAGCGCACGCATCAGGGTCGTTCGTGTAGTTGGATACGACAATCTTCGCCGTGGTCCCCGACCGTTTTACGTTTATATCATTCTCAATGACGAGAATGCTTCCGTCTGTGACTCGGAGATTTCCGTCTACGTGAAGCAGCGCATCGACGGTAGTACTACTGAAGTCGCCAATGCCGACGTTACCGGCACTGGTGATGCGCATTCGCTCAGTGAGGTCCTCGGAAGTATTGGCTGTCTCCCATACAAATGCTGTAGGGGCTCGACCACTACCGACCGCTGCATCTTGCTTAGTTCCAAACAGTGCTCCGTCAATAACACCAGACCCACTATTCCCCTGAAAGCGAATGTATCCGAGACGATCCCCACTTTGTGTGACGGCATTCGTCCCGATACTATCCGAGTCACTGTTCTGCATTGTTATAATGGCACAGTGAGTCGGATCATTAGAGTAGTTGGCAACAATCAATCCAGAGGTATTCGCGGTGGTGTATGCGGCCAAACCGTTATCAAGAACCGAGAAGTTGCCAGCAACTCGCGCACTGCCAGACACGTAGAGCGGCCTGTCCGGTGCAGCCCCTACTCCCAGCCAACCGTTACCATCATCGTAAATGAGCGAACTCGCCCCTCCTATGACCCCGCCGTTGTTGTACTGGATCTGGGTGTCGGATCCACCGGGCACCGTGGTGTTGGCCGTCAAGTCGATCGCGGAACCACCATTTGGATGCCAGTATATCTTGCTGTCGCTGGTATCCATGTACAGCGCACCGAAACCGGAATCGGCTGCTCCAGGAGCCGACACTGCCCTCAACCACAGGCTGCCGGAGCTTTCCATTCTGAAGTATTCTGTTCCCTCGAAATCGACAACCGCCCTGCTGTCGGTAGCCCCGCTGGATCGAAGAGAGAAGCTGGGCTTGGTGTATCCCGTGTAGTCGCCGCTTCGGATCCAAATTCCCAGACCCTCAACAGAAGTCTCAATTCTGGGAGCGTTGCCGCCAGTGGCAAGATTTCCCCCGTTGAACCGGATCTGCGGATAATTTGCGGTAGCTCCCCCGGTGAGAACAAGCACGGGGTAATCGTATGCAAGCCCAGTGGTACCTTCGATGGTACCATCACCTGTCCATACACCAATTTGGTTGTCTACTGGTGTTCCTACTTTAGTTACGTCGCCACCTTGCGTGTCCAGGTTGACCCAGCCTGAGCCGTTGTAACCTTGGAAGTTCGAGCCGTCCCAGCGGACGTTACCTGCGGTCGTATCGGTTGTGCTCGCCAGAGTCAGCGCATCTTGTAAGATCACACGCTGGCTGGAGTCGATGGTCATGGCCAACGTGCGATCGGTCATGAAGTAAAGCGGCTCAGCTCCATACGTGTAAATGCGGCCACTCGAACATCCTTGGAACATGACATCAGCGGCATCTGCGTTACTGATTCCGTCGATGTCACCGGTATGTGCCGGGCTGTATCTGGTCAGTGTGACATTGCCGTCAGCACCACCAGAACCTGTGTCAACCACAAGTCGAGACTGCGTGGCGTTACCGGTGTTCAGGTTGCGGAAGACGCCAGTGTATCGAAGCTCGTTGGCATCAACCGCAGACAGGAGTCGAACAGTGGATGCCGGTGTACCACCGATGCCGACGTTGCCGTTGTGGTCGATACACATCCGCTCTACAGAGATACTTGTGCCGTTCTCCACAGTGGTCCAATACAGGCGCGCGCCCCCTGCCCCTGTTCCCCAATTCTCTGTCGCCTCGCCCCACATTTCAGCTCCGGTACTCCACGAGCTACCGAGCCGACCGACAAATCCGAACCGGCCGAGAGAGTCTCCGTTGTTGACGTTGGCTTCAGAACCGATGGTGCCGCGAGAACGATAGAGCCACAATCCAGGAGATTTCTCCGCGCTTGTACTGCTGTAAGCGCGAAGTGAGAATCTAGCATTTTCGTTGTTGTCTACTTGAAGCTCATGGTTCGGAGTATCTATACCGATGCCAACTCGACCATTGTGGTCGATATACAATTGGTCTTGCAAACCAGAGCCATCGTTAGTCCGAAGAATCAACTTGCCCTGGTTGTCGGCCCCGTCACGCTGCGCTTCGATGTTTGCGATGCTGTTACCGCCCGAGCCATCCTTGATGTTGAAATTGAATCCGACACCGAAACCATCCACCATGACACCATCGGTCTCGTGCTGGAGGGTAAATGGTGACCGGGCTGTGCTTGTGAGCGAAGAAGTCTGTGTTACGTAGAATGGTTGGGATGAGTCTTTCACCTGCAATTTGACGTTCGGAGTATCTGTACCAATGCCGACTCGATCGTTGACATCATCGTAGTACAGTGCACTTGCGCCACCAAAGCTACCACCGTTGTTGTACTGAATCTGGCCGTCTGAGCCGGCGGGGCCTGTGACAGTACCCTGTTGAGTCATCGACACCCATGAACCACCAACACGGGCTTCAACATCGCTGCCGGTGTACCGGAGCATACCATTCGTCACCGTCACGCCCGACGATGCATCCCCAAGTTCCAACCCACGAATATAGGTCCGACCGGACTGCTGGTCTATGTCGATGGTGCGGGTCACGGCGTAGGCATCCACACGGAACGTGGACGCGCTTTCATTGCGCCCCGTCCCAACGATGTAGACACCGTTGCCAGACCCCGTTCCAGACACGTCGATGTGAACCGTACCGAGACTGCCTGACTCGGCCTCTCCGATCTTCAACCGGTACTTCCCGGCTGTGCTCTCACCGATGTTGACCTGTCCATCGTGTCCAATCTTCAGTCGAGACACTAGCGTGGTGGTTCCGCTCTTCACGGTATGGAATTCAAGATCGGCTCCATGATTAGAGCTTGACCACGTGCCGTTTGCCTCAGCGGTGATTCTCACACCCCGAGCAGTCCATACCGAGCTATCCCACCCACGGAAATCGAATGTACCGAGAGTATCCCCGTCCTGCGGAACCGCTGGAGAGCCTTCTGTTCCGCGACTCTTCACGAGGGCGAAGTTTGGACCACTGGTGGAATCAGCGGAATAGTACACACGAGCGTTTGGTGTTACATGAAAGTTGTTTAGGGGCGTCATCGTTCCGATGCCAACGTAGGTACCCTCCATCACCATCACATTGGTACCTTCGTTGCCAGTACCCTCGTTTGTGAAGCGCCACGTTCCCTGGTCGTTTTCCAACTGCCAGTAGTCCGTGGTGGGTACCGCGCCGTCACCCATTCTGATGTTGCACTGATCTGTTCTGATGTCGATTGTCGTACCCGGGCTATTCGTACCGATTCCGAGACGCTGAGTGGCGGATGCCCAATAGAGGTCACCGGAGTCTTGACCGAGCGTGTAGGTGCCAGACCAAATAGCCAGGTGGCCACCAGAACCAGTACCAGTAACATTGTTGGATGGTGTCTGCTGGTCTAGCTGGTAAACAGTGCCCGCATTAGTTTTGAAGTACAAATGCTGAGAGGCACTCTCGTAGTAAATGTGACACCAATCTCCTCCCGGCGTTCCGGAAGAAAACTGCTGGTCACGCAACATGATCGTGCGACTGTGGTGAATTCCAAACGCATCTTCGTCGGCCCCGAAGCGCATTGTGCGCAGGTAGAATGACGCATGGTTGGGTGTGGTATCACTGGTCTCCCAGAACAACCTACCAACTTCCAAGTCGCCGCTGCCACCGACTTCATTCACAAAGAAGCGTATGCCCTGTTGAGTTTGACCTGTCAGCGCGCTGTTGTAGATAGTTCGACAGGTGATCAGCGAGGAGAGCCCGGACGTTGTAGCCGTGTTCTCGCGGATGATTCGTACCGGTCCTGCCTCTTGACGTTTGACATCGAGGAAGCCGCCCACAAAGAGAGTCGGCGTGGCATCTGTCCAAGTGAGATTCGAGCTTGCACCGAACGCACCGCCGTTATTGAACTGAATATTAGTATCAGAACCACCAGGAGTAACTCCACCACCAACTTCACCCCATGCTCCACCAGTGTATCCTTCAAATCCACTAGCAGTCTCATTATAGATAAACATACCTTCTACTGGAGTAAGAGCATCACGCTCTGTTTCGGTCATTCTTGCGGTTACGAATACACCGCTAGTTCCATCATGTTCTACAATCAAGTCCGCGCCAGAAACCTTAACCTGGCCTGTAGGACTAAATATGATGTCACTGCTAGCAGGTCCATCCTCAATAGTATTAACCTTGAATGTCTGACGAGCTACAACCTCAGTAGATTGCATCTCGAGCATTACAGAAGTACTATCCAGGATCTGCATCTTACCTGTAGAGCTATCAACCTCAAAAGCGAAGACCTTATCAGAAGGAGCCTCGCCGAGGGAGCTCTTGGCAATCATAGTAAAACTACCCGGGCCTACATATACATCTCTCATTCGATAACTCGAAGAGCCAATATCATATGTATTGTCCAAGGCAGGGATATAATGTTCGTTTACAGCAGATAGATCAGGAGTCAGACCACTTAGAGAAATGGTATTAACTACTGTCATAACCTCCTGTAGTGCATTCTCCACATCCTCTGAAGAGTATAGATTTCCATTGTCTTCAATAGAGACCTGAGAAGCTCGAGCTACCAAGCTGGCTAGTTCTGATTCTACGTCTTCGCGAAGAGTCGACACAGTGGAATACAAGTCTGTGAATTGCTCCTCGAGCGTATTGGGACGATTAGCTGACGAGTTAAAAAAGGAAGCATTGAGAGTGAGTGTGGCCCGCTGGTCCACATACATGTGTTTACCATCGAGCCCATAAAGGAACGCATCAACACTGGAATCGTCTGAACCATCAGGAAGACCTTCCGTTAGAGGGGTCAAACGGTTATTCCATTGATTACTAATTGCAGCCAGGTCATGGACAAGCTCTGCCTGCATGCTGTTAATTTGGTTGGAAGCCATTGGTCCATGACTTCTAATATTACGCTTCTGAAGTAATACTTGAACTTCCTCAATCCTGTCAGCCACTTAATTCCTCCTAGCCAAGCTTGATGCGATAAGAATCTAGTCCAGGTGAGACTCTTTCGTTAGTTGTGGAGAGATCAGCCCGGAATCTAAGATATTTCCTCAGCTGGTTCACTAACGTGAATCTTATCACGAATCGCTCGTTCTGGAAATCTGGGTTACTCTCATCTATTTTGACCACAAAGACTGTCGTAGGATTGTTTCCTCCAGTATGAGAATCTGGAGCATCATAATCCAACGCGAACCTCTGGTAGTCATCGACCTCAGCATTACTACTAAGGTCAAAGATACTTACCTGACGCATGATCTTCTCAGCAAACAGATCAACGCCCTTATAGACCTGCTCATCTGTATCTGGGTAGTTCGACGGATAGCTAAAGCCCTCAACCAAAAGCTTGTGATTATAGGGATATAGAGGATCTCTAGCCTTAATAGTGTCCAACATTACAGAAGGAGACACACTAGATAGATCCTGGTTAACATACTTCCAGTTATTCTTATGTACTTTTATCGTATGAATTCCAGTAGTTAAAGAAGTCTTGCCAGTAAGGATAGTTGTCTCAACCAGGCCAGTATATCTAATATCATCAATAATAATCACCTGGTCTCCAACGTTTATCTCGATTCCTTCTGGATTCAAGACTTCAATCACGCAAGAATACCAAGGGTCCTCAAACCTCCAGCCTCTAAGGACATTCCTAACCTTATTGCTAGGTACGTTAGCTAACGCCTGTTCTCCTACGTTCCTAAAGATCTGTAAGCTAGCTGGATTAATGCTGACGTCATCCTTAACCTGATAGTTCAGAACACGGTCATTACTATTCAAAAACGTATAGCGCCTCTGGTTAGCCGTAGCCGCCGTATCATTGATACCCCCTAACCCGTCATCCTCGAGAAGCTGAAAACTCTGTGCTGGGCTAATATAGGGCTCTGCGGCTGTACTATCGTAAGAGATCCTAACTGTTTCATTGTCTCCGTATGTCTTGAGCTCTGTATCTCCAACTGAAAGAATCACAGGAAATAGAGGGCTCTCGCGAGTATCAGGAGAAATAGGTACCCAGATAGTATCGTCATCCACTGGGACATCTGGATCATCGCTAGTTGTTATATAGTAGCGAATATTCGTACCTTCCTCTACGCGCTCACAGCTAGTTAATACTAGCTTTTCGAATTCAAGAGGAGTTCCATCATCCTGTACAACCCACAAAGGCTTAGAGATTAGAGACTGAGTCTCCCCAACCGTGAAGCCTTCTTCATAGAACTCAATAGCTTTGAAGCCAAATTGGTAGTCGAAAGAGTTCCTAGACAAAGATGGATCCGGACCCTTCTTAGTAAGAAGGAATTTCACCCAGACAGCCTGTACTGTTGGGAACGAGAATGTCGCTGAGCTCCGCACTTCCTGAGTAAATGTATTACTTGGCAGCTGCGTAAAGTTAACGTTATCAGTAGAGTACAGAGGCGTAATCTGTATTGGGCTTGACTGAGATGAGTCATGCACATAGATGTCGATCCTAGAGATATCAATCGCATCACCAGTGGTTAAACGGACAGTAAGCTCACAGGTCACTGGACGCACATTCTTCATCTGAATAATAGTCCACCAAACTTTAGAGGTCTGGTGGAATAGATCCGCAACCTGGGTATCAGGGAGATCTCGGCGCAGAATAAAGTCCGTGGTTGTACGCACCTTGAAAGATACATCTCGCTCTCTATCAATATCATTCAGAAAGATTCTACTTGTAGCTAAGCTAGCTGGCTTCATAGATACGCTAGCCGTGTCTAGGTTAAGGCGGATTGTAGAGAGATCTAGGTCTACCTTTCCAAGGTCAGTAAAGTTGTCATTTACAAAGCTAAAGTATCCCTCTGTGTCCTGAGTCAGTATGAGTAGATTCTCGATCCTGTCCTCGAGATCGATTAGCTTCTTCTCAATAAACTCTGCCTCAATAGCCCAGCGCTCATAGGCATCCATAGACACACGCGTCAGGGTCATCATGTCATTATATAGAGCTCTAAGATCCTGTCTTATCTCAGTAAAAGTATTGATAAATTTAGAGGCAGAGGCGTTCTCTTTCATGCTGATGTAGTAGTCCTCAGCAGTAAACTGAGGGACAGAAAGATCAAGAGTCTCGAGTAGTGTATTCACCTGCTCTTCCAGGTCGAGCGCAGAAACTGCTATACCCCTCTGGAGCTCTGACTTAAGATAGTCTTCTGTTAGTAGAGTTCTATAGGTTGCCTCAATTGACATTACAGTATCCTATCCTTGGTTAATACTTTCAGCATGTAGTCCTTGATAACTGGAGTAAAATAGTCTCGCAGGCTCTCGATATCTTCGCGAGTTTCCTTTACATATTCGTAGTTTACCAGATAGAAGTTGCTTCTGCCATGGAGACCAGATTTAGGAATCATTAGCTGTTTCATGTACTCGCGATCTGTAATCGTCACAGTACTATTAGTGATATCAACCTCATAATCGTCAGGGTCTAACATTCTGGCAATCTTATACTGCACCCTATAATCGGTATACTGGTAGGAAATCAGGAGTCTCCAGCTGGCAGAGGCTACTGAGCGCTGAGAAAAGATACGTCCATTTTCATAATCAACCGAGAATAGGCCATTATCATTGTAGTTAGGATTGTCGTAGTAGTAGGTAACATTACCTGCTACCTGAGCAGTATTAGAGAAGACTGTTACCTGACCAGTAGAACGATTAACATTGTACTCGCCCTCAGAGCTAGGCATACCAACCACTTCGGTTTCAAACAGGTCTAGATTTGAGAAGGCTACAACAAAGTCTTCATTCGCAGTTACCGACTCAGATAGTGTATAGACTTTAGCTCCAGAGCCATCATGATCTTCAAGAGCTTCTGTAGTCTTGGTAACCTGACTTCCTAGTTCAGTTACTCCATCTATATATGGAACTTCCTTTAGAAATGGAGTTAGCTCAGAGCTAACAGCATCACCAGCTCCATCTGTTAGCTCAATGCTTATCGTTTCTTGAACAACATGCATATTGCTCAAATCAAATACATTGATACCAGAGGCTAGCGCGACTTCTTCATAATCCATCGGAAGTGTCTGCCAGGCACTCTCTTTAATAGAGATACTATCGCGGAGAATATCAGACTTTGCCCATTCCCACTCCGACTCCTGCAGAGTATATCGAGGAACATAGCGATAACTAACCGTTACATCCTGGTTATCTGGAGTTGGGGTAAACATGTAGAGGAAGCCCTTGTCTGTATCAATAGACCAATGGCCGGAAGCCGTGAGCTCCTCTGAACCATTCAAGAAGTCCTGTCTGTCAGCAGAGTCCAAAAATACAGAGTTGTATAGCTCTGTGTAATCAGAGATATTATCATGCTCGAGCTGTACTACAGTTGCCTTTCTGCGTAGCTTCTGTGTAACCTGAGTCTCCTGCCCATAACGAATGATCGTGAAGTCATTCTTATTACTGCTAGTTGGAAACTCTAGCTTAGCAACATGATGATCTTCTGTAATTGAAGGAAAGACTCTCTCATCCTCAAACCAAACAGCAATAGGAGCATTCTCGGCAGGCTTTGCTCCTGTTGTTCCATTACCGAACCTGAGCGTGCCGTCGTTTGGGTTAAAGGTGTAGACCTTATCGCTAGAAGAATAAGTAGATAGGGCATCAGTGGCATGTATCCACTCTTCTCCACCTACCTCAACATGCATCCACTCCTCAACTGAGACTGAGCGAAGATAGTATCTGGTGCCATCATACGCTTTCTCAACAGGTCGTGGAAGCAACTTGAGTGGCAAACGATAAGTTTGGATATCCATTCTATCGTATGCATGGCCGACAATATACGGAAAACCGGATAGTCCACGACTTCCGAACAATGGATCTATTACAACAACCGAACCATCTACTGGTGGGCGCTCGAGAGTGAATTGAAATGGGCTTCCAGCAGGAACATTATGAACTTCACTACGTGTATCTATATGTTTCGTAGCAAAAGATGAACCCTCTAGGAACTTTGTGTCATCTCTAGAGAGTTTCATCTTGACCCTTAGAGACTTTACGGGCACAGAAGTCTCTATCGTATCAGTGGAGGGACCATTGAACTCAAGGATCTCAGGGACTCCAACAAGTCCTCCAAATCCTTCTAGCTCCTTGGGGCGGATATCATACCAGGTCTGTCCGTCATCAGGAGAAACGGAGTAATCAATTGCTACCAGGTCAGATAGCTCCGAAGGGTTCTGGTTAGCCTGTAGAATGATTCTTCTGATTTCTTCAGTAGTTTCAAATGGAACAGAGACTAGCTCACCAACATCCAGGTAGTTGAGTCCGAGCACCTCAATGTCTCTAATACCAATAGCGTAGCGCAGGCGCTCTCCGGATGGTGTGGTAATAATATACGGTTCTGGCTGCTTAAAGGTGAAGTGGATATACTTAACCTTGCGTGGTGTGAAAGAATAGATGCCTTGTCCAGCATATCTAGAGGTAGAAGGAGCGAGAGTGAAGACATTCTCTTCGTCCTCTGTTGTAAATCCAGCAATTGGAATATCGTCTTTAATAGAAGTGTAAACTCTCCCATCTAGAGAAGTATCGATAGCATCGATACGAATGATAGTCTTCGTTCCAAAGTTATTTGGATTTACTCTAATGCGGTTGATAACAGTTGGTTCGCCAAGGTTCACTGTAACATCTAGAACTAGGTCTTCAGGAGTATCAGAAATAGCAGTAGTTACACGCTCATACTCAAACCAAGTATCTGGATTATTGTCCAAGACTACATTTATGTCGCCATTATAGGATGCTCCTACCTCCTGGTTATTTCCAATTGAGCCATTAGAATTAGGATTAATTACAGGAGTAGCAGAAACCAGAATCGTTGGATCTACATCACGATTAATAGGGAGGGTTACAATACCCTCATCCTGGTTTACCTCGCATTCTGTTTCGTTCAGCAAAGCAATACCAACATCAACCTTAGATAGGTCATTGAAACTATCTTTGAAAAATAGGGAATCCTTATTTGCGTTTAGCGAGTATAGGATATAGTCGCCAAGTTTTGAGGAAACAGCCTTCAGTCTAGCTGTAAGCCTATTTGCCTCTGTAATAATGAAGTTGAAGTTCGATAGCGTTAAGGTTTCGATATTCTCGAGCTCAGAAAAGATAATGAGGAAGTCATTGAGAATCTGGTTCCAAACCTCGTCATACTCATCAAAGTCAGCGTAGCTATCTACTTTTGGATCTGGTACCTCTAGCTGAGGTTCATTCAAAGTCTTATAGAAGGTTTGAAGCATCTTAATAGCTTCAAAAAGATACTGCTCACTTGTCCTCATGTCGCCAGAGGTAAGACTTCCCTGCAGGTTTTGAGAAAGCCTGTCAAGTTTAGTTCTTAATAGTTTACTCTTATCAGACAAGAGGAATTTGTTCGCAGGCATTCTTACTCCTCAAATTTACTAGAGTTCTGGCTTCCAGATACTAAAGTATACTCTTCTACAGCTGGAGCTAGAGATGAGTCAGCTGTATTCTGACGCAAAATGATAGCCAAGTAAATCCTTGTTTTCTGAGATGTATTTTGAACTCCCAGGTCACTAACGGCAACTACTTGACCAGCATTTCTCCTAACAGATAGATCTCCAACCAAATCTACAATCTGAAGTCCACCAACAGAATTGAATTCAGTGTATGGAGGCTTGGTAATGACCGTAGTAGAAGAAACAGATGGAGTATAGCTGATAGTATAGACATCACCACGCAATACACCAACGACCTGTATCCTAAACCTCATCGGGCTGCCACCACCAGGAATCCTATCTGTGGGATCTCCACTAGGCTGGGGATACATCCTCCAGCCCTCAGAAGCTCCAACAATTCCATCTACATTAGGAATCTCTTCTCCATTCCTATAGACCTTAATATTTCCATCATTCTTAGTGGTGTAGAACATTGTCTCACCAAGATCATTGTCAGTTAGAGTAATAGCTGAACGATCATACAGAACTAAGCGTTCGTGATAGACCCTATCTACTCCAAGTGGAAGAATCGGGAAGGTAGAAGTACTCAAAAGTACTCCCTCCTCTGTGAGCTCTTGTTTAACAATCCAGTACTCTATGCTACCCAGGAAATAGGTATCATCGTCCACCGTATAGGTTTCATCAGTAAATCTGATAGCAGTATCTGGAACAGTGGCATATGGCTTATGGTATGGTCTAGATTCTACAGCCTTGAGGCCTACTCGAGCAGGCTTAGTAATCTCCATTGGAGTAGAAACATAAATACTCCGGTCAGAATGATTAGCTAGACCGATATAGATGTTGTCAAAGCCAGTTGTGAATGCTGTGCCTGAGTAAGATTCTTTTGGCCTTGGAGCAATAGAGACAATCTCTTTAATCTCAGAAGATCGTACGAGCTCATCTAGCTCATCAGAGAGAGCCTCCATCGTTACGTTCTTATTGAGCTTGTCGGCCTCTACGAACTCAGCGCGCTCACTTCTCTCTAAGAATCCCTGGTCAATTAGGGAGTTCTGATCCGTGAACTCAAAGTTCTCAACTCGAGAATTCTCATTTCTAAAGACCAGAATGAAGCGACGGGTAGCCACCTTAGCCATACGAACACCCACTGGATATTCCACAGATAGCTCAGGTTCAGCAAGGGTCGTAACAACGTTATTATTATCCACATACTGGATTTTCTCAAGAACGATACCCTTACGGCTAATTGGCTCAATCTCAATAAAGTTAGACTCACGTACACCACCCAAATCGAGCTCTAGCTTTACTCTGGCATACTGAGTCTCTTGCGGGAACAGGAGAGTTTGAATCCAGTAGGTTCCCTTAGTCTCATCAATCACATTAGACAAAGATGACCCAGGTCTCTCTACTACCTTGTCGCTCTGTGGAGATTCAGAATCAAATATCTGGCGAATAGATTTAATGCTGTGGTATACCCTTCCAGCTCCATCGTCAGCTAGTGTAAGGCGTTCTCCAATGACCTCGATAGCAGCATCCTGAGTAGAGGGAATGAAGTCCCTGATACGCTTATCTGCAAAAAGGATTGCATTCGCAGCTCCTCGCGAGGTTCTTTCCTCCCTAGATTCTCTAAAGGTAGAAAAGATAGCAGAATCAAAGCCTTGCGTATTTTGATTAATGAACTCATACAGGGTAATTTTAGAGTCTAACTCTGCAACACCTGCACGTAGGTTTTTGAGAATCACATCGCGAATAATAGCTTCATGTGCCTGTTGTACTTCGTCAATATTATTGGCCTCTTCAAAAGCAGCCTCGAGGTCGTCTTGAACTCTATCAAGCATATAGTTAAAGGTCTCAGAGGTAATAACATCTCCCTTCTCGCCAAGGAATAAAGAGAGTGAAGGTGTAAGAACAGTAGAGGTGAGATCTCGAATGAGATCCTCTAGTCTCTGAGCAAACTCGTCTACACTCTGGATTTGCCCAGCATTCTTCTTCTTGTTGAGCAGCTTTACTATCTGCTCGCCTTGCTTCTTCCCTATTGTCCCTCTAAATTTCTCTAGATATTGAGCCATTAGATCCTCGCTCCTGAATAGTACCAGTCTACATTTCCTGACTTAATATCGTATTCCAAAACTAGCCAACACCCTGCACGTTCCCAAGGAATATTCTCTATAACATCTGCAATCATAAGCTCAGACAATGAAGAATGATCAATTACCTTTAACATAGTTGAGTGCTCAGTCTGGAGTGGTCGGATCCAGCGATCCTTTGCGCGCAGCTTGAAACAAATACGCCGAGCTACTAGCTCACCAGGTCCATTCTGATATACGACAGACTCAAAATCGTCAGACTGCCAGTATTCTCCATCTCCACAAATGCAGATATGATTTCCATCGTGATGGATACTTACAGCAGACAGACCATCGAGCCTAGTCTTAGACCAAGAAGCCCGATTGTCATTATCGTCACCTTGGATGGTTGTCCCATCAACAAAGTGCTTCACCCAGCCATTCATGACTACCTCCTTACGACGTGTAGGTATATCTTAGCTTCTGATCAAACTGTCTAACGCCAGGACTTCCAGCACTGGTAGGGATATGGAGACGACATTCAAACTTAGCTTCAACACCAGCAGGAACTGTACCGTCAACAGTCATTGTAGCATCCATTGTGGCCTTCAGTGTAATTCCATTCGCGGCAGAATCTCCAATATTGGTAAAGAAAGCACTCCCATAGGTTGGCTGCTTGCTGGCATATGTGGGCCAGCTCCCTGCGGGATATGAGCTAACCTGGTCCATATTGACCTGGAAGCCACCAAAATCATCCTCGAGTGATTCGTCGCCCCACCCAATGAGCTCAGCTAAATCAGCTGCAGCAGTCTGGTCTCCGCTGTAAGTTCCTGACTTTTCAGCAATATAGAACTTACAGTTCGTGATCGGGTTAGTCCCGTCATGAGAGATACCAATCTCAACAGCAGTGAGCGTATCTCCATTGACACCAGACCCATGATCAACACTAGTGATCGTAGTCCCCGCTGGTGGGCTCTTCCATGTAATGTTAACAGCCATATCTCTCCTCACTTAGCTTAAAGTAAACACATGACCCAAGGTGGCATCTTGAGTCAAACTAGGGATAAACGA
>Ga0180437_10005341_pt1 | contig 17627 bp, 21 predicted proteins | sample SS_ome_4_FD_132410 | JGI IMG/M metagenome (GOLD analysis project Ga0180437, IMG submission 132410) | Hypersaline lake sediment archaeal communities from the Salton Sea, California, USA - SS_3_D_1 metaG | ecosystem: Environmental > Aquatic > Non-marine Saline and Alkaline > Hypersaline >... | reverse complement strand
AAGCCTGGCTTGTCGCGCAACTTCGTCGACCAGTATGTTCAGGTCTACAACGCTGCGACGTACAAAATGGAAAACCAGGTTGAAGCCGTCCTCGCGATAGGCATCGATGGTCGCCCAAATGGCGCGATGCGATTGTCGCGATTGTGGTCGCATGCCACATGTAGCCACGAACTGGCTATCTGTTACAATATGTATTGTCAGATTGCGACCGGCGGCCGCAGCTTCGCGTTGACGGCGCCGCCCAACGCCATCGGCGTACCACGCCATTAGCTGGATGTATGGGAACAGCTCCGCTAGTGCGACTGTGCACGGCAACATTGCGCCAGCAGCAAATTCGCGAGCTCCGCTATAGCGGTCTATCAGAACCGCACCCCAGCCGCCGCCCATTTTCCAGCCTTGGCCCGAGCCGTCGCCGACTATGATGGCATCCCACGCGTCTGTAGCTGTCAGTGCTAGGTGATCAATAAGCGCCTGCAGTGTAGGCAGCCCTTCTAGTTGTAATGCTGTCTTAAATTTCGGCCGGCGTGTCCTGGCTTTTCGTGGCATCGGTCTCCTGGCTGCGTGCTTGTAGTTCGTTTATGGCGTTCAGTATCACCTTTTCTAGCTGTGCGATTATTCCTTGTTGAAACTTAGCGGCGCGGCAAATCGTCCGTGCAAGGAACACGGGGTCCTCGACGGGTCCGGCTATTACGGCAGAGGGCTCTACGCCGTCGCCGAGCTGCGACTTGTAGATTATTATCCCAGCGACCCCGTCAATTTCTGCAGCGCTTTCTTGTACTTTGGCACACGCTTCTTGTAACGTACGTCCGGCTGTGTCGCTAAACAGCTCTGGCGAATCACTCATGTCGAGTCCTTTGCAATAAGAGAACCGAGACTTGTGTGAGAGCCAACCAGTATAATAGGAATCGACCAACAGCGGCCCAGATTGGCGGCAACCATAGTACAACGGCATACATTAGCAACAAACACCAAAATGCGGCATGGTAGCTCAGGCAGAATGCGCAGCCGAGACCAAAAGCAAGCTTTTCGCGGAGCCAGTCGCGCCAGCGTCGTTTCGCGTTCGCGTCATCTGCAGAGTTCGGAGCGCCCCAAACGTCGATCCAGTCTAGCACGTCCTCAAACAACCCGCCCGGATGTGTCCACGCGTCTACCAGTGCGCGAGGGGCCAACAGAAGGGCAAGCAAGTCTAATAGTTCGGTTGGCATGTCAGTCGATGCTTTGCTATATTAACTAAGGCTTTTGGCGACATGGAATACTCCGTAAATAACCATGATCCCGATGCCTATCGGAACGAATGCCTCGGTCACTGTTGGCAACAGGATAGCAGCAACAACGGAGACAAATGCAACGGTTACGGCGATGCTGACGAATTTCTGGAACATGGCTATTCTGGAGGCGACCCCAGGTGCCACGGATCATTTACCGTCAATTGTGTGCTTGGCGGTACGTTTTCGGGCAACGGCAGCGGCCGTTTGAGACTCATAGTATGAATGGGCAAGGTCTGCAAATTTACGCGAGCTCGCGGACCTCGCCGTGTTGGTATAATATCGTAGCGTTCGAGAAACAGCTTTGCGGATTTAGTGACGGTTGCCATGGTAATTCCTCCTAAGTCCAGCATACTGGAACTAGTTCCATAGTAACAAGCCCAACCAGATAAGTGCAGCGAGCCAAACAATTGGCCAGACTTGACGATAGCCGGCGCTGATCCATTTTCCTAGGGCCTCGAATTTTTCGCGATCGGAGTGCGACATGGCCGTTCTTTCTCCTTTCAATGAGCCTGTAAAACTAACGAAGTTGGTACAGCGTGCCATGCAGCATCAGCATGCCGACGGTTTGCCGTTATCTCATGCCGAACGTGTGGGCAGATTTGTTAAATTGATGGAAGCAAATGCGTTTGCCGATCTCGTACCGGCATTGGGCTTGCTATTGAATCTGAAAGGCAAGCCGTATACGCTCGACAACCACTTCCCGTTTGAGTGTCTGTTTCGATTTCAACTGCCAAGCCGCATCCTGTATAAGACTGGCCGCCAAGTCGCAAAGTCGACGTCGATGTCAGCGCACGGCGTCGTGTCGTCTGCCAGCATTCCGGATTTTACCACATTGTACGTAATGCCGCTATACGAGCAGGTGCGCAGATTCAGCACAATGTTCATTGCGCCGTTTATCGATCAATCGCCGGCCAAGCGGCTTTGGCAGAACACCGACACCGTTAATAGCGTTCTGCATCGCTCGTTTGCAAATCGGTCGAAGATGCTCTTCTCTTTTGCGTTCCTAAGCGCCGATCGGCTTCGAGGTATCAGCGCCGACAAATGTGCCATGGATGAGATCCAAGACTTGCAACGCGACCATTTACCGATTATTCGGGAGACGCTATCTGCCAGTCAGTGGGCCATACAGCAATTTACGGGCACTCCCAAGACGTTGGATAATACGATACAAAAATTGTGGGAAGAGACCAGCCAAGCCGAATGGTTTATTCCATGCTTTCATTGCACAACCGGCGGGCATCCGACATACAACATTCCAGCACTCGAATATCATGCCGAACGAATGATCGGGCCGTGGCACCGCGAACTGTCCGAGAAAATGCCTGCAACTATCTGTCATAAGTGCGGTAAACACATTTCGCCGCGGTTCGGTCGTTGGATCCATCGCTATCCGAGGCGTATCCGCGAATTCCCGGGGTATCACATCCCGCAGATCATAATGCCGTTGCACTACGCGGACCACGAAAAATGGTCAGTGCTGCTACAAAAACAGCAGGGCAAGGGCAACACGCCGCCGAACGTGTTTTGGAACGAGGTGATCGGCGAAAGCTATGATACGTCCGCAAAGATTGTCACGTTGACCGAGCTGAATGCCGTATCCAACCTCGGTCCGTGCACGATCGAGCGAGCACGCGAAATCATGGGCAACTATCGCATGCGTGTACTTGCTGTCGACTGGGGCGGTGGTGGTGAAAAGGGGCTCTCGTTCACGGTCGTGGCACTGCTAGGCTTGCGGCATAATGGGTGTATTGACGTGCTGTGGGGTAAGCGACTGCTTACGCCGCACGACCACATCCTGGAAGCAATCGAGATTAAGCAGTATTGGGACTACTTCAAACCGCACCTGCTGGCACACGACTATACTGGCGCCGGCGCGTTGCGAGAGACCTTTTTGATTCAGGCCGGCGTTCCGCTTCAGCATATCTTTCCGGCAGCCTATGTTCGATCATCGCGGCAGTCACCTTGCTACCATGTCGGCGCGACGGAGCAGCACCCGCGCGAGCACTACCGTGTTGACAAAGCACGGACGTTGCAACTTACCTGTGGTATGATCAAGGTCGGCGCTCTCCGATTTTTCGACTCGGACTATGTCAGTCAGGAAGACCCCGGGCTAATTTTGGATTTCTTATCGCTGGTCGAGGATAAGGTGACAACGATGGCCGCTGGCGAGGTCTACAAAATCGGCTGTCAAGCAGGCATGACAGACGACTTCGCTCAAGCGGTAAATATCGGATGCGTATCTATGTGGTATTATCACCGCGCCTATCCCAATTTGGCTGACATGGTCGAGGTTATCCATTCGCCAGCCCAGTTGGCCAATCTACAGCCGATCACGGAAGCGCAGGAAGCAGCGTTGGAACCAGATGTGCCTGATTGGCAGTCGCAGCCAGAGGATCACGATAGCGATCCTGATGATTAGTCTTCTTCCTGCAAGCCGTCGAGTGCGTTGCGAGGTAGCTTCTTGTGAAGCATATCTAGCAGGCCACAAAGCTGATGGATATGCACCACTTGCTCCGATGTAACACGATCTGCTGTCTCCAGCTGTGCGATCTGCTGCAATTCAATTATATCCGGTTTGGCCCGAAATACGATTGCTTGCAGCTTGGGCGGTATGTACTGGATTAGCACTTCGATCTCGTCTAGGCATTGCAATGCACAAGCACAGCGTGCAATCATTTCATTTGGATGCATGGCAAGCTCCTTGTTATTTGACGACATGGAGTTGTTGCCGACTACGGCATTGCTCCAGATGCTCATGCCACCACGATTCGATAACGAGCCAGCCTACCTCTCCATTATACTCGCATTCGCAATCCAAAGCGCCTGCATTTGCAAGAGCAGTCGTAATACGCGGCGGATCGATCGGCAATAGCGTGTTTTTTGCCAGCAATGCGTTGAGTGTAGCGCGCGAAATGAAGATCCCAAATGCCTTTTTGTTGCGAATACGGTACAATGCCCGCTTTACTTTGGGGTCCGCAAACCCCTCTTGTTGAATACCGAGCTGGCCGTCGGCTATGAAGCGGTAAAGCATTGCAACAAAGCCGTCAGCCTGTGCTGTCGGCCCGTCATTGATGTCGTCGATTAGTTGCGATGCTGCTATGACAGCGGCGCTGTTGCCGCCATTGCGCTCAACCCAGTGTGCTATGTCGAGCAGCACTCGCGAGGCAAATGTGCCAGACCTGTCGGCCAGTTCGAGCTTGCGCGATGCAAAATCGTGCAGCCACCGTACAAAGATACCTTCACCGTCCATTCCCATGGCCATTGGCGTCGAAATGATTGGCTGATAGACAACGAATCGCCATGGCGATTGCAAGGCCAGCGCGTCAGCCACGTAGCGGTTGACTGTCAATATTGCGTCTTTGTCGTCCGCGAGGCTTTGCCACGTGCGAAGCACGTTTCGGCTGGTTGCTTTTATTGCGCGCAGCCATACTGGCCAGTTGTGCTCGTTGACTACGCGTTGAATATTGACCGCTGCATCGTAAATTCGGGATGGCTGTCCGCACAGTTGGTGCACATTGCAGCCGAACAGTTTGGCAGCATACTGGCCAGCGCAGTTGGCGCCAAGCCCTATTATGCCAATTCCGGTCGGGCGCCGGCCCAGCGGACGGCCAATTACGTTTGCGCCCACGCATGCGGCTAGTGCCCAGAAAATGTGATTGGCTGGACTGTCGTCTAATAGGCTGCCAAACTTTACTGGCCCGATAGGCGGTCTGAAATTCAAGCACGGCGATGTGCTATCGGCAAGTATAGACGGCTTCGAAACAACAGCGCCGCCGGGACACAGCTCGTAGTGCGGGAATATGAAACGGGCCAGCTGGTGATCCCAGCCAAAGCTTCCAGTACTTACGATTGTTTGCGGCGGGCGCAATTGCAATGCTATATCGAACAGTTGTCGCTTATAGTGTGCGTTGCCTATCAGCGTTTGCATGCCCGCGTTACTAAGTCGTTTCGCGATAATGTCCGGGCCGCGTTTTGCCAGTGCGTCTACATGCTCTACGAAGTTTACCTCTTTATCGCCTTGGATTAGGCGGCCCTGGTAATAGCATTCCCCGAACTGGTCGCGTCGTTGTATCAGATGATCGATACGGATGATTGTATTTGAAACATGTGTGTTATTGCCTAGGCGCCACCCGGCCGCGTCCTCGATGACTTTCTCTTTGCCTATATAGGCAGTGTTTACGATTTTACAGCCAGCTTCGCTGTCTTCTAAGGCATTGCGAAGATCTGTATGGCATTTGTGGATGAACGTTTTGAAGATTCCGGCTGGAATGTCCAGTCGTTTAAGCACGTTGATGCGCAGACGATGCGGCATGTTACGGAGTGCGCGCTCCAATACCACCTGCCACGGCTCAGCGTGCGCATGGATGTAGGACAACCAACTACGCGTAGTCATGCGCTGCATGTTGATGTCGCGTCCGACAAACAGCACACGACCACCCAGCCGGGCGGCCAGGCTAAGGATGTTCGTTGAAAATTGCGGATTCCAAAAGACGTAACGAAAACCTGGTTGTGATTCCCATGTTGTGTGTGCGACAAGGCGGCGTGGCTTGTTGCTCGTTGTCATCGTTTGCGTGGTATACGTGCTCGTAATAGGTAAGGGAAGGTCGTGGTCTAGTAAGTGCCGCGCCTGCATTCTGGCTGCAATTACAGGACTGTTGACAACGAAAATTGTATTGCCGAACTGTCGTGAGCCTGCCGTGCGAGTAAATAGCACGTCGTACATAAACAAGCCGGTTTCAACTGGCGGGCTTGCAAAGCGATTGCCGGATGTCACAAGCGTACCGAGACTGCGATAGACAAAATCCGCTGTGCCGCCGTCGCGGCCGATGAACAGGAATCCGCATATTCGGTGTGGCAGATCGTGGAACGGCAGTACAAGAAGGTCATCCCAGTTCCTGCCCGGAAACATGCGGTGCTGTCCCTTGCCTGGTTTGCTGTTAGGCCGGAACAGGCGCTCGGCGACCCGCCAATGTGTGCCCCCGATGTAACGACCGCCCCGTTCGAGCCACAGCTTAATCGGTAAATCCTTCTGGATTCGTAGGTTACGAGCTATGTTGCCACCGTGGGCGCTGTGGTTGATCAGGTTGCGGCGGGCGTGCTCCCAAAACGCGTTGACGCGCTGTCGCACGTCTAAATGGTATTCTTGGTAGGCGGCTATGCCCCCCGCCGTGGTAGTATCCGGTGGAAAGTCAATTCCATGCTGGGCAAGCCGTACGAGCGTGGCTCGCATTGAGAGGGCCCATGTTTTCGCCGCCAGCTCTAGCAGGTCGCCTGTTGAGCCACAGCCAAAGCAGTGATGCCAATTACCGCCAAATATGTTATCTTGGTAGATACTCAAATGCTGACTGCCGCATAGCGGACAGTCGGCATCAAAGGGCGGCGCTCCTGCCGTAAGCGGGACGTTCAACAATGGCAAGACCTGCCACCAGGTTACATATTTGTTGGGCGATGCCGGTATTTTGGATTTCACCGGAAGGATGTCCAAATGACTGCAATTGACCAGACACTAGACCACAACGGTCAGTCCATTCATCGTATCATTTCTGCTTTCGGCGCACCAGCTTTTGTCAAGGCGGCCAGCCGAGAGGAGCTTTGCGGCGAAGAAAACATGCCGCCAAAGCTTTTTGCCGATGTCACCCGGCGGCGGTATCCGTGCCATACGCCTGCAGCCACGTGGATGTCGGCGGCATTTTTCTACGAGAAGGCTGGCGAGTACAATCCGGCGCTTCGTGAGCACATCGCCGCGCAGATTGGCAAAAGCGCGCGATATTTCAAGATCGCCGAGGACGTGCATGCGTTGGCTGACAAGATTACTAAAGCGGCCGAGGTCGACGAGTCGAAGCTCCCCGACGACGTGTTTGCTATCGTCTTCACCGACGCCGACGGGCATAAAGAGCGGCGACTGCCGTTGCGAAATGCCGGCGAGATTAAAGCAGCGGCCGCCTGGCTTGTCAAATATCGCGATGATTTGGTATTTGACGATCGACATCAAATCGCTGGCAAGATCTTGGAGAAAGCGGCCAAGTTTGGAGCCAATGTCAACGAGCAGCGAGACGCGCTTGAAAAGATGGCAGGTCTCGGTGTCTGTGCAGTAAAAGATGCTGTGGCATTGATACGGAACCGTGTCAATTGGCTCGGGCACACCGACAAGCCCAGTCCGCTCCAAACGGAGCTACTCAAACTGGCATCACTACTTACCGAAAAGCCAAGCCGGCTGTATCATTTCGGGCCGCTCGTCAAGCTGGCGCAGCTTGTCGATCAGTTTGATCGCGAGCATAGCTTGCACACGAAGTACGACGACGAGTTCGAGAGGCCGGAAGATATGCTCTTTGCCATTACCGAAAAAGTTGCAGCTGAGTTGTCTGACGAGTTGGTAGGCAATACGCTCACCGGTAACTACTACAAGAAAGCTGACTTACAGCGGATTCCAGTCAGCCAGTTTGGCGATTCACTCGGCGAGGATTTTGTCGATGCAGTATCGGCGGCCGGCGCGTGGGTAGACACAGAGAAGCTTGCACGTATCATTCCAACGCTGCCGCTCGGTGATGCAGAGTTGTTTGATGCGGTTGTTGCAGAGGCCGGCATACCGCCGTTTGCGACAAAGGCCGCTGCAGCTATTCGTGTGCCGTTGGCTGCCGAGTGCGAGCTGGCGTCGCGGCATGTACCGTCGCCTGGCTCGTTGTGGCAACGCATCGACCAACATTAACGCGACGCTTGTGACGATGGTTGGGAAGTTGCGTATTGAGCTCTGGCTGTAGCATCTCTTCCAGGCGTGCTAGTCGTTCGCGCGCATATGCAGCACACTCTTGTGCTTGCGCATAGATGCTTGCCAGCGCCTCATCGCGCGAGGTGTACCATCGCATATTGCTTAGCGGGTGTGCGAGCACACTGAACAGCCCACCTTGACTGGACCGATCTTTCTCCTGGTTGCCTTCCAACGTCACGGCATACAATTCCTGGGAAACACGGCCACTAGTACATATCTTCGGCCTCGATATTACGACGTGCTTGCAAACCAAGTCGGCGCTGTCGTCGAGCTTTGATACGTCGATATCAATCCAATCATCAACGGTCCAAATGATTTGGCCAGTCGTTGCTGTCACGGACTGCATCCTAAGCTAATAAAAAAGGCCGCAATTGTGGTGAGAATCACGGTTAAAACAATGGCAAAACTCATCACTATCATTGTGTCAATTATTACGTTTCGTAATAATTCTTTCGGTGGCAAACCTTCCAACCACCATTTTAATATTTTTTTCATTTGTATCAGTCTCCTAATCTGCTCGAGTGGTAGTTCCGTTTAGAGCACTTTCGACGATAAGTGGAAAGCCGGCAGCCAGCGTGGCCGACTGCCGGCAATCGTCGGCGTGTAGGCGTTTATCGAGTCCTGCGCATTTGTGCCGCGTCAAACTAGCACCTTTTCTAGCGGGCCAGTATAACTGCGCGGCTTTTGCGGGACAGGACGATCGCGAAAGCAAATTTTACAGTCGGCGCACGTCATTTTGTAGACCCAGCCAGTGTAGCCGTTTTCAACAGGGCACACTAAACAGCCGTCGATGTATTTGCGGACTGTGTCACGCTTGACACGGAATACCAGATTTGCGTATTCCGGGATTGGCTCGTCGTGATGCATTTGCATATACGCAACGCGGATACCCGGCACGGCAGGCGGCGCTCCGTTATACAAGTCAGTTTCACAATCGGTTGACCACCACAATATGGTATTTGTCCTCGCGTTTAATTCGAGTAGTCGTGGCAGCAGTCGCGGAACGCGCCATGCGCGCGTATATCCGTAGAACTGCGTTGCGCCACAGCGGCTTACAATTCGGATCCATTTTTGGATGTATTCTTCGTCGTAGAAGTCGCCGGCGGGGTGCCACCGAACGAGTCGTATTTTCTCTTTGCGAATTTGTTGGATGACCTTACGGGCAAAATTTGCCCGTTTAGATGCCCTATAGTTCTGCTCCACCCCGTCGTTTACGCTCGGCATGGTATAGAACCCGCGCTGACCGTAGCAAACGGCGGCGCACGCTGCGGTGCGACCAGGGCACGTTTTGAACGCAGGCAACGTCCATGTATGGATTATTGGTCCCAGCTTGGTATTGCCTCGCTGTAATAGTCGCATTGCGTCTCCCTGATTATGCCGACCGTGTGCCACAAGGTCGGCTAAGCCCAAAGTTAAATGCTTTGTCAATCGGTTAAGTTCGAATTCTGATGCCGCGGCATTCGCGCTTGGCAGGAATAATGACTTGGCCACGCCGCTCGGGTGCGCCAGACTCGCTGACAAACTCGCTGATATCCGTCATATCGTTGGCGTTGCATGCTATGCTACGTTTGGTGTGTTTACACTTGCGTTCGCCGTTGCGTTTGAAGCTCCAGCCCGGGCAATTGCAACTATATGTGCCGTCATCCCAGAGCACGGTGCAGTACTTGGTGTGCCCATTGGAGCTCAACGGTTCTTTCAATTTAACCGGCTTGCAAACATGGCCGTCTGGGTTATATTTCTTTCCGTCTCGGAATGTTGCTTCAGCCATCGTACGCTCCCTGATAAAGGTCGTGCGAACTACGATACGCCTACTGGCTCGGGCGACGGGCGCGGACGAATACGGATGCCACGAAACTGCCGAACGGCTTTCGTTGCCGCTTCAGCATCGGCAGCCTGCTCGCGGACGCGGCTCAACGCGCCGGCCAGGCGGGCGCCTATCTCGCGGTTTCCGTTCAGCTGACGGACTGTCACGTGTCGAAGTGCGGCTTCCCCCTCGCGAATGCGATTCAGTAGCTCATCGTCTGCCAAAAACTGGAACCCTTTAACCAACTCGAACGCTCGTTCGATGGCGCCGATAGTGCCGTTTTTGATAGTTCGGCCGGTTTGGAGCGATTCGAGCAGATGGTCGATTGCGCGGGCCAGCTCGGCGCGCGGCTCGCGTGCAATGTCCTCGACAACCTGCTGTGCAATTTGGGCCATTTGCTCATGCGCTTCGCGAATCAACGACATTGCCGATTCATCCCCTATTCGATTAACAGGGTTTGCCAGTTCGTGGGTTAATGTAGCTAGCGTTCCTTGCGCAAGGTCAAGTGCTTCGGGATCGACAACGCCGTCGGCCGTCCGCGATGCTGACAACACTTCTTGAACTTGTCGTACGGCCTCGGCAGTTACGGACAGGCTAGTGCCGCCGCCCATTGGGAATATTGCCCAGCGCATGTCAAATTTGTTGCTGATTTGTACGCCGTCGGGCAACTTGCGTGCAGCTTTGTCATACAGTTCTTCGCCGAGCTCGTTGCGCAGATTGGCGAGAATGTCGTTATACTCGGCTACGAACGTATCCCGATGCTGCTGCAGGCTTGCCCGTAACTCGCGCAGCTGCATAAATACGTCATCTGCGCGCGTCATCGGTAGAATGGCCATGCCTTTGGTTGCAAAAGCCAGCGACGCACGCGATAGTGCTGTGCGGGCCTGATGTTCGATCTTACTGAATTTTCGGTGCCATTCGGTCGGCATTAACGACCATTGTGGTTTGTTGCGAAATTGCTCTGCAACTTGTACATTCTCGCCCCGCTCGCCGGCTCCGACGACTTCGACAATCGCATCTGCTATTTGATACGATAGCTTGGGCCAAGAGATGTTCAGCACGACCAAATAAACGTGCTTACCGATTTCTTGCAAGAGCTGTTCGCCCTCTGCGCGCTGTGTTGTTGCCATTATGGATCTCGCTCGATTACGTGGCCTCGTTTGTTGGTGCGGTTGTCATGGTTGACATGTCGGTCATACACGGCATGGCAAGTTGTTTTGCGTTAGCCATTGAATTTCTGCAGAGATGGCGGCATCGTGCGACGTGTACGGCCCGAGCACCGGGCCGCCGACAGGTAACATATCCGCCCACCAGAGATTGACGAACGTTGGACTGTTGCTACAGAATTTTAGTCGTTGCTTCAACCAGCTTTTTGCGGCGTCTGAAAGAGACGACCAGGTCTCAACGTGGCTATTGCGCCATGTCTCGACTTTTGTGCCAAAGCCAGCGAGCGCCGCGTCGGCGCCGGTGGTCTGTAAATACCGACCGGCGCCGTCGGGCTCAACAATAATCTCGAAGCGACGTGCAGGCTCAGCCATCGCCTTGTTTTGTTTTGATGGCGACGGGCTCAGTCTCAAAGAAATCTGCCGTTTTCTGGCGGTGCAGTACGGGGCCCAACGCTGCTTCGTAGGGGCGGGTTAGTGCAAGGCAATCGCTGCCTTTTACGTTTTTTACGGTGATTTCGGATTTTCCGTCTGGGTAGACCGTTATGATAATTTGCTTCGACACGGTGTAAAAACCCTTTCTGCGGAAACAGATTTACAACGCCGGCGCAGACGTGCCGCCGAGCGCATTTGGATTCTCCCCGAGGGTCGGGGCACCACCACCCATTGTAATGGTGCACTTGATTGCGCCGCTCTCGAGCAGGATTTCTTTGAATGTGTGGCCTTGCCGCTCAGCTTCCATTTTGCCAGCTTCGACTGCGGATGCCTGTGCAAGTTTACCCTGCAGGGCGTCGTCGCCCCACGTGCCTTCGTAGGTATCGGCGAGTATTTCGCCGGACTTCAAGTTGACAGCGACGTCAAATTTGTAACCTGGCAGTCGAACGAGGTGACCACGGACAGTGCCAGAATGGTGCCGGCATGTGCCTTCGCCTTTATATTCGGCGCCGGGAATACGTTTTACTGCGCGTTTAAGGGCCTCTTCAGAGTGGATGCCCGCTTGGGTTTTTGTCGTGTGGCTCATTCTTGTTTAGCCTCTTGGTTGTAGTTGATCGCTATGGTTATTGCAGCTAATTTGCGCTAGCTGCAGCAGCGCGGCCGGTCTCGACACGGCGCTTTTCACGCGTTGCTCCCTTTTGCTTGTCGATAGGCTTACCACTAACCGGGGTGGTTCGTGTGCGGCAGAATTCACGAATGTTCTTGATTTCTTTGCCGCTTAGCGTGGCCAACGGCACTGTGTCGTCGGCGGCCGCCATCAATTCTTCAATTGTCGGCTCGACATCTTTTGCAGTTGGTGGCGCGCCGGGCTGTCCAGCGTTTTCCCAGCATGCCATACGCGCATGATAAGCGTCGGCACGCGCACTGCGCACGACCTCTTCAATCTCGGCGCCGACAAAATCGGCAGTGAGCTTGGGACCGGCGAGCGTTTTAAGTGCTTTGCCGTACTGGGCTGCATCGATGCCGCGCTTTTGCAAGTGGATTGCAAAAATCTGCTCGCGAGTAGCTTGATCGGGCAAATCCGTACTCCAGACTTTGTCGAAGCGGCCGGCTCGCAAGAACTCCGGCGGCACGCCGGCTATGCGATTCATCGTAACTATTACGAAGGTGCGATTGGCATCCCGGCTACGCGTATCGCGATCGCTTAGCCAGCTCAGGAACGTAGAAAGCATGCGACTGCTAACGCCGCTGTCGGAGCCTTGATTTTCATGCGCACCGGCAAAAACCTTGTCAATTTCATCCACAAGCACGGCGCATTGTGGCATGGCATCGACCATTTGGATGGCATTGCGAATCTTCCGTTCGGTGCCGCCGACATATTTGTCGAACATGGCGCCGATGTCCATGACAATCAAATCAAGGCCTAATATTTTGGCGGCCGCCTTTGCAATTTCAGTCTTGCCTGTGCCTGGCGGGCCAATGAGGACAGCCCCTCTGGGCAATTCTTGGCCGACTTCTTGGGCGTGACGTGTGTAAGCACGTCCTCGTTTTTGCAGCCATGGCAAGAACGCATCGAAGCCGGCGAAATGCGATGCATCCGGGATCTTTTCGTAGGGGATGTAGGTCAGGCCTTCAACCTTTCGGATGACCTTGGCCTTCTCTTTTGCGATGACGTCGAGAACATTTTCGTTCAACCCGCGGCAAATGCTTGCTGCATAAGCAAGAATTCGTTGGGCCTCCTCTGACGAGGTGCCCAGCAAGCTACGAATGATTTTATCCTTCAGGTCGGCACTGCACGTTGTTATTCGGGTGGCAGCTTCTACATCGTCACTCGACGTTATGATAGACGTCCTAACGAATTCGTATGCCTCCTGTTCCATTTCGGCATAGTTCGGCAGTTCGAAGTCTAGTACGTCGCAATAGTCCTTGATGGCGGCGTGTGGCGTCGGCGTATCTGCCATGACAATGACCACGCGCATGTGATTTTTGTTGTTCAGACGATTATGTTTGGCCAGCTCAGCCAAGCCGCGCCGTACGCCGAATTGGGACTCGTGATTGAAGTACGTGTGCAGATCTCGCATCACGAAGACGCCGTGGCGCTTTTCGATTGCTGCCTCGGGAATACTCAAGAGCGCATTCAACGGGTCTTTCAGGGCGGCTGCCTCCTCAGTCAACTCGCCCGTCTCCGTTACGCCCTGATTCCACGAGGCGCCTTGTACGGCATCCCAAAAGTAGCATCCCATGTCGTCTATAAGCGGTTCGATGGCGGGCATGTCCTCGGTCGCTTTGATGCCTTCAGTCACACGTTCGATGGCACGTTCGCAAAATCCTTCGTCGCCGCCGGGTAGGTAGAACCAAATTACTCCGGATCCGCTTTCAATTTTGGAAACTAATGTCTCTCCGATTTGTTCGTTATTCAAGATTTCTTCCCTTTAATACGGACGTTACGCAGTTGTCGTGTCTGGTTGATAACGGCCGGCACTTCTGGCGGCGCTGCTTGTAAATTTTGTATGGTCGTTTGCAAGCCGCGATGTTGTCTTGCTATAGCTGTTACAACGTCACGTAGGCGGGATAAACGCGCCTCGATTGTCGAGTCGTCAGTTGCCGGGCCCGACGTCGTTGCGCCGATATCAGCAAGCAAAGAAAACATGTCATCGATGAGTATGTCGCTGCGACGGTCGTCGTTCACTATGGTACGTACGGCGTGCAGTACAGCGCTGCGCGACGTGTCCGTAGCCCGCTCTATGTCTTCTAGCCAGCCGTCGAACGACTGCCGTAGAAGTGATAATCTCGGATCAGGCAGCGCGTCGACCGCCGTTTGAAGGGTAGTCTCGAAGCGCGTAGTGATGGCTACGAGCTCGTGGTGTTTTTGCTGCAATGCGACAAGCGGTGTTGTGGCCTCACTTTGTCGATGCGACCATATTTGCTGCATTGTCATTCGGCGCGCGTTTCGAACATCCAATAGGATTTCGATGCATGCGCGTACGATGCGGTGTCGGTAGCTTAAAGCCAGCCAACTGCGCGCAGCGCTGCGAAGTATCATGCCCCAGCCGATATCGTATGCGGTCGGCGCGGTCTTGATGCGATACCAGAAATTATCCGGCATATACAGGTATAGCACGAGCATTCGAGGCTCAGCCGTGCATATAAGCACCAGGTTGCCAATGTACATATGTGTGCGATCTTGAATGTATTCGCCCACATAGTGCCGTGCGGCACTCGCAGTTGGAGTGACTCTGTGAATTCGTTTGGCCCACGCCTTTGCAACAGGCACGCGCGTTATGAAGGATCCGCGCCAGCTCGCCGGCAAGTCCTGCATTGCAGAAGCTGTTGGCGTAGCAAATCGGTCGAAAAAATCCTGTAACGGGTCAGCCAAGCTGGGTCGTCGGTACTCGCTGCCGACGTTTGTTGCCACGCGGCTCATTGAGCAGCCTCCGCAGGGCTTTGCAGGCGGTCATAGCTATTCTGGCGGGCCGGCCTTTTGCATTTCTTGGCCTTTGCGTTGCGTCGTTTGCAAGTGGGCCAGCATCTTTTTGACAGCATCTGTCGGGTCTCCGTTCAGAAGTTCCAGCGAATCCAGTTGAGTTAGTATGACCAGCAAGCGGTCTTTTACCAGCTTGTTGATCGTATCTGTCTTGTCGCGATCCCGTTCGAATATGGCTGTGAACATGGCAGGGTCGTCGGAAAAGTCGGCCTGCACAGCATCCAATGTCGCCGTATCGATTGTACTTTGCTTCAATACATCGGGTGGATTCATAATGCCCTCGTCCCGTAGGACGTGTTGGATGTATTGTACGATCTTATCGTCAAACGGGTTTTCAGGCAGTTCTGCTGGCCAAAGCAAGGTGGCTTCTGTAATGCCCCACGCAACTTCGCCCGCGTCTGCTGGATCAAACATGCGCGGATCAAATGTGCCGTTGTACAATGTGTTGCAAAGACGGATGAACGATGGCAAGTTGACATAGAAGCTGTCAGATGTTACAAGCTCAATAGCAGCCATCAGCTTGTTATAGTTGGCTGCCGGCAAGGTTACACCGAACGTTTGTTCGACTTCCATTCGAACAGTTGCCGGATCCCATCGCAAAATATCCGATCCTAGGCGGTCAGCCGCTAGAACCAGCAACACTGTTGCCGACGTTGTCGGCTGTAACAGCAGCTGCTTTAGATGGTTGCTCGGTTGCATTCTCGTGGCCCTCCATGCTTCGATGATATTCTTTTCGTGCTAATTGTATCAGGTTATAGCTGATACCTTCAAATGTCGGTGGCAGCGACTCGACGAGTGTGCCGGTGCGCAAATCGTAATAGGCGGTTTGCCGACTGAACTTTACGAACCGACGATCTGCAACTAAAAACAGCTCAACGGCGGCCATGTCGGTGCCTGCTGTAAGTGCTGCCTCGAATTGTTTGCCGATATTGCAAATCAGCGATGCATTCATTTGCAATATCGAAAGCGCTTCCATGCGTTTCAATACGCTAAATGCCCGTAGCATATTCCAGAACCACAGCAAGAACGCAACGTGAAACGGAATTGCATTCTCATCGATGGTACTGGTTGTACGCGACCCGGTTCCGATGCTCATGAGCATGCGCAGCCCTGCAGCCCCTTCTGAAGCGAGGTAAGGGCGCCCGGCTATCACTTGTTCGATTGTAAGCTCGATCACGTCAGATCCTGTTCGTAAACAGAAATTCCGCTCGGTAGCCGGCAACCTTTGTGTTCTTATCAAAGACTTCGGATTCCTCGAGGATTTTGCCGGTGGCGGCGTTAATGCCGTTGACGATCGGCGTCTCGCAGAGTCCGGCATTGGCAAAGCCGTTTTCACTCGCAATTTTGATAGCCAAGTCCTTGCAGGCCTTACTTTTGGCCTCTTGCATTGTCTCGCCGTCAATTACCACTCGGAGTTTGCCCGCTCCGACCCCGGCTACGACGCCAGACAGTTCGCGTTGGCACTGAAGCATGATTGTCTCCAAATCGAAGTTTACCCATATTAACACGATACGGCCAGTCCGTTTCGCTATCGGTAGTATGGCATACGACGATGCCGTTTTCAATACCTAATAGCTAAAAGGTAGGGCAAAGTATCGTGGCATAATCGGGTAAACGCCGGCCGCGCGTACATGCTAGGCGCCGAACCCAAGGGGTAATCGGCAACCCGCGCATGTACGCGCGGCGTACCTCCCGTAACGAGAGACTGAACTGATATGGCAACCTGCGCATAAGCGCGCAGCATCGCCAATGGGCCCGCTCTCGCCCATTCTGTGCCTTGCGTGTGGAAAGCTCTACGAGACTGGCACTTCCATGGATTCGACGGCCTCTGCAACTACTGTCGTCGCTCCAAGCGACTCGGTGCTCGATAATGTCGGCGTTTCTAGGACGACGACAGTATCGCTCGGAACCAGGGCAGCGCATTGACCGCACAAGCGCTGTATTACCGTATTTCCGTCACCGATAGCATACTGAACACTGCGAATCTCGGCAGCGGGCTGCTGACAATTCTCGCAGAGTTCTACACGGGTACTCGCCACAGCTGCCACTTCGTGTATCGGCGGCCCAACCGGCTCGTTGTCCACAACTGCCGGTTGGACCGTTTGCCGGTTGTCCGTGTGGCGCGGACTACCAGCGTCATCGGCGAGGAGGGAGACGCAACGACCTGCCTCGCCTGTTGTATCAGATACCGGTTGCGTCGTATGCCACCAGACAAGCGCCACGACAACGATGCTGACTGCTATGTCGACAGCCATAATTACCGCAACACCGCCACATTGGGTTACGTTGAGCCAGATAAGCATTGCGGCTGTTGCGGCTGTGACCGCCGCGGGGTTTCTTGTCGTTCCTGCTTCGTTGATTATGTACGTGCCGCAGACGGCCAGGAACGCCACCGTTGCGATCGTTAGTGAAGAGATCACCTGTGTGTACCTCCTATAAGGGTGGAGCAAGAAAAAAGGCGCTTGGCCGGCTACTCGCGATTGCCGCATGGATCGCGGCCGAATTGTTAATTCAGCTGTACGGTCCGAACCGCGCCAAGCGCCCCGAGTAGGATCCGTCGTGGGTTAGGGGATAAAAGCGAAACAGCGCACGGCATACCACCGTGTTGATTACCTCGCAGTCTTGCTACGAGTGGCCAGCGGATAGCCTACTGGTGATCCCGCGGGCTGCGGCCCCGGGCCAGAATTCTGACTGGCGGTGGAACTTT
>Ga0180437_10005340_pt1 | contig 17630 bp, 16 predicted proteins | sample SS_ome_4_FD_132410 | JGI IMG/M metagenome (GOLD analysis project Ga0180437, IMG submission 132410) | Hypersaline lake sediment archaeal communities from the Salton Sea, California, USA - SS_3_D_1 metaG | ecosystem: Environmental > Aquatic > Non-marine Saline and Alkaline > Hypersaline >... | reverse complement strand
TGATATTCTTGCAGGTTATGAATTTCAAGTATGGTGGAATCAAAACCCATTAATGTCCTATATGAAAAGTGATGTAATCTTTTTTGTGCCAGCGCTTTCATCAGCAACACAATCTCCCTATAACCCAACAACTCTTATGCTACACGGATTAACAGCTTCTATGAAATTCGATTTCTAATGAATCTAAACAAAAACTCCAGCTAAATTATTTTTAAGCTGGAGTTTTTTTATTTCCTTCATTGAAAAAAACTTTCTTGAATATTAGGATTTTTCCATCTCACATATTAACGGAGAAATATAATGAAGAAATTTTTCTTATTTTCGACATGTTGCTTTTTTGCAAGTTTCCTTTTTTCAGACCAAACTATTCCACAAAGAGGATATGAACCGGGTCATTCAATTGAACATTACGATATTAAAGGTGGTTATAGTATGCCTGCTCGAGTAGATGTTACTGGTGCTTGGGATACTTACATTTCAGGAAGCTTTACATATTGGCAGGCATTAGCAGATGATATGTATTATGGTTTTTATAGTAGCTACCATGCTTCCGAACTTGGCGTTCCATCTTCACAACATAAACATTTTGCTGATTTCAATTATAAATACCATCCCGGTTTTAAAGTTGTTTTAGGTCATCTTTCAAAATACGATAATTGGAACGGCTTAATTCGCTACACATGGATGCACGTAAGAGAAAAAAGAGCTTCTGCAAATACAGCTGCAAACATTTATCTTTTTCAACCTTGGACAGGTAATTTTCTCGCACAAGATGGTTTAACTAAAACTACCGGAGACTGGAGATTGAAAAATCATATCGTAGATCTAGAACTTGGAAGACCTTTTTATCTTGGAAGAATGTTGATATTTGAGCCTCATTTGGGGCTAAAAGGTTATTTGATCTACCAAAGAATGTATACCCGGATGTATGAGCCGATAGAACTATGGAAAACCTGGAATAAATGTAATTCATGGGGAATAGGCGGTCGAACTGGATGTAATATGAAGTGGCTCTTTTCTCCTGATTGGCGCTTTTTCGGAACCCCAGCTTTTGCTTTAGCTTATCAGGCATATACTTTAAAGAGAGGGCATAAACGGCAAGACAGAGATTATGATTCAGTAGATTATAAAGATAAAAAATATGGGGTTGTTCCTATTGTTGAATTAGCTCTTGGAATTGGTTATGGAAGTTATTTTAGCGGATATAACTGGCATTTTGATCTTTCAGCATCTTATGAATTTCAGGTTTGGTTTAATCAAATCGTTATGATGGCATTTGCAAAATCAGATAGTTTTTTTGCTTCACTAGCTGGTGTAGCAACTGATTATCCAACTAATAATCCCTATCAACCAACAAATCTCATGATTCATGGATTAACGGTAAGCGCAAAACTTGATTTTTAACGTTTAAAAAATTATTCAAAGAAAACCTCAGCTCAATTTTTAGTTTTGCTGAGGTTTTTCTTTTTTTATTATTTTTCATTCTTGTCTTATTGAAAAAAAAGCTCTTCTGCTAGTATTTTAAAGGAAAAGAAAATTTACCATCAAAAAAACGGAGATGAAAATAATGAAAAATCTATCCAAGAAGTTGCTATTGGTAGCAGGTCTTCTTGCTTCTGTTTCTCTTTTCGCAACAGATATGCAACAAGAAAAAGACTACGACCAAGGTCATGGCGTTCAAGAACATCAAATGATGGGAGCTTTTAGCGCTCCAGCTCGATTCGATGTAAAAGGATCTTTGGATCTTTTTATCACAGCTAGTTACCTTTATTGGCAGCCAATACAAGAAAGTATGTCACTAGCTTATGATCAATATCCAGCTCCAACGACCACTCGAGGAAAAGTTTATGATATGGATTTTGATTTCAAATCTGGCTTCAAAGTTGGAATGGGAATTAACTTAAGTTATGACAATTGGAATCTTTATTTAGAATACTTAAGATTACACTCAACTCATAAAGAAGGTATTAATCTACCTACAAATGCTACACTTAATTGCTTCTGGAGAGATGACAGTGGTTCCCTTCTTACATGTAATAGCATTTCTTCTAGCTGGGAATTTGATACAGATCTTTTAGATTTCTATATGACACGTCCATATTATCTAGGTACAAAACTAACCTTAAAGCCTTTTGCTGGTTTAAGAGGTGGTTGGATAGATCAAAAATTAAATGTTAGAGCAATAGATACGAGTGATTATCCAAATAGAACTTGGATTGATTCAGATTCATGGTTAGTTGGACCTCGCGGTGGAGTAGATTGTTTCTGGCATCTAGGCGAAGGCTTTAGAGTATTTACTAATATTGCTGCAAGCCTTTTCTATCAACATTTTAAAACTACGTTAAAATACTATACAATTAACACTAATACGCTAGATTACTATCAAAGAGAAAAAATTGGCCGCGTTGTTCCAAACATTGATCTTGCTTTAGGTCTTGCTTGGGGAACATATTTTGCTGATAATGATTGGCATATAGATTTATCTGCTGGTTACGAATTCCATCATTTCTGGAATCAAAATACATTAAGACCAGTATACGAAGCAATCGTTAACGGCATTATAGTTTCACCTGGCGACCTTATGTTACAAGGTCTTACAGTTACAGCACGACTTGATTTCTAACTTTTAAATCAAGATTTATATAAAAAAAACCGGATGAAAATGATTTCTCATCCGGTTTTTTTATCTCCATTTTCTTTTGAGTTCTCGTTGAAAAAAACATCATAAGTATTTATCTTAGTATGAAAAAAACAATCTTTAAAAAAACGGAGAATAAAAGTGAAACGACTTCTAGCCTTATTTTTTATTCCGCTATTGATGATTTCAGCAACATATGCTGATTCGTACAATAACGATCAAGAGACTCAGCAACAAGAATCAACTGACCATTATCAGGGTCATAGTGCAGATGACAAAGAAATTATGAGCGCATATAATGCACCTGCAAGAGTCGATGTAAAAGGATGTTACGATCTTTTTATTGTAGGTAGTTATTTATATTGGCATCCTTCAATGCAAGATATACTTTTAGGTATTGAATCATTTACTGATCCAAGTGGAACTGATCATATAAAAAATATTAGTATCAAGCCTGATTATTCTTCTGCTTTTAAAGTAGGTGTTGGTCAAAATTTTGCGTATGATAATTGGGTTGCGTATGTAGAATACTTGAGGTTTGTTTCCTCAGATACAAGATCTTACACTCTTCCTCAAGGGAATTATGTTTCTATGCCCATATGGTTAACTCCGGACAATTATGGACCTTTAGTTGATAATCATATTTGGGGTAAATGGAAACTTAAAATGAACATACTCGACCTTGAAATCTGTAGACCATATTACCTTGGAAGCAAATTAACTTTCCTTCCTCATGCAGGATTAAGAGGTGGCTGGATCGATCAAAATATTAATGCAAGATACACTGATGCAAATACAGAAGAAACTATAAATTCATATAATGAATCTGATACTTGGATTGTAGGACCTCGCATGGGAGTAGATACAAACTGGCATTTAGGCGAAGGTTTTTGTATTTTTGCTAATACAGCAGCTAGCTTGCTTTACCAAGACAAAAAAGCAAAAATGAAGCATGAAGATGCTGCGAATCCTCCTCAACTTTATATAAATGAAATTTATAAAAAATCACAAATTACACCGAATTTTGAAGCAGCATTAGGCCTTGCTTGGGGGACTTATTTTGATAATATGAATTGGCACTTTGGCTTAACAGCTGGTTATGAATTTCATATTTTCTGGCATCAAAATATTTTACAATCTTTTAGAAATCTTATGTTGAACTCAGAAACTAAAGATGGAAATCTAATGCTACATGGATTGACAATATCTGGAAGATTTGATTTCTAAGATAATAAATTATTGAAAAGTAAGAAGGCCGGAGAATTTCTCCGGCTTTTTTTTTAAACTTTACCTTCTTTTTTCAAAATCAAATATTGCTCTGCGCCTAAGAGAGCTGTTCTTGGATTCATAATTACTTTTACAGGAATAGTTTTCATCAAAGAAGAAAAACGGCCCTTATCTGAAAAAGTACGCATAAAAGTTCCTTCTTTTAACTTTGATAAAATTCTTGGCGCCATACCTCCGCCTAAGAAAATTCCATTTAAAGCAAATAATTTTAAGGCTAAATTTCCTGCTTCAGCACCGTATAGTGAAATAAAAAAATCTAACGCCATTTCACAGCCTCTCACTTCACTATTCATCGCTTTTTCTGTGATCACTCTTCCTGGATCTCCTTTAAGAAATAGCGTTTCAATAGAATGAAGCCTCGGCTCTCTCATTGTGTCTACAAGAAATTGGTAAATATTATGAAGGCCTGGACCTGAGACCACTCTCTCGTAAGAAACATGTCCATATTTTCTTTGCAAATAACGTAGTAGTTCAACTTCTAGTTCATCTTTAGGACCAAAATCTGTATGACCTCCTTCACAAGCAAAAGGAACATGTCTTTTACCATCCCAAAAAAGTCCAGCTTGACCAAGGCCTGTCCCTGCTGAAATTAATGCTGAATTGCCTGCTTGATTTGGAATACCTTCATTTAATACAAAAAGCTCTTCTTTTGATAGCCTTTCTATTCCATAGGCATTTGCTACCAAGTCATTGATTAATATGATTTCTGCTTGTAAATCATCTGCTAGCTCGTCCGCTACGATAATCCAAGGCAAATTTGTTGTCTGACATTTTCCTTCTCTGACAGGGCCTGGCAGACCAAAGCAAGCTGCTTCAATTTTACCTTTTTGATCAGCTAAGAACTTACGTATAACAGCATTTAATGAAGTAAAGTTCTCACTTTGGAACCTTTCTTCTTTGATGACTTTAAATTCATTGTCATAGCTAAAAAGAGCTAATCTACTTTTTGTGCCTCCAATATCACCAGCAAGAAACATAGTCTTTTCCTTTTTATTTCTTTCTTTTATCAAACCAGAAAATGATTTTTTTTTCTTCTTCATTTTCAACAGTTAGCCTATTATTGTGGTATCTTCAATAGAAAAAAAAGGAGCCATTATGAGCGGAAAGGAAAATGATAGGAAAAAAGCTTTAGAGCTTGCAATTTCTCAAATACAAAAACAATTTGGTGAAGGATCGATTATGGCTTTAGGAAATCAATCTTCTAACCGTAAAATTGATATTATTAAAACTGGTTCAATAGCTTTAGATTTAGCTCTTGGTATCGGCGGTGTTCCAAAGGGACGTATAGTAGAAATCTATGGCCCTGAATCTTCTGGTAAATCTACTTTAGCAATGCATATCGTTGCTCATGCACAAAAAGCAGGAGGATTAGCAGCATATATCGATGCTGAACATGCATTAGATCCTTCATATGCTTCTAAGATAGGAGTTAATTTAGACGAACTGATGATCTCACAACCTGATTCTGGTGAAGAAGCTTTAAACATTACTGAATCATTAGCAAGATCTAACGCTTTAGATATAATTGTTATAGATTCAGTTGCTGCTTTAGTACCAAAATGTGAACTCGAAGGAGAAATCGGTGATTCATTTATGGGAGTGCAAGCGCGTATGATGTCACAGGCGCTTCGCAAACTTACCGCTACCCTTTCAAAAAGCAACACTTGTGCAGTTTTTATTAACCAAATACGTGAAAAGATCGGAGTTATGTTCGGCAATCCTGAAACAACAACGGGTGGTCGAGCATTAAAATTTTATGCTTCAACAAGATTAGATATTAGACGTATAGGTGCTATTAAAGGTGCGGAAAATAAAGACATCGGCAACAGAGTAAAAGTTAAGGTTGTGAAAAACAAGATGGCTCCTCCATTTCAAATCGCTGAATTTGACATCATGTTTAATGAAGGCATTTCACACGTTGGATCTTTGCTTGATGTAGGAGTTGAGTTTGGAATCATAGAAAAGAAAGGTGCTTGGTTCAGCTATAACAATCAAAAGTTAGGGCAGGGGAGAGAACAAGTAAAAATAGAACTGAAAAAGAACGAACCTTTAGCAAAAGAAGTTGAGACAAAAATCTATGAAAAACACCTCGCTTTGGTTTCAAAAAAAGAAGCTGCAGTAACTAAATAATGGACATGGCGTTTCTTCTTTCAATAAGTAGAAGCGCCTCTTTAAATGAACTGTTGAAAAGAGAAAGTTCTTCTAGTAAAGATTTGCATCCATCAATATTTTCCGATAAAAGCTTTTTCGCTTTATCTTCACCTATGGCATTAGCAATGTTAATCTTTTTCCCTTTCTCAAGATCTTCTTTCATATCTTCAATGTCATCAGCTATTTGAAAAGCCCTGCCAAAAAAATGAGAACATTCTTTTACTTTTTCCAGTTTTTCGATATCTCCTCCACCAAAAAGCCAACCTAACACAAAGGAAACTTCAAAAAGAGTTACAGTTTTCTGATGAATAATTTTCATTAATGTTTCTGTCGAAAAATTAGGAGGATATAGGTCTAAAAATTGTCCTTGTGTAGCTCCTTCTATTCCTGCACATTTGGAAATTACTTTTAATGCTTCGAGACATACTTTTTCTGAATGTATATATCCAATTTCTTGTAGCCTTTCTGCATTTTTACCTATCATTTCATATGCTTTAGCAATCAATGTATAAGAAGCTAAAACAGCTGTAGCTTCTCCAAATTTCTTATGTGTAGATGCTTTTTTTCTTCTCTCTTTCTCATCATCCATGCAAGGAAGGTCATCTGCAATAAGTGATGCCGTATGAAAATATTCTACAGACAAAGCAGCTTGTAAAGCAGGAAAATCTTTTCCTAAAAGCTTTGCTATCATCATAACTATTATTGGACGAAATCTTTTTCCTCCACTTAAAAGAGCATACTCACAAGAATCACGAAGAAGCCCTTTTTCTCCCATCTCGAGAATATCTTTTTTTATCTCTCTATCGATTAACTTTTTATACTTTAGAAATTCAAGCAAGAGCATGCTGTTTTCCTTTTTTGGCGAATTAATAGACGAGTTTGGCTTTTAACAATTGAATTTGCGGGTATTGTTCCTTGAAGACTTAAAGATGAATAACAAATAGAACCTTTTCCTATCATAGTTCCTGGATTTAAAACTGTATTACATCCAATTTGTGTGTTGTCTCCTATAATCGCTCCCATTTTTGAAAGATTAGTTGGAACTTTCTTTCCATCAATACAAAGAACTATTGGTTTTTCATCTAGACGAAAATTAGCGCACTTAACTCCTGCTCCTAAATTTACATTCCTTCCTAAAATTGAATCTCCCACATAAGCAAAATGAGCCGCTTTTGCAAAAGGCAAAAGTATGGAATGCTTTACTTCAGTTGCATGACCAATAACGCTTCCATTGGATACAAAAACAAATGGACGAATATAGGCTCCATTACGAATCTCGCAATTATCTCCGATAATGCAAGGACCTTCAATATACGCTCCAGGTTCTACAATTGTATTTTTGCCAATAGAGATCGTCTCTGGGTTTTTTAAATAGACAGAAGACGGAAGATCAGTTTCAATCTTATATTGATCGTAAGAGTTGAAAAAAGACTTCAGAAGGGAAAGACACTGCCAAGGCATTGTTTCTTTGTCTACAAGCTTTAAAAACATAAAATCAGCTAAAGAAAAGAAGCTGTTCAAAGAAAATTCTTTCATTGGAAATGCCTTTTGTTTTATCCAAAGAGTTTAAATGATTTTATGCTTTTATAAGCAGAAAAAAGTGTAAGATCCTTTCTCCTGATAATAGATAATTTATATATATATCTTCTTCTTCTATCGTTGTGGATTTGTTGATAACTAAGTATTTTTAGAAGACAAAATATTTTGTTGATAGATTGTTAATGTTTTGATGAAAAACAGGATTTGCAAACAAAAATAAGTTTATCAACAGTGTTATGTTCAAGAGATGAAATAGATATCAACGACCTTTTCCACAAATAAATCTGGGTGAGAGGATTTGAACCTCCGACCCCTTGCACCCCATGCAAGTGCGCTACCCAAGCTGCGCTACACCCAGATATGGAAAAGAAAAATCGTAGAGTATGCAACTTCTTTCTGTCAATTTGATTCTATTTATCAAAGAATACTGGAAAAATATGTAAGAAATTTTTTTTACTATCGAAAAAATGTTTCAAAAATGTTTTTTTTCTTGGTACTCTTTTATCTTCTATATTTTAGAGGTATCATCAAATGGATCTTTATATGGAAAAATCATGGGCAAAGTTTTTAGATGAAGAGTTTAAAAAAGATTATATGAAAGAGTTGAGAAGCTTTTTGCTTTTGGAATTAAAAGATAAGCAAATTGTTTACCCTCCTCAAGATTTAATCTTTAATGCTTTTTGTCAGACGAGCTTTGAAAAAGTAAAAGTATTAGTGATAGGACAAGATCCTTACCATGGAAGAGGTCAGGCTCATGGTCTTTCTTTTAGCGTTCCTGAAGGAGTACAGCCTCCTCCTTCTTTAAAAAATATTTTTAAAGAACTTATTGAGGATGTAAAAATTCGTCCACCTACCTCAGGAAATTTATTACCATGGGCAAAGCAGGGAGTGATGATGCTAAACGCCACTTTGACTGTAAGAGCTAATCAACCTAGATCTCATTATGGGCAAGGATGGGAAATGTTTACGGATAAGGTTGTTGAACTATTAGCTAACAGAAAAGATCCTGTTGTTTTTCTTCTTTGGGGAAGCTCAGCTCAAGAAAAAGTTGAAAGAGTCTTAGGAAAATATAACGTATCCCATCATTTAGTTCTTAGAGCTTCGCATCCTTCTTTTTATTCTGCTGCAAAAGGATTTTTTGGATGTCGTCATTTTTCCAAAACTAATGAATTTTTAGAAAAAAATGGTAAAAAATCTATTAATTGGCAAATCCCTTAAAATAAATAATTGATTTTTTTCCGTTTTCAAACTTCGACAAAAAATGATAGAATTAAGTTAGTGGAAGTAGGAAAACAAAAATGGAATTAACGCCGCGTAGACGACGATTATCATTTTTCTCAGTCTTTTTTACCTATTTAGTGGATCTGTTAGGATGGTCTATTGTTTTTCCTATTTTTGCTCCTTTTTTTCTAGATCCTCATAATCATATTTTTTCTGCAGATATTTCTATTAATGCGAGAACAACTGTTTTAGGAATATTTTTGGCAGCTTATCCCCTAGCTCAATTTTTTGGAGCTCCGGTTTTGGGTGAATGGGCAGATAAATATGGAAGAAAGAAAGCATTTTTAATTTCTATCACCCTTACGACAATAGGATATGGCCTTACTGCATTTTCTATGATGCATTCGCTTCTTGTGCTTTTATTTGCAGCGAGGTTGATGTCAGGGCTATTCTCTGGAAATTTATCCATTTGTTTAGCGGCTATTTCAGATTTGAGTCCAAATGAAAAAGCAAAAATACGTTATTTTGGTTACCTTTCGGTGCTTGCTGGATTGGCGTTTATTATTGGAACATTTGTAGGTGGTAAGTTTTCTGACGCAAAAGTAAATCCACTTTTTTCCCCTGATTTACCTCTTTGGATGGCGGCAGGCCTAAGCTTTTTAAACCTTCTTTTTGTGATTTTTGGATTTACCGAAACTTATAGACCAGATAAAGACGCTCGGTTTGATTTTTTAGAAAGTATTCATAACATTCAGCAGGCTTTGAAAACGAAACGAATCAAATCCATGTATATGATTTACTTTTTATTCGTTGTTTCGTGGACGATCCTTTTGCAGTTTACGCCAGTGCATATGATAAGGTTTTATCATTTTACGAATTCAGATATTGGAACGCTTTCTGCTTGTATGGGGATCGGTTGGGCTTTTGGCTCCGGCTTGATCAGTAGATTTCTAACTAGGTTTTTTTCTCCTTTGAAAAGTTTAGAAGTAACACTAATAGTGTTGACTTATTTTTGTGCGATGATAGCTTTTCCTGATAAGCTGCAATTCGTTTTGATCTTTTTAGCAGCTAGTGTAATTACAGCTGGTGTTGCTTGGCCTCTTTGTACAGGTGTGATTTCTAATTTAGCACCAAAGAACATACAAGGGAAAATTATGGGGATGAGTCAGTCAATGCAGTCACTTGCAATGACAATTTCTCCAATAATTGGGGGGATTTCTTATGAGCTCTTTCCTCGTATGATCTTTTTTCTCTCTGCTTTTATTAGTCTTATAGCGGCTTTAATTTATTTTCGTTTGAAAGATTAGAGAATCTTTTTGCAGATTATTTTTTAAAGAGATATTGTGAAACTTGTATATTAACTTTTATGTTTTAGAGCTGTTAATTATGAAAAATTCACCTCCAAAAAGAAAAAAATCTCTAAGTCAAATACTTTCTTCTTATTATAAAGAAAAAGATTCTCATGATGTTATCAAAGAAAAAGAAGCTCTTCGAAAGGCATGTGAAGAAATGCATGAAGCAAAAAAATCTTTTCGCTCTGTCATGCAGCTACAACAAGAATTAGTTGAAGCTTATAAAGAACTGCATAGCAAACACAAATAATCTTTTTTCAGAAAAAGACTGATCTTTTTTCTCATATCCGCATAATATTTTATTAAAAAAGGGGCTTATTATGTTTTTTGGTTCAGTTGTTGCTATCGTTACTCCTTTTACTAGAGAAGGAGAAGTTGACGAAAGAGCTTTAGAAGAGCTTGTGAAATGGCATGTAAAAAATCATACTGATGCTATTGTTTGTTCTGGTACCACTGGAGAATCACCAACTCTTTCAGAAAGAGAAAAATTAAGAGTACTGCAAATATGTATTGAAGCTTCGGAAAAGAAAATACCAATTATTGCTGGAACAGGCTGCAACAATACGGAGAAATCAATAGAGCTGACAGCTAAAGCTAAGGCAATTGGTGCTAGTGGTTGTCTAGTAGTTGTCCCCTATTATAACAAGCCTTCCCCTGTTGGCCTTTTAAAACATTATGCAGAAATAGCAAAAGTAGGCCTTCCTGTAATGGTTTATCATCATCCAGGAAGAACCGGGCTTACCCTATCCCCTGCATTATTTTCTAACTTACAGAAAATTGATAATATTGTTTCTATAAAAGAAGCTTCATGCAATCTCACTTTGATGGACGAAATTTCTAAAAACTGTTCTCTTCCTATCTTATCCGGTGATGACGCTCTTACAGTTCCTATTATGCAAAAAGGGGGAACTGGTGTTGTTTCTGTAATGGCTAATATTTTACCTTATCAATGGAGCGAAATAACAAAATTTGCAAAGGAAAAGAATTTTGAAAAAGCTTCTGAAATATATGAAAGATATCGTCCATTAAATGATGCTATTTTAAAGGAAACCAATCCACAAGGTATCAAATATGCTCTTTCATTATTAGGCAGATGTAATTCCTTTATGAGACTTCCTCTTGTTGAACCGCAAGAAGAAACAAAAATGGCAATTAAAACTGAAATGAAAAAGGCTAATTTGATTTAAACTTTTGCAAAATTTCTCTTCATTAGTTATTACATTTATAAGAGTAGAAATGGAGGGAAATAATGAAAAAGCTTTTAATTGCTTTTGTTTTGCTGACAGTATGTGGATTTTCATGCACCACAATGTTAGTGACAAAAGGTGCTACTGAAGATGGTAGTATTTTTGTAACACATTCTGAAGATGACGAAGTCGGTGATCAAAGAATCATTTATGTTCCGGCTAAAGATTACCCAAAGGGTGCAAGAAGACCTATTTTCCCTACAAATTATGAAAGATACCCAAGGTACGTAGGTAATTATTTTAGTAGTGCGTACGCGACTGAAGGGTATCCTCCAACAAAACCTATTGGTTATATCGATCAAGTACCTCATACCTATGCATATTTTGAAGGAAATTATACGATCATGAACGAGCATCAATTAGCAATGGGAGAATGTACGAATAATTCGAAATACATTTTTGAAAAACCGTCTAAAGATCGAATTATGTATATAGATACTATAGCTAGAATCGCTTTAGAAAGATGTAAAGAAGCAAGAGACGCTATCAGGTTAATGGGAAGACTAGCAGAAAAATATGGTTATTATGGATGGGGTGAAACCTTGCTTTTAGCAGATAAAAAAGAAGGCTGGGTTTTTGAAATCAGCTGTGACCCAGAAGGCAAAAGTGCTGTTTGGGTAGCAAAAAAGGTACCGGACGGTGAATTTTTTGTTGCTGCTAATATTTTTAGGATCAGAGAAGTTGATCCTCATGATCCCAATATGATGTATTCCTCGAATCTATTCGCTTTAGCAAAGAAGTATAAATGGTACGATCCTTCAAAAGGACAAAAATTAGATTGGCTCGAAGCTGTTAGTCATGGAGAGTATAATCATCCATATTATTGTTTAAGAAGAATTTGGCGAGTTTTATCACGCGTTAATCCTTCATTAAATTTAAGCCCATGGGTAAAAAATGGTTATACAAAGGAATATCCATTTTCTGTTAAGCCTCAACATAAGCTTTCACTGCATGATGTAATGGAGCTTCATAGAGACTATTATCAAGGTACACAGTTCGATCTTTCAAAAGGAATGGCTGCTGGACCTTTTGGGTGTCCATATCGTCATATAGGACCTTATGATCCTGCTCAAAACTATATCAAAGGTGGAATGAAAGTAAAAGGAGCTTGGGAAAGACCTGTTTCTATATTTTATTGTGGTTATGTTTATGTAAATCAAGTAAGGCCACATCTTCCGGATCCTATTGGTGGGATTTCTTGGATTGGATTAAATTATCCTTTTACCACTTGTTTCGTTCCTTTTTATTGCGGAGTATATGGACTACCACATTCATACGAATACATAAATCCCAACAAGTTTAGTAGAGACACAGCTTGGTGGGCTTATAATTTTGTAGCAAATTGGGCAGGTGTTAAGTTCTCTTATATGATAAAAGATATTCGCAAATTGCAGAGCAAAATTGAGACAAGAGAAAGAAATCAAATTGCAGATGTAGATCAAAAGGCTTTAGCTTTATATCATTCCAATCCTGTCAAAGCGCGTCAATATTTGACAAATTATTGTATTAAAAATGCAGATCAAGTCTTGAAACAATGGTGGAATCTTGCTGATTACCTTGTTCAAAAGTATACAGATGGATACATCAATAATCCCAAAATTGCTCAAGAAGTAGGCTATCCCAAATGGTGGCGTGAAAAAGTGGGATATTTTAACGGTCCTACATCTTATAAGAAACCATCTAATAAGAAAAAATGAATGAAAGGCTCATCCTAGATATAGAATGAGCCTTTTCTAATTTACTTTTGTTTGATAAATAGTTGAAGTTGGCTAAGTAAGCCTTTAATTTTTTTCTTTTGCTTGTCAGAAGGAGAAAAAAGAGGATGCTCCATTAAGTCAGTAAGACGTTTTAAAGAAGAAATCGTTTGATTAGCAACATTTGGAAGCCTTTTATCATCTTGGTCTAATGGAAAAAGTTTTCTAATGATTTCAAGTAGTTCTTGTTTTGTTTGTCCTTTGTATCGACGTACAATGTCTTCTTTTTGTTTCGTCTCACCAGATCGAGAAGCTAGCGTATATATAGCTTGACGTGGCATTTGATCAATTTTTTCATGTAACGTGTTTGGCATAGAAGAATAAAACTCAAAGTATTGAAGAAAGTTATAAGGCGTTTGCCTATTGCCATAAGTTGCCATAAGCCAAGCTGTAAAAGCTCCTTCCTGGTAATTTTTTAAAAGGACTTGAGCCTTTTTTATTCTTTCACCATGGAGAATAACAGCTTGATTTGTGATTGCCTTTACTTCAGAAGAAATTGAAATAAGTGTTTTTTTGTCTTTTTCGAGATCTCGATCTTCGTCTTGTTTGTACTGTATGAGAATATCATAAATCGTATTCTTTTCCTGTTTACTTAATTGAGCTACACGAAAAACTCCCGCAAAGCTAGATAAGCTTCCACTTTTTGATTTTTCAGCAAGAGCTGTAACTTTATTTTGTTTTTCTGATTTTTTTTGTTTAAATCTTAAATTAAGAAGATCATTAAATTTCCCCATAACTTCTTTCCCTTAAGTGTAAATCGGCTTTACATTCTACTTAATAATTCTTTTGTTAGTTGCCTATAATCTTCGGAAGCACGACTTTTGGGCGCAGTTTCGAAGATTGGCTTGCCATAAATTGAAGCTTCAGAGATGGCAATGTCTCTTCTTATCTTGGAGGATAAAAGTTTTTTAGGAAATATATTTTCAATAATATTTTGAAATTCATCATTACTTTTTCCTCTAGGATTCCAGAAGGAAAGAGAAATACCCAAAATGTTTAATGAATGTCTTTCTGAAACATTGTTTAAAAATAAAGAAAGTCTTTGAAGGCCTTTCATACTATAAAATTCAGGAGTGGCGCTTATTAATGAATAATGAGCGGCAATTAAAGCAGATTCCGTAAGCCAACAAAGAGATGGAGGGGTGTCGATAAGAATAAAATCGTAATCTAAGGGATCTAATATTTGCTTTAATCTTTCATGAGAATACCTATCAGCAGCTAATGCTCCTGTTACTTCTACTCTTTCCAGCCACGTATCAGCGGGTATAAGAAAAAGATTGGGAGTGGAAGTAGGAAGTATTACTTCTTTTATTTTCATTTCGCCTTGCAATACAGGTGCCATACTATCTTGTTCGTCAGGATCAAATCCAAGGCCTGTAGATAAATTAGCTTGAGCATCAAAATCTATAAGTAAAACACGCTTTTTATGAAACTTCGCAAGAGCAGCTCCTAGGTGGAGAATCGTTGATGTTTTAGCAGTTCCTCCTTTAAAGCTGCTTATAGCTATAATTTGCATAGTAGATATCTCCTCATTTTTATGTAGACTTAGTAGCAAATGGCGAAATAAGATCTCGATTTTCTTTTTCTAGCTTCACTTTTTTCAAAAAGTCATCGAGTTTCATCTCTCCATGAACAACATTATCGCGAGTTCTGAGAGCCATTGTCTTATTTTGAATCTCAGCATCGCCTACTGTAAGCATATAATTGATTTGCATTATTTGTGCACTTCGAATTTTTTTGCTCACAGATTCATGAGTAGAATCAATATCGCAAAGGATTCCTGCTTTTTTTACTTCTGCTTGAAGTTCTTTTGCATATTCAACGTGTCTATCTGCTATAGGGATAATGCGAACAGGCAAAGGACTAAGCCAAACAGGAAATTTTCCAGCAAAATGTTCGATAAGAATACCAAAAAACCTTTCAATAGATCCATAAAGGGCACGATGAATCATTATGGGTCTTTTATGTTTTCCATCATCATCAATGTATTCCAAAGAAAATTTTTCAGGTAGAGACAGATCAAGCTGTATTGTTCCACATTGCCAAAAACGACCTAACGCATCTCTAATATGAAGATCAATTTTTGGACCATAAAAGGCACCTTCACCTTCATTAACTGTATAAGAGTGCCCCCATTCATCTAGAGCTGATTTCAAACCGTTAGTTGCGATTTCCCAATCTTTATCGGATCCTATAGTTTTCCCTTTTTCAGGGCGAGTTGAGAGTTCTAATTTATAAGAAAGACCAAAAGCCATGTAGAGTTTGTCTGCAAGTGCAAGTACATGAAGAATTTCATCTTTGATTTGCTGAGGTTTCATAAAAATATGTGCATCATCTTGATGAAAGCTACGGACTCTAAAAAGACCATGCAAAGCTCCCGAAGGTTCATGGCGATGAACGTGTCCTATTTCAGAAACCCTTAGTGGAAATTCACGATAACTATGAGTATGTGATTTATAATAAAGCATGCAACCAGGGCAGTTCATAGGTTTAATAGCAAATTCCCTATTTTCAACCTCACAAATGTACATGTTTTCTTTATAATGAAGCCAATGTCCAGAACGTATCCAAAGCTCTTTGCTCATCATGGATGGAGTTTTAATCTCTTCATAATGTGCTTCATTTAGACATTGTCTTAAAAAACCAATTAAAGATTCCCAAATGACAAGACCACGAGGATGGATAAAAGGCATGCCTGGCGCTTCTTCTTTAAAAGAAAAAAGGTCAAGTTGTGTGCCTAGCCTTTTATGCTCTCTTTTCTTAGCTTCTTCTAGGAAATTCAAATAATCTAGAAGCTGAGATCTATCAGGAAAAGCTATGGCATAAATACGAGTTAACATTTCCTTTTCGGGATCTCCTCTCCAATATGCCCCAGATGTTTTCAAGACCTTAAAAGCCTTGACCTTACCTAGGTTATAAAGGTGAGGGCCTCTACAAAGATCTGCAAATTCACCTTGCTTATAAGAGCTGATAACACCTTCTTCAAATTCTTCAATCATTTCTATTTTATAAGGATTATTACTATAATCAGCTATGGCTTCCTGTTTGCTCTTATATTCATAGCGCTCTGGTTGGTAGTTTTCCTTAATGATTTGTTTTACTTCTTTTTCAATTCGAGGGAAGTCTTTTTCTGATATTTCGAGGTTAGCAAAGTCATAGTAAAATCCATGTTCAATAGGGGGCCCAATTGTTGGCAGGGCCTCTGGCCAAATCCTCATAACGGCTTGTGCTAAGACATGGGCTGTCGTGTGCCAAAAAACTTCCTTACCCTCTGGATCAGAAAAGTTTACAAAAGTTAGGTCATCCCCTTCTTTTAGTAAACATGAGAGGTCTAATAGCTTACCATTGACCTTCACAGCTAATGCTTGATCAGGTGCTGTGAGATTGAGCATTTTAGCTACGTCAACGGCACGACATTGATCAGGTACTTTCTTTTTTTCTTTATTTACGATGATTTCCATTTTGCCCAGCCTTTAATTAAATAGCATTTTTGCTAAAACTATAGCAGATCTTTAGGAAAAACTGGAAGAGAAAGCCCTGATATATAAAATCTTTCTATTCAAAATATTTTCTTTTTGTAAAGAGATATGCTATATGGAAATTTATAAGACTAAAGAGTAATAGCCTATGAAAAAAATATTTTATATATTAATTTTTATAATAGCTTCAAAGGTCCTTTTTGCTCTTCCTTGTGGAAATCCAGCTTCACCTCATATTATAGAAGATGGGCTTCTTATCTCTCCAGCAAGTTGGGTGAATTGCCGTTTGGGATATGAAGGTAATTTTGTATCTAATAGAAGACTCAAAAAACGTGAATTCAACAACAGAATTGATCATTTTGAAATGGATATGAATGCTGGCAGCTTTACAATAAACATTCAAAATAGACTAGATCTATATGCTGTGGGTGGCGAAGCTCGCATGCAGAGTTATTGGCGTTTCATGGAAACAAATCAAACCCTTTCCCGTGTCGAATTTGAAACAAAATATCGTTGGGCATGGGCAGGCGGTGCTAGAGCTGTTTTCTTTGATTGGGGGAAGACATCATTAGGGTTAGGAGGAAGATATTTAACTTCTAAACCTAAAGTTCTTTGGCTTACCAAAAATGGAGCTCCTGTTGAATTTGATAAAGCTAAATGTCATTTTTCAGAATGGCAACTAGATTTAGGTATAGCTTATCATGCAGATCTGTTCTTTCCATATTTAGGAATAAAATATTCAAGAGCTAAGGCGAGAATAAGCGAGATCGACGCAGCTATTATTGGAGAACAAGAAATGCATTATGTTCGTATGAAAAGTCGACGTAAGGTAGGAATGCTTGTTGGTTGTGGTGTTTCAAATGGAAATTATTTTCTATTGAATTTGGAAGCCAGGCTTTTTGATGAAGATGCAGCTTCAGTAACCGGAGAATTCCGTTTCTGAAAAATTTGAAGAAATTAAT
>Ga0180437_10005338_pt1 | contig 17637 bp, 10 predicted proteins | sample SS_ome_4_FD_132410 | JGI IMG/M metagenome (GOLD analysis project Ga0180437, IMG submission 132410) | Hypersaline lake sediment archaeal communities from the Salton Sea, California, USA - SS_3_D_1 metaG | ecosystem: Environmental > Aquatic > Non-marine Saline and Alkaline > Hypersaline >... | reverse complement strand
CTTCCCTCTCATTTAAACTTTTCATTGTTAGCAAATCTCAAAGGAGTTTCAATGAATTGTTAGATATTTATATTAATATATTTTTTCTCAGGATAGAAAAATATCTCGCATATTTGCATAACGAAAATTTTAGTGAGACTTATGTTGTAGTGTATATTTTGTCGAAATAAAGTTTATCTTGTATTATTTTAAAGGTTATTCGCTTAGTTCTTATCCACTCTTTCCCATAAAAGCTCCTAAATTCTTTAAACAGGTCATTTGAAATGATATACGAATCCTTTTCTTAGTAAATTTCAGAATGAAGTGATCCGCTTCAGTGCCACCTGGAGTCTCAGTAATCTTCCCAGAATTGACTAAATGCTTGTATTCTTCTTGATTATCTATAGTGTAATTTAGAGTTCTGTCGCAAATGACTAAATAATCGTCAATTCCAAAATCTTTTAATTTATCGAATAGTTTGTAGAGATTTGAAACCTTGCCTTTCTTTGCTCCGTTGCAGTCTTCACGAGCAACATTTGCGCCATCAACTACAAAGTTGCAATCATCTATTTTATAATATTTTTTATCAAGACATATAAATTTAGCTTTCTTAACGGGTTTGTGAAGAGTTCTGATTATCTGTGTTTCATCAATTTTTTCAGGTTCCTCAGGTTTTGGAGGTATCTTAGTTTCAATGAACTCTGTATTATTGATTGCTTTTACTTTACGTTTAAACTCTTCTTGTTGGACTTTAAATTTTTCTTCTAAGGATAATTCTTTTTGATCTTTTGTGTCATTAAGTAGCTTTTTCCGTTTTTCCTGTAATTTTTTGAACCGTTCATAATACGCATCTATTTCTATAGTTTCATTAATTTCTGTTTGGTGCTCTTGCATAACTAACGTTAATTTTTTATCTTCAATAATGACGGATTTGATTTTACTTCTTAAGTTGTGGGCAATAGTATAGCTAGGATTTAACTCTAAGCATCTATTGATGGCAAATAAGGAATCTTGATGAAGCCCTGAGATAAGTAAGCATTTAGAAAGTTGATACCAGGAGACTTCACTATTTGGCTTAAATTCATTTGGATCAAATTCAACCCCTGTTTTACAATAAGCAAGACAAAGATTATACCACGCGGAGTTATTTTGAGGGTTTACCATTAATGCCTTTTTATGTGCTTGAATCGCTTGAGCGTAGCTTTCTAAATAATTAAAGACTACACCCAACCCATTCCAAAAGAAATCACTTTCGGGAAATACTTCCAACGCTTTTTTATAGGTTTGAGCAACTTTTTCAAATTCTTCCATGTGATAATATGCTTTCCCAAGATTTTTCCAGACAATTTCGCTGCTTTCATCGTTCTCTAAAGCGGTTTCAAATGCAACGATTGCGTTGTCATAATTCTCTAACCTAATATAACATAAACCAAGATTATTCCATGCCTTATGATTTTTGGGATATTTTAGGGTGAGTTCACTATAGATTTTAATCGCACCCGTAAAATTTCTATGACGGTAGAGCTCCTTTGCCTTTTGGAATAAGCTATTGTTAACGCTCAAGGGAATACCCAACTATTTTCTCTTCCTATAATTAAGAATTCGAGTAGAGATTTATATATCTTTCATAATAACACTTTAATCATATTAATAAGGATATTGGGAGGAATTTATCATAATATGAATGAAAACTTTTGTGAAATCGCTATTTAATACAATCTCTATTAGAAAAAAAAAAATTAATTATTTTCATAAAAAAGATTTGGAATTCTTCCTGATTTTTATAGTTAGGCTTACTAAAGCTATCCCTGCTGTCCCTAGTAAAATTAACAAATTATAGCTTGGTATTCCAAGGTTCGAGCTCCCTCCAAATTCGCTAATAGTAAAATAATCGCTGAAATCATATACATTAGAGTCATCATAATCCGTAATTTTAATTCGGTAATCAGAGCCTTCTTGATAATCTGAAAGGCCTGATACATAAAATTCGTAACTTCCGTCATTATCAGTGTACATGAATGTGATTTCTTCAATTTGGTTAGATGCTTTAAAGAGTTCAATTTTCACGCGAGTAATTGAACCGAGGGAGGTCCAAGTAATAGTGTGTGTACTTCCTTCTTGCCAGTCGCTGGAGGTTGTTGGTTTGGTAATAGCTATTTCAGCTGTTTCTGTATAAATCCACTTGAGTTGTGGGGCGTCTTCGACAATATAATATCCCTCTTTGGCGGTTATATACGCATAATCATCAATATAATTATCAAATTCTATATATACGCAGATTGAGATGCTTGTATGTCCCGCTATTAATGAACTTACATCAATGGTATAAATTCCGTTTGATGTAACGAGAATATTATCAATGAATTGTCCTTTATTTGGCTTATTTATCCATGTCATAGAAAATTCGTTCCAACTTTCTTCAATTAGGCATACGGTAAAATTCATAGTCTGAGTAACCCCCCAAAAGTCTAAAGATATTTCAGCTCTCACATAATTTGAAGGTTTATTCGAAAAATTGAAGTAAAAGTAGGCTTCTCTGATATCACCGAAAAGACTAAATCCACTCACTAAGTAATTAACGCCTCCATAGTTAGAAGTGGGATTAGCGGTATCCACATATGTATCTTTTTCTGCGATGTTTGAAGTATAGCGCTCTCTTGTGATTGCCATTGCGGAAGGTAATGCAAGTAATATTCCGAATATAAGGGTTAAACCTAACAATAAGAAAATAATCTTTTGTTTAGAATTTCTCATGATTTTCGCCTTTTGTATTAAATATTTTTTGTAGATGAAAATAAGGAAAAACTTGAAAATAGTTAAGCTCGAAGCTTAAGAGCACCTGATTTGCCCCGCCCTTAGGGTAAGGGTTATTCCATATTTCAGGAATAATCCCTTAAAAAGAAATTGCCCCTTGGTGGTTAAAGCTCATGGTTTTCGCCCTATCTTTTTCTCTTCCTTATTTGAAAAATTACATGATCATAATACGAGTTTTCATTTATATACTTTTTTGTGATCATGTCTTCTAAGTAGTATATATGTTTAAAATGATATAGTCATACTTATAAAGAAAAGAACTCATTTATTAATTTCTTTGATCATATAGTATTATAGGAGCTTTCAATATGCATCAAAAAAACTGCCAAATTGTACTGGTTGGGCACACTTCCCATAAGTTAACCCTTTCGATCGATAAAGAAATAACTCATAAGCTCATTTTTATTACCGAGAGTGAGCCGCTTCCAGGAACTCCTGAAGCCAAAAAGGTATTAAGTGACCTTCTCAAATACTACAAGGAACGGAGAATTGAAGTGGAGGATGTCAAATTTGATTTTCACATTCAAACCAAACCTGTAGCAGAATTAGTACATCTCATTTATCAACAGAGATTGTTGGATTATGATAAGATAACTTTAAATGTATCCGGTGGGTTGCGGTATATGGATATTTGGTTCTATTTAGCGAGTTCGATTACAAATTCGAGAATCATACATGGGGATTTTATTTACGAAAAAAATGAAGAAGTAGGAATTTATTCAAATATAGAAATACCCACAATCCCATTTCAACCCCTCACCGATAAGCAGATCGAATTTTTAGAACTATTTTTTGACGATTATGACGATTATATCCAATTTTTTAAATCAGGAGTTGCTTTTAACGAGAATCCTTTATTAACGCATAGAAAGGTATATCCATCGTTAGAAGATTTGAAAACCGCAATGGAACAAGTGAGAAACGAAACGATTTCGAGAGGCGCTATCAATGGTTTTATTCAAAAAATGTCTGCAATATCTGCGTTAAACATCTATCCAAACCCAATCGATAAAAAAGAAAAATCTATTGAGATCAATTACTTTGGTATTGGCTATTTTCTCTTAAGTTTATTTCAAAAAAACTTTAACATTAATAGAAAACTTTAAAGTTCTTAGATTGGAAGATTAAAGTGCTTTGAATAATTTACACAAACGCTTCTTAACGTTCTTCCTGCAGTTATTTGATTTCTAATTTAACCTGATAATAAATAATAAACGAAGTGCATTTACTTACATAATAATAGGGATATTTTTTTATTTTTAGAAGATTTCTACTTACAAAATTAACGTATAGTTAGGAAAAAATTATTTAAATCGATTAGAAGAGGGAAAATAAGATGAATTGTCCAAATTGTGGAGGAAAACTGAGTGATATTAATCAGAAATATTGTGAATTTTGTGGCAATGAAATAGTAAATAGTAATAGCTCAACTAGTAATAAAGTGAAAGCTAATTCTACTTCAACACAATCTAGAAGAAGATGTTGTTAATCGATATCTTGGATTCTTATATAAATGAATTAGCGATAAACTTTAAATATTCATTAAATAATTAGAGTTAGTTGGTTTCTATTTAACCACGGAATTTTTAACGCAATTTATATTTTATACTTGTTTTTTTCAATTTGAGTTAGTTCTGAAATTCATTTTTAGGGAAATTTAATATTTTTTAATAGAGAGTTTTTAATGTGCAATTTTAGTTAGTGAAATGGTAAATAGATAAAGTTGGAAAAAGAGTTTTGGAGCGTGCTAATAATTAAATGACTCGATATGTTATAATTGGTGGAGGTCCAGCAGGAGCTACAGCAGCTTTGGAAATAAGGAAATTAGATTCATCAGGGGATATTTTAATTATCTCAAATGAAGATTACCAATTTTATAAAAGAAGTAAGATTATTAAGTTAATTTCGGCGAGTTGTACGGAGGATGAACTTTTTTTAAAAGGTAAGAAAATTTACGATGAAAATAATATTAAGTTTATTAAAGGTTATACTAAAAAGGTCATTCCTGAAGACCATCAAATAGTATTAGAAAATGGGACTTTTTATCAGTATGATTACCTATTAATAGCTTCCGGTGGAAGTCCTATTATGTTGCCATGGAAAGGTGTAAATCTTGAAGGTATACACACTTTATATAATCTTGAAGATGCTAAAAAAGTTGCAGAACAAGTTTGCAACGTTAAACGAGTGGTTATAATCGGAGGGGGAACTATTGCAATGAAAGTGATTCAAAATTTTAAGAAAGTGGGATTAGATATTTCGATTATTGAAAAAGCTACTCATTTATGGCCTATTGGTTTTGATAGGAAAGTTGCTCGAATTGTAGAAAAAAAAATCAAAGAAAATGGGATTCACATTTATTTAAATGAAGAGGTTGTTGAATTTAGAGGCAAAAATAATAAATTAAACTCAGTTATTTTAAAAAGTGGACAAGAAATTGGAGCAGATTTAGCAATTATAACCATAGGGATGAGACCGAATATTGACTTTCTTAAAGATAGTGATATTAAGATTGATAAAGGAGTCCTTGTAGATATGTATATGAAAACGAATTTATCAAATATATTTGCTGCTGGTGATGTTGCTCAAATATATGATCCTCTTTATGAAACACCAATACTTCACCCAACATGGGGAAATGCTAAAAGACAAGGAAAAATCGTCGCAAAAAATATGGTTGGGGGTAATGTTAAATATCAAGGGACAATTCCGATTCAAACCATTAAGATTTTTGGATTTGTTGCTATTGCAGTGGGTATTACTCACTCAAGGAAAAGTTTTGATGAGATTTCTTTAGTTTCATTTGAACGAGAAATAGCTAGAAAATTTGTGACTAAAAATAATCATTTAATAGGGGTATTAGTACTAGGAAAGGATATCAATAAGAAAACTTTAAAAAGTACTTTAGAAAAAGCAGTTTTCAACCAAATAATTCTACTGGATTTAAGGAAGCTTCTTTTGGCAGAGGATATTAACTTTAATGTCATAGTAAACGATATAAAAGGTTTAATTTAGATTTTTTCAAAAAATAATATGATTTAGTAGAGTCTATTAAATTTTTGCAAGGGTTGTTTAAACAGATTTTCCATGAGTTCTTTAAATTTACCAATTTAGTAAATTAAATAGCTTTTATGAGAAGAGAACTAGTAGGATTATGGTTCTAGATGATTCGAAATTTTAATAATTATATATCGATTCTGCTATTTTTTGAAATAACAAATTAAGCTTTTTTTCTGAAATTATAGACATTTCAATATATGTAGCGTTCAATTTTCTGCTTAACCATCTTGCCATGAGTCGACCTATATTTTTGGAGATTTTGGATCACTAATTATCCCTACTAAAAATATTGGAACCCTGATAAGACCATGCTTATCACAAATTTGCCACCAGTTATTCATATTGGTAAAAGAATTAGAACGATTTATATCAAAAAAAAGGACGACTGCATCAGCACCATTAAAATATGGACGAAAATCCATATAGAAATGAGGCTTTGTAGCTATATCCCACAACATTAAATTAATTATTGCGCCTTGATTCAGTATAGGTATAGATTTCTTAACAATATTGACTCCCAAAGTTGACAAGTAATTTTCCGTAAACTTACTGGTCGTAACCTTGGCAAGAAGTGGATTTTTGTCGATTGAGGGGACACCAATAAGAATTACTTTGTAAATACTTTCTGATTTGATTCTGGATTCTATAAGAAAATGAGGATTAGATTGATATATTATATTATGGAAGATTTCTTTAGGATTTAAATGGTTTAGAATTTGATATATAATTTTTATTCCTTTTCTTTACTCTTTACTGATTTATAACGACCTTTAAATATAATTAAAATTATAATCCAAATAGAATAAAAAGTTAAATACTAATAAAATGAAGTTATCTATTTCTGTGTTTTAAAGTACTAGGAACTCTTTTATCGGCTTGAGCAGTAGTTTCTGACGAATCAGATGACGTGCTTAAACGGTGGTATTTTAATCTTCCAGGCTTCTTCCTGATAACGTGAGTAGTGGAAATTACCGTTAATATTGTAATTGAACCAATTGCTATATATGTCCAAGGAAGATCGAATAAATTGAACAGATTGTTATGGGGTAAAACCCAAAGTAGCTTTATATCATATGTACCATTTGATACTTGCCCTAAATTAATGTATATCACGCCATTATTTGAAGGAATTGAAGAAGAAGGAAATGTCATATTTACTGCAGTCATTGTACCATCTGTTATAGCAAAATCATTCCATTCGTATTGCACCTCATATAAACTCGTTGACGCCCTCAATGGCAAACCAGAAGGCGAGAAGATCAGATTAGTACTCGAATTAAATGATAATTTTAGAGTTAAGGTTGATGGTACATAATTAGTGAAAGTTAAATGTGATTTTAGCTCATTAGGTGCTAATAATCCAACTTGACGCCCAAGTAACACGTGTTCGCTAGAGATATAAAATTCTGCTATGAACACTCCATCACTAGATGAATATCCAGAATAGTAAGCAGGTTTTCCATCAATCCCATAACCAATATTCTCGCGCGTTAGGTTTGTTAATGCTATTTCTCCGATAATTACATCCATAACTGGGTCAAAATATCCGTTACTATCGACATCTAAGAAATCAATTAGCGACTCGAATTGCATTTTAAAATCTAATATCGGTATTCCCGTTGAGACGTCATCATATAAGTTCGATTGAATTGCTAAATGAGAGCTAAATCCATGGGAAAGTCCTAAATTATGACCTAATTCATGACCGGTGGTTGTTGGAGTAGCTTCAGTATCATAAGAACTGAAAGTGAGTAGATCATCGGTTACTTCGAAGAACAGCGGGGTTCTTAACCTGTCTTCTTCATTATCTGGAACAGAGTCACCATCATTATCCAAGACATTTGTTATATCGTTATATATAACCATTCCAAGAGAAAAACCAGAAATCATGCTGAGAACTATTAGTAATACGCCGATATAAACGTGAGGTTTATCTCTCTTAAAATTTTCTTTAGACATTAAAATTACCTTATTTTTTAATTTTTCTTTTATTAAAAGGAATTCTGGAGTTAAATAGAAAAATCTACCGCCTATTTAATATTACCATGGATTGCAAAGACCTTATAGATGTTTTGGTTTTATTAAAATATCTCTTTAATATATAATCTTGATTTTACCAATCCGAGAAAAATTAGCATATTAATGCCTATGCATAATTATAAAAGACCTCAAACCAATTTAATGATAATCTATAAAATTAAATATGCAGGGAGCTTGTATTTTACTACACTTGCATGCTGTTCAATATTAACTTAATTCGTGAGAAAAATGAGTTATCATATTATTGAAAAATCCTCCCAAAAACAAAATCGCCCCAAAAACCTATTCGTATTTATATCGCTTGGATGATGGAAAAGAAATTGAAGAATTAGAGAGTATCTCTAAAAAAGGCGAGGAATTATCTGAGACTGAAGATTTATTGAAAATTTATAATAGTTGTAGGAATTGTTCCAGATTTGCTTTATGAACGAGAAATTTCAGCTCAAGAAGCCATTGAAACTGCAAAGGCAAGTGGAGTTGACAGCTTTATTGAATGCAGTGTAAAATCAGGTGAAAATGTTGAAGAAGCATTTAAAGTATTGGTGCGTTTAATGCTCCAAAATTCTATAATGTTATAATTGTATATGGATTTGATTGGTTTTAAAAAAATTAAAAAATCAATGTTTATCAAGACTTTTTTTCTTTAAATATACCAACACAGAGTAAATGCCGATAATTGGTTGCCAAACCAATTATAGAGAGACCTAATCATGTTGCATAAGTAAATTATAAATACCACATAGTAAATATATTATTTGGTTTTAATAAATCTTAATCCAAATTAAAATAATTTGAGAATACAATGAAAAGTAAAAGCAGAAAGTCAAAGTTACTATTCTTCATCTTAATATTCCTTTTATTATCGATACCATTAAACTTAGATAATTTATGTTCAAATTCTAAAGAGAAGATATCCGATATCGTTAAAGAACCAACTCTAAAAACTTCAGTCTCATATGACTGGCATAAATTATGGCGGATTGATCCATTTGATATGGGATATAGCATTAGTATAGACGGAAATGATAACATCTATATGGTGGGGGATGGTGATTATAAAATTGCATTAGTTAAATTCGATTCAAATAGTAATGAAATCTGGAACCGAACTTGGGGAGGAATTGATGGTGAGATTGGAACGGATCTTGCTGTAGATTTGTATGATGACGTGATTGTTGCGGGTTATGGTTGGAGTTATGGCGCTGGTGATGCTGATATAGTTGTGGTGAAATATAGTAATGTTGGAATCCAAAAATGGAATAGAACTTGGGGAGGTGTGGCTTTAGATTCAGGGGAAGGGATTGACGTTGATTCAAGTGGAAATATATATGTAACTGGTTATACTGAGAGTTTTGGTGGCTCAGACTCAGATATGGTTCTCATAAAATACGATGTTAATGGCATTCAGATCTGGAATCGCACTTGGGGAGGATCTGATGACGATGGCGCTTATGATGTAGTAACTGATAATGCTGATAATGTTTACATAGTCGGGTACACTAAGAGTTATGCAATTATGGGTGTAAGAGACATATGCGTAGTAAAATATGATAGTTCCGGTTCACAACTTTGGAATGCGACCTATGGAGTATGGGATATCGATGAAGGATATGGTATTGAAGTTGATGATTCCTTTAATGTGTATGTTGTGGGTTCTATCACCGAAGATGGAACCACTTATACCGATTGCTGTCTTGTAAAGTTCAATAGCACTGGTGATTACAAATGGAATAAGACATGGGGTGAAGGATTTAATGACGAGGCACATGGGATTTGTCTTCATGATAATTATATCTTTGTTTCAGGATTTATCAATTACCAATCTCCACGATATCAAGACATCTTCATTGTGAAATGTGATACGTCTGGCACAGAAGTTTGGAATAAGTCTTGGGATAGTGGTCATCGTGAATATGGTAGCGACCTTGATATTGATCAGTTCGGTAATATTTATGTTGGTGGAGACAGATCTGATATAGGGGGATATAATTGGTTTTTGTTGGTTAAGTTCACATTACTTCCGGGGAGTTTTACTTTAACATCCGATGCAGGCGATCCTGATTCAAATGGCTCGTTTGATCTTATTTGGGATGATTCTGAAGATGCTGATAATTATACGGTATACCAACATGATAGTTATATAACAGACATAAACGAGAGTCTCACTATCTTAGCAGAAGGGATAATTTCTTCTCCCTATGGAATATCAAACTTAGGGAATGGTATATATTATTACAAAGTGGTGGCATTCAATGAATTTGGAAATGCTAGTTCGAATTGTATCCAAATTAATGTCTCCCGAGAAATTCCAGGCGCTTTTACCTTATCCTCAGACGCTGACGATCCTGATATCGATGGTGATTATGTACTAACGTGGACGGATGCCAATTTAGCATTAAATTATAGTCTCTATCAACATGATCAATATATTTCCACCATAAATGGAAGTGTAACCTTGGTTGATGATGGATTAACTATAAGAAACTACAATTTCAACGATGTGAGTAATGGAACCTATTTCTATATTGTATTAGCCTTTAATGAAAATGGAAACAGAAGCTCTAACTGTATTAAGGTTAATATTGAGCTATTGCCGCCTCAACCCTTCACGCTAAATAGTGATGCGGGGAATCCAGATACAGATGGCGCCTTTAATTTAATATGGAGTGAATCTCATTATGCTAATAACTACTCTGTTTATCAACACGACAAATACATCACCGATATCAATGGGAGTGTGATATTGCTACAAGATGGGATTACTGGTTTATTTCATCCCATTTTAGATTTAGCAAATGGTACCTTCTATTTCATAGTAGTTTCATTTAATGATAATGGAAATCGAAGTTCAAATTGCATTAAAGTCATTGTAGATAAAATACCTCCAGGGCCCTTTCAATTAAGTAGTGATGCTGGTACTCCTGATTTAGATGGTGCTTTCACTTTATCATGGAATGCTTCTATAGGTGCAGATAATTATTCAATTTATTGGTCCTATTCATATATCACAGATATTAATAGTAGTGTATTTTTAATCAATGATGGAATTCTTGGTTTTAGTTATCCATTAAGTGGATTTATAAATAGAGATTATTATTTGATCGCTGTTGCCTTTAATAAAAATGGGAACATGACCTCAAATTGCATTTTCGCTAGCGTTAGATTAGCTCCAACAGCATTTACTTTATCCTCAGATGCAGATAATCCTGATACCGATGGAAATTTCACATTGTCGTGGACACAGTCTCAACACGCTGAAAATTATTCAATTTATTATTATAGCGGTTACATATCTGAGATAAACCAGTCAGTTAGTCTGATTGTAGATGGTCTCACGGTTTTTTCTCGTGATATCTCCCTCTTTACTGATGGTATTTATTATTTCGTTATTGTAGCATACAATGACTATGGAACGGTAATGTCAAATAATCATGTTATCAATATTCAAATTGATAAGGGGGAACCTGGACCTGGACCGGGACCAATGGATCCCATGTTGATTATGATTATAATTATCTCATCGCTAGTAGGAATAGTTGTGCTTATCACATTTTCTTATGTCTTTATGAAGAAAAGAAAGAAGAGAAAGATTCTTAGTGAAATTCCTCAATAATAACTACTTTTTTTATTTATAATCTTTAAAAAACTAAAAATTAAAAATTAAAAAATAAAATTATTTAGATAAATAAATGGATTCAAATCTTGGATGTCTAACTAGATTGGATTGTTTAATCAAAAAGTCCAATACATCTTTCATAAGGTCGTTCTCTTTTGGATTTTTTTTATTAAAGTGGAGTTTTATGTATTTATATCGGCGGAACATCGGTACTTTTAGCTTCTCCATTGTTTCTTGATACATCTTTGATGTTTTCTCGCTTTTTTCAGCAATCTCCATGCCATTATCCCAAATTACTATGAATGCGATGTTTCTAAGATCGATTTTTTTTACATTGGCTTTAAAGAACAGTTTAGGTATTGAGAAAATACTATCATTAGTGATTTCGAAGATCGTATATGCTTCATTTATAGTAAGTATCAATACGCTGATGCCTATAATTATTAACAGTATCGACGCCAAAATGTAAAAAAATTGCTCAAGGGATTCAGTAAATAACATAGCGATTATTATTACAAAAATAGAACTTAAAAGCATTATAAAAAAAAAAGTGATTGAAAGCCCAATTATAGTATTCTTGTAACTTGTTTCTTCAACTTTGAAGACTGTATTATTGTTATTTGTCATAATTTGCTATACCTTATTTTATTTCTAAAATAATCCTTTTGGAAACGGAAATCCTGGGTCAAATATGAGAGTTATGATACCAAATATTACATATATTAAAACTAAGCCGCCTATTCCAATATATCCCCAATTTCTTGTATCTGGGATCCCTGCTCCAAATGCCTTTCTTGAACCTAGTAATACACCAGCTGTTGCAAATGCTGAAAGTGCAATTGCTACAAACCCCAATCCAATTATGGTTTTTGTAAGACCTGATATAAAATCTGGACTTATAGTTTCTTCTGAGACATCAACAAATACACCTAGAATGAAATCAATGAGAGCAGGAATGAACTGTAAAGCAAGCCCCGTTACAAGTGCGACTGTAGCAGGTTTAAGCATAGAGAATAATACTAGAAATCCCGCAGCAAGAATAAGAGCCCACCCAAAGCCCCATTGATATTGTTCAGGGAATGGCTCAGCGAGTATTCCAGATAATACATTTTTAAAAACATTTATTAGAATAAACGCAGAAGCCCATGTCCCTCCCAGAACTAAAAGTCTAACCCAGATAATATCAATCCTCAAAAACAATAATGCGAGATTGAGAATAATTGTAACAACTACCCCATTGCCAAATCCCTGAGCAAAACGAGACCAATCATGCGCATCAGGTCCATTGAATAGTTCAGTCGTATCTGATCGACTTACATTGTCCTTTGCTTCAAAATAATAGTGATATTCACCTGAAGCAGTTAAATTCATTTCTTTAAAGAATACGGCTCCATCTATATAGTTATCATCACTTGGATTTAATGGTTCCATAAGTTCAAATGGATAATTATTTGGTCCTAAAACGTGTAAATAAGGACCATATTGTGGACTACTATTAGTTGGACTTGTATAAGTGATGTAGTAAGTGTAGGTCGATGTTGTCCATCCTTCGGTAGGTGTAACTGAATTTGCACTTAGAATTGGAGCATTAGGAGATTGGGAACTTTTTGGTAGCTCGAATGTTTCAGTATTTAAGGAAGAACTTGCTTCTAAGTTTGAAGTTTCACTTAAAATAAAAGTCTCCGTTTCGTAAGGAGAACTATCTGGTTGAAAATCGGGTGATTTAGACAATTCAGGTACTATTTCTGATTCAGTAGAAACCAAAGCAGATGCGATTGGTTCAGAAATTTTAAAAAAAACCCTGTCATTAATTGTGCAAGTGCTTGTAGCTACTGGAACATCTAAGTCAAGAAACTCCGAGTATTTCCATTCAATGTTGATCTCATATCTGAAAGGCAATCCCAGAAGCGGAAACTCTACATACAATAAACCAATTTCGGGTAATTCCCCTGCTAGTAAACTCAAAATAGTGCCAACTCCAATAAAAAATGCAATTAATACTAAACTTGCTAGTAAGAATATGGCTAGCATTATGAAAATGAAAATTAAGATTATAGCTTTTATTACAGCTTCAATTATTGCCATTGCGGCTTGGCTTATGGTCTCAACCAAGTTCAAACCTGCTTCTACAATCCATTTAAACAATTCGATGAAAAAAGTCCCAATAGCAATTAGTACATCAATGATAAATTGGACGATAGTAACAACCAGTTGAATGAAATTTTCCCATGGAGTTCGTGGCCATACTCCTATAGGATCATTTTCATAATCCTTCATATCAAGAGGGATTAATTCCAATATATCAAGCGGTAAACCAAGATCTTCTGCTCTAAACTCTCTGGTATATTGATAAATTAATCCTTCACTTTCATTTGCACTCATTAAAATAAGGTTCTCCAAAATATTACGTGCTTCTGACGAAGTTGCGTTTCTTGTTATGATACACTCAATATACGGACTAATTTCACTTTTTAGGTCATTTCGATCTATCCCCGATACTTTGGCACCTTTTAGATAACTTGGAAAGTCATTACCCCATTTATCTGGATCTACTTGACCATCATCTCCTACTGTTGTTTCTATTAAGCTATGCAATTTTGTACCCGAAAAAACTGAAGTAGGGATGACAATTACGTTAATTCCTTTATCAAATATTCGACTTGAGCTCGAAACATCTAATATAACTACGCTCATTCGTTCATTTTGATAATAATGCCCAAATTCCTCAGAAAAGACATCATCATCATAGACAGCAATCGTATTAACTCTGGAAACGCCAGTTGTTTCAATATCAAGACTAAGCCAATTACTTCCTTGATAGATCTTCTTATTGTATTGATTATTCATTACATAACCGCTTTTCATGAAATTATGATGCAGTGAACCACTTACTTGGGGGAACCAACCTAGTACATAATTCTTCCATAATTGTGCTTTAATATTCAAGTCTCTATCTCCATCATCAACATCAAAATAGTATTCATTATCGAACACACCAGTAGTTTGTATGGTATATAACGTTACTTCCTTCAAACAAGGATAAGGCACGCAAATTGTCGCGCAACCCCCACCTAACCACCATGGCGCGCATACTTCCCAGCATGTAGTGCATATCCATGGTACCCAAGCTTTAATATCTTTCGAACCTTCCGATGCCCATCTGGACTGGGAAGCTACCTCATATTTATGTATAGGATCCGCTTCTACTTCTAGGGTGACTTGCAACAATGGGGTGAGAATTTGCATTGCTGAATCAAAGTGACCTTTCCTTACTGTAACCTTAATTATTAAGTTAAATTTTGGATTTGCATCTCGATAATCCTCAACTCCATCTCCATCAGTATCAATAGATAAGGGGTTCCAGCCTCTCATGATTTCAATGTTATCATTAATCGTATCTCCATCTGTATCTCGAGTAGTAGGATCTGTAATCCATCCTTTAGTTTTACTAGGATTTAGTTCTGGATTGAGCTCTTCGCCATCTAGCAAACCATCACCGTCCGTATCACCTACATTGGGATTTAAATACTTAGTAATTTCGACATTAAACTCTTCAAGAAGACAATCCCTGGAGCTCTCTACCTTGAGCCGCCATTGACCTCCTGCATTACCTCCATAATTTTCAATTTGTTCCATTACATCTGTAATGTTTGACAAATAGGTCTGATCGTCAAAAAATTCTGATAGAATAAGTCTCCCTCGCATATAAACAGAAATAGTTAAATCTACCGTTCGTTCTTTTTCTTGGAGACTAGTGTCTTCCCCAAGACTTATCGAGAATTTTACATTTGCACTTGCAATTCTTCCCACACTATCTACCTCCAGATAGAAATTATTCACTCCTGAAGAAATCTTATGTCTTTCCTTCAATCTTTCAACAACAGGATAACTCTCTTGTGAATCTAATAAGCCATCATTGTCAGTATCATTAGAAAGAGGATTAGTAATAAATCCATCTCCTCCAAAATAATACTCTTCACCGTCCATAAGTCCATCTTCATCAGTATCCGGATTATTTGGATCAGTTCCCATTTCAATTTCTTTCAAATCATTTAAACCATCTTCATCTCCATCTGCTCTCTCTGGAAATAGATCTACCAAATCACTGACACCATCTCCATCTGTATCTGTCTTTCGTGGATCTCTACCATAAATATACTCTTCCCAATCAGTAACCTTATCCCCATCTGTATCAATTAATAAGGGATTTGAATTTGTCCAATAAGTAACATTCTGATAACCTTGAATGGTTTCGTTGTAAATTTCAATATTCATTATCCATCCAAAATATTCAAATCCATCTTCTAAGCCATCTAGATCTGTATCATTTGAAAGGATATCCGTTTTAAGAATTAATTCACCAATAAATCCACTAGTTACAGAACCATAACCATCTGGAAGTCCATCTCCATCTGTATCAGGATTGTTTGGATCAGAACCGTATACATTTAGTTCATACCAATCTAAAATAAAATCTTGATCAGTATCAGCATTATTAGGTGAAGCGCCTATTTGAGCTTCATACTCATCTGGTAAGTCATCTCCATCAGAATCCATGATGATAGACAGTTGAAAGAGAAATTGACTCACTTTACCCGCATCATCATGAACCTCAACTGTTCCTATTTTCGTAGTAGTTTCGTGGTAAGAGTATATTATTGAAGAAGAAGTTCCTCCAAAACTGTTGAAGTAGGTTTCATTATTTATATTCCAATGATATTCTAATAAATTTTCATCCACTAAAGTATCCATTGCGTATGCTGTGAGTTGAATGTCTCCAGGTTTCCCATATATTACTTTATTTGTAGCGCTTACAATAGGGGTAACATCCTCAATGATAATAGAAATATTTACAACTGATTTATCCCCTTCTTTATCAGTAATCATAATAGTGGCATTATATACGCCATCGTTAAAGTAAACAGTCGGTCTTTTACCATATATGGTAAAATCTTCAAACTCCCATTCATAGACTAGTGTTTGTTCATCATCTATACTATCAAAAACGGCAATATCAAATACATTAATACTACTTTCTATCCCATCAAATCCGAATGGTCCTTCGATAGCAGGTGCAAAATTACTGACATTAACTAAACTTGTGTAAGAGCCAATATCTCCATTATCATCAATCGCATAGAGAGTAATTGGATACATACCGCTCAAAGAATACCAATGGGAGGTATTTAGTTGATAATAGCTTGTAGAATCACCAAAATCCCAATAGAACCTCAAAGAATCTTCATCAGATACAGAATCATCGTATTGATATGCATTAGCGAAATTAATTAAAGCATCTTCAGTAACATTTTTAAATGGAGCAACCCATGTCTCTGGAATTGTATTATCAATTCTAATAATCCTTCTTTTTATTGTTGTCATTTTTCCGTCTGTCGCTGTCGCTGTAATCATGTAATAACCTTCATCTTCGTATGAATGCAATATATAGGAATCATTAAGCGGATCTTGGACTGAAGGAGTTAAGTCTCCAAAACTCCACGTTACACTTATATCATCGCCATCAAAATCGTAGATTTCAACAAACATAGGTATAATGGCATCTTCAGTCCCGTTATCATATGTCAAAATGTTAATATTGGGTGCTAAATTTTCAATATCCACTTCACCCTTGGAGGTATCAATATTTATGAAATTAAAATCACTTGCACCATCATCATCAGTAGCTTTTACTTCGATTATATTTAAAGCCCTATTAATTTCAATGTCGAACAATCCACATATATCGATACACTCAAGTAAGTTTAGAAAACTAAGATCTATTGGATATATAGTCGGAGTAATGGGAATTTCGGTTGAGAATCCATCCGGATTGAAGATTGTATCATCAAAAAGGTTTTTAGTTACGTTTATGTCAATATATATCGTTCGGTTAATTTTATAAGCATAAAGATCTAAAATCGAACCATCACAAAACTCTTCATGATATGACTTTGGGAAGCACATATAATCAGCAAGAATTGTTTCAATTTGAAAGAAGATGTCTATTTTATGATCCATTTTAAGATAAATGTCATCCGAACCAGGATCAAAGATCGAACCTCCAAAAGTAATTGGCATATCAAATAGATACGATTCAGGATCGATTATCCATTCATTTGGGCATATCT
>Ga0180437_10005337_pt1 | contig 17637 bp, 16 predicted proteins | sample SS_ome_4_FD_132410 | JGI IMG/M metagenome (GOLD analysis project Ga0180437, IMG submission 132410) | Hypersaline lake sediment archaeal communities from the Salton Sea, California, USA - SS_3_D_1 metaG | ecosystem: Environmental > Aquatic > Non-marine Saline and Alkaline > Hypersaline >... | reverse complement strand
TCTTCAGGAATCGCTTCTGGCTGGACTATTGTAGCGCTCGTCAACTTGAAAGCAAGATTGCCGAGAGCTATCGATCGGTGCACTCGGGTTGGAATCGTATCAAGCAGAAATGCAATAATTGTACAATCTGGTTCCGTTAGTATCATGGTTCTTGCCCTTGTCCATTAGAAAAGCAAGCCATGTGCCAAAGTTCGATACGGGATCGTTGTCGGTCAGGTTTTGGTTGGAGGAAGGGTTCTCCGTTGTGAAACGAGATTAACAGATGCTAACAGATGCGTAACTTTTATCAAGATGATTCGTACAGAACTCCTTTCGGTAATCGATCTCACCCCACTTGAGTAACCCTCACCGTATTGTATACTGCTCTGGGGTAGTGATTATGAAATTTCGAAAAAAAATTGGCTTGGCATTTCTGCTGCTTACTTTTCTGACGATGGCAACCGGTAGTATTGGATTATTGTTCATAAATAGGGTTCTCAATGCATTCGGAGCTGTCTCTTTCGGTGCTGATTCCGCACGCGGAGATTTGGCGGGATTGAACCGTCAAGTCCACCGGGCCGTACTGATTTCCCAGGAACTGTCCTATGACAAAGAGATTGATGATATTCTGCAGCTACGCCAGGAGTTCACCCGGACCGTTCAGGAGTTCGACCGTAGTTTCAACAGGATTCGCAGAGGTATCGAAGACGAGATGTACCTGGGCACCTTGGAGCGCTTTAAAGAAGAGCAGAACGAGTTGAAGGAGCAGACCCACGACCTCATCAACGCCATTATCGAGGAGCTAAGGGCGGAAAATACCTACCGCCAAGCCCTGGCTGCTTCCGACCAGAGCTGGTTTCAGCTGGTTTCTGGGCTGGCAGATGCGACAGAGGCGGTTACGGCGGGTCTCCCGTCCGCCCTCGAATCCGGAGGATCGACCGCTGCCAAACAGCCGGGTCTCTCAATCTACTTGCTTTCCTCTGTCTCGGTGTTTCAGCAGCTCCTGCTCGAGGTTCGTCTGAAGCTCAAGGAGTATCTGTCAGTAGAAGAGTTTCCCCAGTCGGGCATTCAGCAGCTGGACCTCGAAATCCTGCATGAGCAGATCATGGAGGTAATCGCCGGTTTTAATGCATCCCCGCTTTCAGCAACAGCCCGGAACTACAGTTCCTGGGCTGTAGGGATTTTCGGGGAAGACGGGCTATTGGAGTTGTACCGGGACGGTCTGGCGCTCAAGACCCGCACCGACGCCATGATCGAGCGTACTCGATCAGAGGTTCAAGACACGCTACGCACCTTGGATACGGTTGTCGCTCTGAGTGCTAGGTTACTCACAGATGAGGGAAATCGGAGTTTTATAACCGCTGCTCCCACATTGCTCGTGGTCACTATTGGGACAACAACCGTTCTTTCTTTGGCGCTGGCGTTTATATTGTCTCATGCGATCTCCCGACCGGTAAAACAGCTGATCCGTGCGACTGAAGCGGTGAGGGAAGGGATCTACTCCCGCCAGCTTGAAATCGCTTCAGGGGATGAGTTTGCCGACCTTGGCGAGGCATTCAATCGCATGGTGCAGGAGATTAATCGCTCTCAGGCTGAAATCCGTTCCTTGAACGCCGACCTTGAACAGAGAGTTCGAGAGCGAACCGCAGAGTTGGAAGATGAGATCCGACAGCGGGAAAGAGCGGAAGAGGAAATGCGTCAGAAGCAGGAACAGTTGATCCAGGCTGATAAGCTTGCCTCCCTCGGTGTCTTGGTGGCGGGCGTTGCCCATGAGATCAACAATCCGAACCAGTCAGTAATGCTGGGCGCGCAACTTGTTCAAAAAGCCTGGCCTGATATTCGAACTGTTCTTGATACCTATTATGAGCGGGAGGGAGATTTTCTACTCGGCGGGGTTAAATATTCTCAGATGAGAATGGATCTCGGTGCACATTTCAAAGGAATCGTAGAGAGCGCTCGAAGAGTTGACGGGATCGTTCAGGGACTCAAAGATTTTGCCAGGCAAGAAAAGGCTGACATGTCGAAAACGGTCAATTTAAATCTCGTAGTTAAATCTTCTCTGATCCTCTTGGACAGTATGATAAAAAAGGCAACGAACAACCTGGAGGTAAGACTGCTACCAAAGATCCCAACTTTCCACGGTAACGCGCAACGCATCGAGCAGGTAGTGGTAAATCTGGTGCAGAATGCCTGCCAAGCAACGACTGAACGAAGCCAGACGATTTCGATCTCTACAGACTACGACATCGAAAGGGATCAGGTAGTGCTCGAGGTGTGCGATCAGGGTGAAGGAATTCCACTGGAAAATCAGAGAAGAATCTTTGATCCTTTTTTCACCACCAAGCGTGAATTGGGGGGCACCGGCCTTGGATTGTCGGTGTCCTCATCGATCGTCAAGGAGCATCATGGAGTGCTGGAAGTTCATTCCGAGCCTGGTAAAGGTACACACGTCCTAGTGCAGTTTCCGGTACATGTTGAAAGGAAGGGCTAAGGCATGAACGAAATCCTCTATCCCCGCAATCCGATACTAATCGTCGATGATGAGTACTATATTCTGCTCAATCTGAGCGGTGTCCTCAAATCCAACGGGATGAACAACATCATCACCTGTCAGGACAGCCGTGATGTGATGAATATCTTCGCTGGTACGGAGATCGACGTGCTTCTCCTCGACCTGACGATGCCTCATGTATCCGGACAGGAATTGCTGGTACAGATCAGGGAACAATATCCGGAGGTTCCGATAATCATCATCACGGGCACCTCAGATGTGTCGATCGCTGTGAGTTGCATGAAGTTGGGTGTGTTCGATTACTTGGTGAAGAGCATCGAAGAGAGCAAGCTTATCGCCACGGTATGCCGGGCAATCGAGAATCAGGAGCTGCGACGCGAGAATATCTCCCTTCGGAATCATCTGGTGCGACAGGATCTGGAATATGCCGAGGAGCTTTCAGAGATCGTCTTCCAAGATGATCGAATGAAGGCGGTCCTATTGTACGCTGAGTCGATCGCCAGAGGCAATCAAACGGTTCTCATAACCGGTGAGACTGGAGTGGGCAAGGAGTTGGTCGCTCGAGCGATTCACACGGTCAGTGGCCGAAAAGGGGAGTTTGTGGCTGTCAACGTAGCCGGTTTGGATGATACCATGTTCTCGGATACCCTATTCGGACACGCGAAAGGTGCCTATACAGGGGCGGGGCAGGAACGAAAGGGGCTGATCGGCACAGCAACAGGTGGAACTCTTTTCCTGGATGAAATCGGCGACCTTGAACCAAAAACTCAGATCAAACTTCTTCGATTGCTGGAGACTCGGGAGTACTTTTCATTAGGGTCGGACCTGGCAAGGCGAACCGACGCTCGATTTATCGTGGCCACGAACCAGGATATTAGAAAGGCCGTGAAGGAGGGTACGTTTAGAAGGGATTTGTATTACCGGTTGCAGATTCATCAGGTCCATGTGCCGCCGCTGCGAGAGCGGATGGACGATTTGCCAGTTCTAGTTAATCATTTTCTGATGGAAGCCTGTGAAGAGTACGAGAAGGATGTTCCTGCCCTTCCAGGAAGACTGCTCAGCCTTCTGCGCAGCTATAGTTACCCGGGAAACATCAGGGAGCTGCGCTCAATGATTTTCGATGCGGTCAGTCGACATAAGACAGGACAGTTGTGCCTCAACAGCTTCGAGCTAGCCTTGGGAACTGGTGGAGAATTGGCTCATCAGCAGAGTGATGAGGACTTGCTCGCAATCGGAAGCAGATTTCCCACTTTGAAACAGGCCACGGAGATCCTGATTGATGAGGCACTTACCCGGAGCGGTGGCAACCAGGCAAAAGCGGCGAAATTGCTGGGTATAAGTCCGCCTGCTCTTAGTCGACGGTTGAGCAGGGAGAGCAAATGAACACAGCAGAGAGGTTAGTTAATGTCCATCCAATCGAGAAAAATTTGTACCTGTGCGTAGGCGATGGAGCAGCCCTCTGAAATGTAGTGCCGACAATCAAACGAATCCGTTTCTCTCAGGTTAGGACAGATTGCGATTTGTTACTATCGGATTGCAGATTGTTAACGTTTGTGCTCCCTGCACAGCGTTATTCTCGCAAGTACGGGCCGGAATTGATTGGTACAGTACTTGCTGTCTAAACCTCAAGTCAGGAGGCTCCGCAATTACGTGCGCTTTTAAAGATTCGACGACGAAGAAAGTTTTTATGACGGTGCCCACGACCGACTTCATCGCTGAGGTGTCGATCGTGGGCGCCGTAAATAGTAGTAGTTCTAAGGGCGCCTTCTTCCTCCAAATGGCCGTAACGGCGACGGGCTGTGTTACCTGGGTGATTCTGGCGCGACACTGGGGTTCCGTCGCCGCGCTGCGGCTGTTCACGAACCTGTCGTCAGTCCTGTTTCAGGCAGATGTATAGTCAGTCATAGGTACGTTTGTTTCCGACGAATGTTGTGTTAAGCTGATCTGGCTGCGGTCGGCAATGATGGTTTTTACACGGTGTAAAGAGATGCGGATAATAAATACGGCTTGAGATGAAAGCTCTCATCCAGCCGATCCCCGTCCACTCGCATCACTATCATTCTTCTCGTCCATGATCTCCTCTGTAAGCAGATCACGGAGATCCAGTGCTTCTGATGATTCCGGGTCGATGGCCAGAACCTGCTCGGTGTCGGTAAGTGCTCCAGCTGTATCTCCCCGCTGGCTGCGCAACAGAGCGCGACAGAAGAGTACCTCGGTCTGAAGCGGATCTATTTTCAGGCTCTCGGACAGATCCTTCATGGCTTCGTCGTGCTGTCCCAAAGCCCAACCAGCGATGGCTCTGAAATAATAAGCCCGTTCGCTCCTCTCACCCAGACGAAGGGCTTCGGTGAAGTCAGAGTAGGCTCTTTCGGGGTCTCCGCGCAGGAAGAAGGCTACACCTCTATGCAACAGTACAATCGTTCGGGCCGTGGGAACCAGATCATGGGCCAGAATCTGGGTATATAGCTCGAGCGCCTTGCCCAGCTCCTGTCTGTTATGTGCCGAAAGGGCTTTCAGAAGCATGGCGTTGATGTCCTCAGTAGAGTCAGATTCAATATATGTGGAGCTGTTGATGTCTACCGCTACAGGTCCGTCTTTATTTGAACGTGGCTGATCGAGAGGAGCCATCGAGTACCACCCGGCCATCTTCAAGATCCGATCCCACAAACGTGCTTTACGCAGCCGGAGCTTGTCTTGCATCTGCTTCTGATAATCCCGTATTTCTTGAAAAATATTGTCTGAAAGGGTCAAAGTCACCTTAAGCGAAGCCAGCTTACGCTTCAGGGGCTCGTCAAGTGGAGTCAACTCGGCTTTGTACACCAGCTCGTGTTCGATTTCTGCCCAAGCCTCCTGCAGAATCGTCCGCACCTGAACCTCGAAGACGAAATGTTCCGATTCGATTTCGAGGCTGCTCAGTATTCGCTGCGGGACCCGGAGAAGCAGATGCATCGAGTCGTAACCGAATTCCCGATAGCTGTGGTCTCTCCCTTTATGTTCGACTTCGAGGACGGTATAATTTTGCCTGAGTGCACTTTCCGCATTCCTGAGATCACCCTGAAAAGGACAGATCACCCGAATGCCCAACAGGTCGTTTATCTTCATGTTGCCGTCGTGAATCCGAGTTTCGTGTAACTTACCGATTAACTTGCGATAGTAGCTTTCGAAGCTTTTCAAGCGGGCTCTCACCGTCACATGTATGCCCTCGAGCTCCAGGATCCGCTGTATGTCCCTGGCGAGTGCATCGAGAACATGACGTAATGACTCTTTGGTTTGCTCGTAACGCGTCTCAGCCAATCGCCGATGGGTCAAGGATACTACTTGATCCGGCGGCGACTCTTTCCCGTCAGATAGATGGTGTGATCGGTTCACATTTTACTCCTTCTATCAAAGGATTCGCTGCTGTCGGATCCGGTCATCGTCGTTGTCGCATACTCTGGCCTATTCCACACGTATTTGGTTAAAATGCAAGCACCGCAGGTGATTGCGCTCAGAATTGGCGATTGTGTTTATGTACTTCATGTTGCAATCTCTATACCACAACACAATGAATTGGCTCTTTGGAACTCAGGGAATCCTGGATGTCTGTGTCAGGCAGCACTAAAAAGATCATTAACCCAGCTCCGTATGCCTCCTCGCGTCTAGTGTAACATCTTACATAGGAAAAAGTGATTGTGGATCCCCCATCGATTGCCGCATGCTTATCTTTCATTGTTATTTGTTAATTCAGAGACACTATCGCCACGACGGTATTTCTGTATAAATCTCTTCGGTTGATGGAATTGCGTAACATACAATTTGGCACGTCTCTTGCTTAACTCTCCTCGTGATCCTGTTATCCGCCAGCGATGATTACCTGTTGCTCAAATTCCGCTCTGATATCACGTTTGTTGACGTTGCCGTACAGACCATCGGGAATCTTCTCGAGCACTTTGGAATTGAAGATCCTACAAATATTCTGCTCGTTACCAGAGAATTGCTCAAAAATGCAGTGGTTCACGGCAATCACAACAACAAAAACAAAGAGGTGGTGTTCCGGTTATTTCGAATCAGTCAGGATCGATTCAGATTGGAAATCGAAGATTCCGGCCAGGGAGGCGGATTGAGACACCTACGAACCACCGGCAAAGTTCGAGAATCGCGGGACAGGGGGGGTGAGGCGGGGGGACGTGGATTCACAATCATCAACAATCTATCCGAGCAGGTGCTGTTCAGCGAAACAGGAAACAGAATAACCGTGCTGCTCGAAGCCTGAGAACGGAGGTCGATTATGAGTGTACGATTGCATCAATCTTGGAGGCCCAGGTATGCTAGGGGTGCTGCGAATGGGCATGTAGTTGCCGTGATACTGGCAGGCGGAGAAGGCCGACGACTGCTGCCGTTGACGTTGAATCGCGCGAAACCGGCTGTACCCTTTGCCGAATCCTACAGGCTCATCGACTTCACTCTGAGCAACTGCATTAATTCCGACATCCGTCGAATTGTGGTGATTACTGAATATCAAGCTGAATCTGTTGTAGATCACCTTCGTCCCCTGTGTAGCCTGTTAAGAAACCGGGGAATCGAACTTCTAAGTGTTTGCTCCGGTGGTGATGGTTCATGGTACTCAACCAACGGTACAGCCGGAGCCGTTTTCAACAATCTGAGATCCATTCTTGAATCGGATCCGGAGGATATTCTCGTGTTGAGCAGCGACCACGTATACCAGATGGACTATTCGGTTATGCTCGACTTTCATCGAAGAGCAGGTTCAGAGGCTACTGTCGCCTGCACGAACGTTGAGCTGTCCCTGGCTTCCTCTTTTGGCATTCTTTCCGTCGACGGACGGGGAATGGTTTGCGATTTCGAAGAAAAACCGAATGTTCCTAAAGCTCATGCTGGAGATCCTTCGAAAGCCTGTGCATCCATGGGATTATACCTCTTCAAGCGAGATTTCCTGGTCGAAGTCCTCAAGCAGGATACTCTAGATCATTATTCAAATCACGATTTTGGCAAGGACATCATCCCCAATCTCTGTATTCACAACAAACTGCATGCCTACAGCTTTATCGATAACTGTTATTACCTCTCATCATACTGGCGCGATGTAGGTACGATCGATGCGTATTTCCAATCTGCAATGGACATTCTGGAGCCTGCGCGTTTTCCGCTTCATGATCCCCAATGGCCGCTGTATGCCTCGCGAGCGGATATCAAACGAGATGCAATACCGATAGTCCCTCATCGGCTGTCTACTACTTCATCCCTCGTCTCTGTGGAGTGCGAGATTCGCACAAGATCGATCGATCGGTCTGTAATCTCTCCAGGTGTCGTTATCGGCGAAGACACACAGCTGACCGAGGTTGTCGTATTTCCCGGGGCCAAAGTCGGAAACAACGTTCGAGCTCGGCGGTGCATCATCGAAGACGGTGCCGTGGTTCCTGACAATACGTGGATTGGATACGACGAGCAGGGAGATAGGGAGCAAAATATGGTGAGCAGTGGCGGAGTGGCCGTTGTCTGCAACAACCAAATAATCGGAGGTGATAATGAAGGCAACAATTCCGGATCGCGGCAGTTTGGCCAAAGAGTATTTCGAGCGGTATGAACAATACCAAGAGATCGTCGATTGGTTGCGGCGGGACCTTGATGATCTGCTTAACCGCGACGGAGTTCGCGCGATAGTTCGAGCCCGAATCAAGAGTTTTGAAGGCTGCTACCAGAAGATTTTACGGAAATGCAAGAGTTTCGGAAACTCTTCGCTGTATTTATCAATTAATGATCTACTGGGCTTACGAATCGTATGCCCCTTCCTCGAAGATCTCAAAGCTGTGGAGTGCATACTGAAGCGTAACTATTCGATTTCCCAGATCGAACGCAAGGGAAACGGGCACAACTTCCGGGAATTCGGGTACGAATCGACTCATCTCCTTTTGCATGTACCTGAGCTTATGTATACCTGTTATAGTTTTAAAAACCCGGTAGTAGCGGAAGTCCAGCTTCGTACGATTCTCCAGGATGCCTGGGCGGAAATCGAGCACCAGTTGGTATACAAAACAGGTGCGGAGGGAACTGTTCAAGTAGTTCGGAGAAAACTGGCCGCTATAAACGCCACGCTCACGTTGCTCGACCTGGATATACAGGAACTACGCAACGTTGAGGAACACACATCCACTTCATCTCAGGATTGACTTTAGAAACAACGAATACTCATCCTAGAGGTCGTAGGAATATGCCGCTACAGAAAAAACTCAATTTGCTTCACGTGTTTTGTATAGCGACAGGGGCCATGATCAGCTCAGGGCTTTTCATTCTGCCGGGAATTGCGCATGCCAGGGTGGGACCCGCCGTGATCATTTCCTATCTGCTGGCGGGCGTTCTCGCATTGCCGGGGATGCTCAGCCTGGCAGAGATGACCACGGCCATGCCCAAAGCCGGTGGGGACTGCTTCGCGATCGTACGTAGTCTCGGGCCGGCGGTCGGGACGGTTGCAGGGCTTCTCAGCTGGTTCGCGCTGGCTATGAAAAGCGCCTTTGCGCTGATCGGAATCTCCACTTTCTCGATTCTGTTGATCAATGTCAATCCGCACATTATTGCCGTTGTTGTTGCCCTCCTGTTCTTGGCCTTGAACCTTCTGGGTGTGCGTGAGGCGGGCAGGGTTCAGGTAATCTTTGTTCTTGGGTTATTGGCAATCATGGGACTCTACCTGGTGTATGGCCTCCCTGCTGTGAAACTGCAGAATCTCGTACCCTTTGCACCCTTCGGAGTGGGGTCGGTTCTGGGTACTGCGGGATTCGTGTTCGTCGCCTACACCGGACTGCTCAAGATTGCCAGCGTGGCCGAGGAGGTGAAAAAACCGGGCAAAACCATACCTTTGGGAATGATACTGTCTCTGTCCACAGTCAGCTTGCTCTACACGATGATGGTGCTGGTCACATCGGGGGTGCTACCGGATGACATATTGAACAACACTCTCACTCCCATCTCCGATGGAGCCCTGGTGGTGATGGGACCTTGGGGTCAGATTGCTCTGAGCGTCGCCGCGGTTCTGGCTTTTCTCACTACCGCGAATGCCGGAATCATGACCTCCGCCCGCTCCCTGGTGCCTCTGAGTCGGGACAACTTGTTCCCAACGATCTTCGGGAGGGTGCATCGTCGCTTCGGAACACGCTGGAATGCACTTCTTCTTACCGGAGCTCTGGTTCTGGCGTCGCTGTTCCTGCGTCTCGGCATCCTTATCGAAGCCGCGTCGATGGTGATCATCCTGATGCAGATCCTTGCCAATATTTCGGTAATCATTCTGCGCGAGAGTCGATTGCAGAACTACCAGCCTCGATTTCGTGCCCCGTTTTATCCATGGCTCCAGATAGTCGGGATTATCGGGCTTGTACTTCTGATCGTGGAAGCCGGCCTGGAATCAATGCTGATAAGCGGGATACTGATCGTCGTCGGATTCCTGGCCTACTGGTTCTACGGCCGTCTTCGCGGATATCGCGAGTATGCCCTGCTTCATCTTATCGAATCGATTACAGCCAAAGAACTTACCTCTTATACGTTGGAAACCGAATTGAAGGAGATAATTCGGGAGAGGGATGGTCTGGAAGAGGATCGCTTTGACGAGACGATCGAGCATTCTATAGTGTTGGATTTCGAAAAAAAGCTCGATCGAGAAGAACTGTTCCATGAAGTTGCTGCAGGACTATCCAACACGTTGGACATGTCCAGTCGCAAGCTATTTGACTTACTTGTGAAACGGGAGAAGGATAGTTCGACAGTGATCAGCCCGGCGATTGCGGTTCCTCATGTGGTCATACCGGGCCAAAAACGCTTTGCCATTCTCATAGCCCGAAGTAAACAGGGATTCCATTTCTCCGAGTCAGCCCCGGCCGTGAAAGCTGTTTTCGTTCTCGCCGGCACCAAGGATGAACGCAACTTCCACCTTGTCAGTTTGGCTGCAATCGCCCAGATCGTGCACGAAGATGGATTCGACCGTAAGTGGCTGGCGTCGAAAGGGGAGCAATCCCTGCGCGATCTGGTGGTGCTGGGCAAACGCCGCCGCTGATCGCCGTGGCCGGCTACGTGTGCAACGGGCTCACGAGCCGCGGTATTGTGCTTCGCTGTTCAATCAGCTCCTCGATCACAATCAGAAGTAGTCTGGTCTGGCCTCGGCACATGACAATCTGCCCAACCGATTCACCGAGTAGAGCCGCACCTATTCCGGACAAAACCGACAGCCGTCTACTCTCGATGTTTGCCTCCCAGGGAAGAACAACTCTACATAGGAATTTGTACCCGGAGCCAAGCTCGGTGACCCGAATCAGCGAGTTAATCGTCACTACTTCGGTGGGAACATCCTCGCACGATACGATACAGGCTTTCTGGAGTTTCTTTGTCAGGCCATTTATTACGGCCCTGTTACCCAAACCTCTTGTACGGTAGCTCTTGCACAAAACGGATAGGATCTTATGGTCGGAATCGCTCATGATCATGGGCTATTACCTCCCACAATGAATACAGCAAAATCCATGCCAATCGATTCAATGAAACCGCAGCTGCAGATCGTGAAAGCCGGTGAGAACGCACAGATAAACAAAGTGCAATCTTCAATTAACTATTGTCAAGATATGGTAGTTCAGATGATCCAGCACGAATAATTAATCACGATAGATAGAAGGAGTTGAGAGCTTGCCCGATGCATGGCACGGATGTTGCTTAGAAATCGACAAGAACAGAGATGTTGTAGGAGGGCTACATGAAAGTAATTATTCCGTTCACTCCACTTTGGTTTCGGAAGAGGCGGATTTATCGATCCAGGGCGTACTTCGAAACTCACGTCCAAGAGACTCTGGATCAGCACCCGGATCTACAGGGGATCGGTTACCTTTCCGTGGGGATCGCCCGGGATGGAGGGCTGCAAAAACCTGAATTACATTTATTCGGGCAAGTCGAAGACGAACAATCTCGCGATCTGGCGATTGAAACCGCTACGGAAACAGGGCAGGGAGTTGTCGATATAGTAAACGACATCATCGTGGTTCAGAAACTTAAAACGAAAAGCAAACGTTCATAGCGGGATGGTTCTAGCAGATCGATGCGATATTCCTTTGGACAGGCATGTCTGCTGGTCGAGATTATTCTGGCTGGTTTTCTTTTATTCGGCATTAACGGGTATGTGTGGGGAAGGCTGCTTGCCGAAAGCCGCAACATCCAAAGGAATGGACGTGTCGGCGACTACCGACCCGCGCTACCGACCCGCATATATGATCGCCACGGCCGGATAATCACCGAATTCTTCTCAGAAGAAAAAAGGGAGATCGTACCGTTTGAGCGCATTCCCCGACATCTCGTGGAAGCCCTACTCACCCGGGAAGACAAGAAGTATTACGAGCATCATGGTTTCCGCCTCTATTACATTCTCCGAGCCGCGTGGGACATCATAACGGGAAGGTCATTTCGCGGGGGGAGCACCATCACCCAGCAGCTTGCCGGGCACTTGTTCGCCGACCGGAGCGAAATCACGTTGACACGCAAGCTGAAAGAGCTGTGGTGGGCACTGCATCTGGAAGCGGCTCTGAGCAAGAACGAGATCCTCGAGCTGTATCTGAACGAGATGTACTTCGGCCACAACACCTATGGGGTGCAGGCGGCTTCTCAGTTCTACTTCCAGCGACCGGTGGAGGAAATCAGCCTTGCCGAGTCGGTGATGCTTGTGATTCAGCTGGCCAGCCCAGCCAGGTATTCCCCGTTCAACAATCCCAATCAAGCCAAGGACATGCAATGGCAGATCATGGAGCAGATGGTCGGCAGGGGATTCGTCTCGAAAGAGGAAGCCGAATATTACTTCGCCGAATACTGGGAAGATCACGATCACACCCGTAGCCATATTGCATCAGCCTGGTTTGATCGACGGGATAAAGCACCGTACTTCAGCGAGTATGTGCGACAGAGTCTGGAAGACCTGCTTCTCGGCTCGATGGACCTGTACAGGGAAGGACTTCAGGTCCATACGACTTTGGATTTGGATCTGCAGCTAGTGGCAGAGCGCACCATGTCCCGTGATATAGAGGCGGTGAACGAGCAAGTCCGGAACCAAGATCGGCACCGCCTTTTTGAAGCGAACAGGAGTATGATCCCATTAGTAGATCTGCTCTCTCTTACGTTCAATATCGACGACATCAGGGCCGGAGACCATCAGCGCAGAGCTGGGGCTGTCAGCCATTACCTCGATCATTTGAATCCTGCAGTGGATATGATTGCGTTGGCGTTTGGTATTGAGGGCCTGAAAAACTCTGCCAGAGAGGGATATGAGACACAACAGCGCGGGGTCGAACGGAGAAGGGTTGAGGGAGCTCTGGTGGCTATCGACTCAGAGACAGGTGAAATCCTGGCTATGGTAGGAGGACGGAAATTCGAGCCTCGCAATCAGTTCAACCGGGCCGTGCAATCTCGTGTGCAGCCGGGTTCGGCATTCAAGCCCCTGTATTATTCGGCAGCTTTGAGTCAAGAGGTGGTGACTCCCGCCACAGTGCTGATGGATTCACCCACGGTATTTCGAAACGACGACGGAACACCGTACATTCCACTGAACTACAAGGGGCAGTGGAACGGGAGGGTCACCCTGAGGGATGCCCTATCTCAATCGATGAATGTTCCATCACTCCAGGTCCTGCAAGCAGTTGGTTTCGACGCAGCCATCATACAATCCAGCCTGTTGCTTGGACTTAGAGATCCCTGGGAGAGCGAAAGGATTTTCCCTCGAAAGTATCCGTTGGGATTGGGTGTAGCCACGGTGTCTCCGCTGCAGATGGCTAGAGCCTACGCGGTTTTCGCAAATCAGGGTCGGAGTGTAGAACCTGCTGCCATTCGATATATTACGGATCGTGACGGAGATGAAGTATACCGGGCGTCTGTGGATCACGCCAACCAACCTCAGAGCGTTCTGAGTCCTCAAGAGGCATACATAATGGTCAATCTGTTGGAGAGCGCTGTAAGCTCGGGAACCTTGCGCTGGGCGGTACAATCCGCGGGGTGGAAGGATCGCCCGGTGGCGGGAAAAACGGGGACGACGCAGAATTGGGCTGATGCCTGGACGATCGGATTCACCCCTCAGATCACTACAGCAGTGTGGTTCGGGTTTGACCGACCGGGCGGAACCCTGGGGGTCAGTCTCACCGGAGCCGTCTTAGCCGGACCGGCCTGGGCGGAGTTCATGAAGGAAGCGCATCAGAATCTTCCGATACGGGAGTTTCTTCGTCCTCTGAGCGGTCTCACGGAACAGAAAGTCTGCAGGCAGTCGGGCTTGCTTCCGACTGCCAAATGCGGTTCGGATATCATTACAGAGATTTTTCTTTCCGGGACCGAGCCAAGAGAATTTTGCTCGTTTCATTCTTTTTTGGAGGAGCAACGAGAAGTTGTGAAACAAAATCTTCGTAGAACGTTTTTCGGAGTTGAGGTAGAAATTGCCGACGATGAAACACCTGACTGGTCCCAAATTTGGGAGTCGGACATTCTGTTTGTCGAAGAAAGCGAATCGACACCGCGCGATCGCAATCCGCTTCTCGAATGAAGGCGTGTCAGTCGAGGCCCACGACGTCATAGTCTAGCAGCCGCCGGTACACGACAATCTTGTACCATGGTTCTATCGAAATAGACGATGGCATGAACCTCTACAAACCAGCTCCGCTGACCGCCCGAATTTCCGGGAGAGTGTCGGAGGTGCTGGTTCAACAGGAAACTGAGGTAAGTGCGGGAGAGCCGGTTGTCGTGGTAATAGGCACCGCGGGCTATGTTATGAAAGCGAAGGTAAGTTGCAGGGACGTCTACAGAATCAACATTGGGAAGTCGGTCACAGGCCGGACCACCAGTGGTGCCGTAGCCTCGGGGATCCTGCCTAGTAGATCCACAGAGCCGGATTACTCAACGGAATCATTCGAGCTGACTTTTCTGTGACCAAAAAGCCAGAGCGTGAACATCGGGGAGTTAGTTTTCATTGATCTGCCCATCGATTCGACACGTGGGATCTTTGTACCCACGGACGCTGTGGTCAGAGGCTACGGTAAGTTCTACCTCTGGGTGGTGAGCAATTCTCAGGTTCTAGAAGCGCGAGAGGTGACGCTGGGACCGGTGTACCAGAGTCTGGTGCAAATTCGGGAGGGGCTCAGGCTGGAGGAACATCACCCGAGACACCGCTCCGGGAGGGAGCGGGATGACTCATTTATCCACGGCTTCTTTTCTGCAAGATGAACAGAATGCAGAAATAGTTGCCGGCGGTCGGAGTCGAACCGACACGAGGGTCACCCCTCACCAGATTTTGAGTCTGGCACGTCTACCAGTTTCATCACGCCGGCTTAACCTCCCGAGATTAGTCCGCATCCCGGCACCTTGTCAAGAAACCCCGGCTCTGCAACACTGCCCCACAGGATGTATGGCAAGGGAATGGGTGCCGAGCGAATGCATGCACTGTACGAAGATTGCAGACTCTGTCCCAGGGATTGCGGCGTCGATCGCCTCCAGGGGGAGCGAGGGTACTGCGGGGAAAACGCCAGGATGCGCGTCGCCTGGGCGGGACTGCACCGGGGGGAGGAACCGCCTCTTGTCGGAGAGAACGGTTCGGGGACGATCTTCTTCTCCGGCTGTACCCTGAAGTGCGGTTCCTGCCAGAACTGCCAGATCAGTCATTGGGGAATAGGCCGGGAGGTGTCCGGTGAGGAGCTTCGGCGCCTGATACTGTGCCTGCAGGAAGCGGGCGCTGCAAACATCAATCTGGTGACCGCCGGCCACTTCACTCCCTCGATTGTGGAGTCCATATCCGGCGCTAGCCAGCGAGCCCTGCGGATCCCCGTGGTGTGGAACTCCTCCGGCTATGAGAATCTGTCGGCCATAGATCTTTTGAGAGAAACCGTGGATGTGTACCTGCCGGATTGCAAGACCCTGGATGGGTCGGTAAGTCGGCAGCTGATGGGTGCGGCGGATTATCCGGAGGTGGTGCGACCGGCGCTGCTGAAGATGGTGGAGGACAAACCCCTGATCGTCGAAGAGGGGCAGATACAACAGGGCGTGATTGTTCGCCATCTGGTTCTGCCCGGTTTGCTGGATCAGAGCCGGGAGGTGTTGGAGTGGTTCGCCGGAGAGCTGAGGGATCGTGCCCTGCTATCCCTGATGTTTCAATACACCCCCGTGCTTTTCGATCGGGGAAAGGCTGACGGAAATCCCCGCCGGACCGTCAGCCTCAGGGAACACGATCAGGTACTTTCCTGGCTGGAGGAATTGGGAATCGATAATGGATATGTACAGGATCCGGCCGGGAATGATGATTGGCTGCCGGACTTCACGCGAGTAAACCCCTTTCCCAAGGGTCAGGCCGTGCCGATCTGGCACTACCAGACAGGAACCGTGGGGTAATGCGGCGGAGGAACAACCGAAACCGCAGCGCCCTTGAGCCGATCAAGCCCCTCAATCCGGACCGATGACCGTTCCCTCGAACTTCTCGTCGTAGAGAATCTTTTTCAGATTGTCGATGTTTCGCCCGCCGGCCACGATCACCCGAAGCTTGATCCTGGCTGCCTTCTCCGTGGCGACCGGATCGAAGGGTACGTTGATTCCCGGTGTCCAGGTGTCGCCGACCAGTTTTTGGAACTCCTTCCAGCTGACCGAGTCCAGGGGCGTGGCTTCGGCATCGGTTTTGGGATCCGCCGTGTAGACCTTGACGATGTTGGAGAGGTTGAGCAGGGTATCGGCCTGGAAGCGTTCGGCCAGCAGCACCGCATCGTAGTCCGTGGAGAAACCGGGCTTCCAGCCGGAGGCCACCAGGATGCGGCCGGGGAACACGCTCACCGCCGTCGGGTCGGTAATGACCTGCTCCAGGCACAGCTCCCGGAACAGGCGCTTGAGCAGCTCCGCGTTCAGGCGGGTGGCGGCGATCCCGATCCAGTCCAGTACATCCGCATCCGCCTCCGGCACGACCGCCCGGTAGGCCCGCTGGTACTCACGGGCCGGCGCACCTCCGCCGCAGACTATGATCAGGCGGCTGTCCTGCCTCCTCTCCAGGTACTCGAGAATCGCGGCCCGGAAGGCCAGCAGGAAGTTCGAATCGACCTTGTCCGGGGCGATGATGGATCCGCCCAGGGAAATCACTTTCGTCGTGCTCATCCGCCCCTCCTCTACCCGCAGTAGTGTATGAGGAAAAGGGAAAGGTATTCAAGCAACCCAAAGGATTGAATAAACCGAGATCTACAGGTATACAGATCGTTATGAAAGTACTGATTTCGGACAAGACGGATCCAATCTGTGCGGAGACGCTGAAGAAGTTTTCCGGCATAGAGGTGGAGGAAAGAGGGGGCATGAGCCCCGAGCAACTGCTGCAGGAAATCCCCGGCTACGAAGCCCTTGTGGTCCGTTCGGCCACCAAGGTCACCGATCGGATCATAAAAGCGGGGGCGAAGCTCAAGGCGATCGGCCGGGCCGGCGCCGGGGTGGACAACATCGACATCAAGGCGGCTACCGACAGGGGGATCCTGGTAATGAACACTCCGGGGGGCAACGCCAATGCCGTGGCCGAGCTGACCGTGGGCATGATGTTCGCTCTTGCCCGAAAGCTATGCACTATGGGTGAGGGTATGAAGGCGGGGCGCTGGGAGAAGAAAGGCTACAAGGGCTGGGAGCTGGCCGGCAAAACCCTGGGACTGGTGGGCATCGGCCAGGTGGGTGCCCGGGTCGCCCGCAAGGCCGCGGCTCTGGATATGAAGGTATTGGCCTACGATCCTTTCGTTACCAAGGAAAAAGCCCGGGAAATGGGAACCGAGCTCTGCGAGCTCGATCGGCTTTACGGGGCCAGCGACTACATCAGCCTGCACCTGCCCAAGAACGAGCAGACCGCCGGAATGATCAACCGGGATGCCTTCAACAAGATGAAACCGGGGGTGTTTGTGATCAACTGTGCCCGGGGAGGCATCGTGGTGGAGGCGGACCTGCGTCGGGCGCTCGAGCAGGGGCGGGTCGCCGGGGCGGGCATCGATGTCTACGAGACCGAGCCGCCGGAGGACTGGTTCCTGGCACAGCATCCGGCCGTCATCGCCACACCGCACATCGGCGCGGCAACCGGGGAAGCCCAGGTCCTGGTGGCGGAGATGATCGGCCGGCAGATAGGACAGTACCTGAGCGAGGGCAAGGTC
>Ga0180437_10005336_pt1 | contig 17642 bp, 15 predicted proteins | sample SS_ome_4_FD_132410 | JGI IMG/M metagenome (GOLD analysis project Ga0180437, IMG submission 132410) | Hypersaline lake sediment archaeal communities from the Salton Sea, California, USA - SS_3_D_1 metaG | ecosystem: Environmental > Aquatic > Non-marine Saline and Alkaline > Hypersaline >... | reverse complement strand
TTTTATAGTATTAATTGTTTTATATAAAAACTTCTATTTTTTGTAATATTTTTATTTAAGCATTTAAATATGTGTATTACATTATTGGAATTATAATTACATCTTATGAGTTCAATCCTAATCAATCTAGTTTAAATTAAATAATCAAAATGACCTTCGGATACAGCTTGATTATATGAAATCCAGTTTTTTTCATCCGAAGGAACGCCATTGCAGAGGTAAAGCCAAATTCCACCCTTACCAATGTAGTGATCAGTTGAGAAATAAAGAGCATGGTCGAACGGGAAATCTTGAATCTCATTCATCTTAAGTAAACAGGGGTAATATGGCCCAGGTTTAGGCATTTCTCCAGGTTTATTAATGAGAATCCCTTTCTTTTCAAATATGAAAAATGCTGCTACATTTCTATTTTCTTTTTTAATCGTCAATCTTAGAGAGCCCTTTACTTTTTTCATACTTAATTAACTTTTCTTGATGGGCTTTTTCTATATAACTCTTCAATTCTTTGAGATAATCTCCTTTTATCGAATAGAACCTTAGAGCAATCAATCCAAGAGCATCCATTATTGCGGGAACCATGAAAAACAAAAACTTAATGCCGATAATTGCAGTGTCGGACTGAACGTACCCTTCGGGAGCACCTTGCACGTAACCAAATAGGAGCAAGACGGTAACTGCGAGGACTGGTCCAGTGCTTTCTGCAATTTTATTAAAAATAGCGTTCGTTCCAAGATACATCCCTTCTCGGCGCGTGTCATATTTCATCTCATCTTCATCAGTAACTAATATCAAATAAGGATTGACAAAGACTACAGATCCTCCCACAATGACTTTAATTATTAATAATCCAAACCATATTATGTCAGTGCCTTGCAGCAAGCTAACGAGAAATGCAACAATTGATATGAGAATCCCTATCATCCTTCCATTCATTATTAACGAGTGCATCTCCTTTTTCTTAGATAAACTGATATAGACCCATTGTCCAATAAGCCCTCCTAATCCGCCTATTATGAGAAGAATTGTTTCAAAACCTTCTGTAAATAAAAGTACATACGCAAACAAGAACGAGTTGAACATGAAATCATTCATGACAATAAAAAACCTATAGAATGAGAACGAAACGAAGGATTTTGAGCGAAGACATTGTTTAATAGACTTAAAAAATCCCGGAACGTTCCTTTCTTGATGTAATTCGGGGCGTTCACGCAATTTAGTAGCGGCAATGACGAAAATTATAGCACTAATTATAGCCAAGATGCCGGTAAATATTTGAAAAGTGAATAATCCAGCCTTCATTATTGATAAGGCAAATAAGACTGGTATTCCTCCAATAATTCCTACGATATTTGCTAAGAAAAAAATCTTGTTGCGGTCTTCAATGCTTTCTGCGATTTCTGGTAGCAATGCATCCCAGACCAAGATAACCATCGTCAACATGTTATCATAAAGTACCATCATTATGACAAAATGCAAGAAAAGAATTATAGGATTATTATAACTCCACGGAAACCAGATTATGAAGAACAAAAACGCCCATATAGGGCCTCCGTATTTAATAAAGATTAGACGTCGACTTCCCCACTTGTTCACATCGACCCCATCACTCCACTGCCCTAATAGCGGATCGTTTAACGCATTGAAGATTCCATAAATGACCATACCAATAACGAAATAAGTGTAATCTATTCCCAGAGAATCCCAAAAATAATATATATAAACCATTAAAAAGATGCCAGGTATCAAAGTGAATGGAGCTTTAATAATTAAATAATAAAACTTCTGCTTGCGATAAAATTTATTCGAATCCTCTGTATTAGTTATAGTATTGTTTTCCGACATTTTATTTATAAGAATTTAATTGTTTAAATTTATAAAAGAAAAAAATAGAGCCATGATATTAAAATCCGAGTTCTTTCATCTTAGCTTTATTATTTAACAGCTTTTCTTGAGTTATAGGGAAAAATTTCCAAATTATCAGAATTCCCGCGAATAAAACTAACGCAGGAATGACGCCCTGGATAAAGCGGATGCCTATTAGTACTAAGTTCATATCAGAAACCACGGCTGCCATTTCGGCATAAGTTGGATATCCGGGAAGGAATCCTGTAAGGTTATGAACAACTGCAAAAATTAACTCGTCAAGTGATGCAACAAAGCGAGTAAGCAATGCCATAATTCCAAAGAGAACTCCTTTCTGATTTTTCCCCATTTTAACAATAACATCCTCATACACACTCGGACCAACTATGGTATATACATAAGAGTTTAAGCCTCCTTGTGCGAATCCGAGTATGAATGCAAAGATCATTAAATCAAGAAGTCCTTGAAAGAATGTTAATGGTAATAACATAACACATAATGCAAGACCTGCAACAATGAGTGCTTTCTTATTATTGTTTATTTTCTTGATATACCTGACCCAGATAGGAATGGATATCAAGGTACCTAAGAGAACTAAACCTATAATAATAATAAACATATCAGAATCCTGTAAAACATAAGTCGATAGATATAACGCGTTTTGAACTACAAGGGCTATTTGTAATGCAAGACACGTGAGAAATATAAACCATACCACGAAACTTCTCGTTCTTATTGCTTCTACAAAGGCTTTAAAAAAATTCTCTCGCTTTTCATACTCGGGTGAAAAATACTTGTCGATCATTATTTTATCCTCACGGTTACCAGGAAAAGACAATATACCAAAAATTAGAGCAATAATGGCGATGATTGCTCCCATCATGCTATAACTGGCTTTTTTATCACCAGGAACAATATCAGTAAGAAGTAGAGGTAATAACATTCCGAGGACTATAGCTAAGATGTCGATTGGTGCATAATATTTTGTGAATCTTTGACGTTCATGCTCCGTTTGGAACTTCTCAACTTGAAGTGCTTTGTAATTAATATTCACTATCGTGCCAAAGGTGTCAAGTAAAACCAAGGTTAATAATAACCACCCAAATCCAGCCAATGGATTCGCAGCAACATCAATGTTTGGAACTGAAAAGTGAAGGTAGATAGAAAAAACCCAAGGGACGATCCCTATGACGATCCATGGAAATCTTCTTCCCCACTTTCTCGTGAATCTCAAATTCCGATCAATTAAAAATCCAAAAATAGGATCATTAATTCCGTTATATATCACAAATATAGTCATGGCGATAAAGACTAACCATGAATTTAATCCAATAACAGTTTCATAATAGGTAAGTGTAAATCCTTGAATAGCACCTATTGAAGTAGAGCAAAGTAGACCGAAAGCATTGGAAAGAAAGGTCCAACTTGAATGTCTTGTCTCAGTAGATTCAGTAAATTTTATAGTTTCATTCATTGTAGTTTTTCACAATTTTTTTTTTTTAAATATTACTAATACTATTCTTGAATATTTAAAGTTTTAATATTTTAGTAAATAGTACTCCTTATTTTCAAATTGATAATCAGCTTACCTCAACATGTGATTCAAGTATTTTGATTAATTCGTCAACACGACTAATATCATCAATATCGATCGATATTGCATCATTGGGGCAGGTACTTTCGCATCTTCCACAACCAAGACATCTTTCTTGATTCACTTTTGCTATTCCATCAATCATTTCCATCCCCCTAAATACGCAGACTTTAAGACACTCTTCGCATCCAACGCAGAGGTCCTCATCAACCTTAACGGTGACACCTCTCATTCTGTGAAATAAATTAAGAGCATATGAGCCGTGTGTAATAATTTTTCCATCAATACAACAACAAGGACAACAGAAACACATTGATAAGAAATGTCCCGTATCTTTTACGCCAAATGCATCAGCTTCGTCCATGGCTCTTCCAAGTAATGGAATTAAACCATTTTCAACAGCGAGTTTCACGCGTTCTATGGCTTCCTCCTTTGTTGCGACACGACCTTTATCTTCCGTAATCAATAAATTTACAGTATCGTCACCCATGTACATGCACCCTAGCGATTTATCGAAATCTTGACAATCATTGATCCGTCGACAGCCACATTCGTTAAGCATGATAATATTACTCGCTTTGTCAATAAAATGCTTGAAGACTTTAAGCGGTATGATTTGATTTTCGTAGGTTCCAAGAGATTGATTAATAGGTACGAAAACTCCATAGTCTTCATCTGCAACTAGGGTTTTCACGATATTTCGAAACATTGGCAATTTCGAAAGGATAAAAGGATGATATTCTTTTTCTGGATTCATATATGCGGTGAGGAAAAGCTTTGTAATTTTCGATCTTTTTTTACCGGATTTAGTACCGATAATTTTCCAATCCATGATTTTATATACTTTGAGTGAATCTTTATGACCTGGAGCAAACGAGATCTTAAAGGATCCACCATTTAGGAATTCAGTTGCAATTTTCTTATCCCGAATCACTATAGTAACGTCAGGATCGTCTATTGTTTCCCCATATTTGTACGAAATCTTATCCTTGTCGAAGATTTGATACCCCAAAAGTCCACAAATCTTCCATTGAACTTTCAATAATCCAAAATCTTTTACATCAACTTGATAAATTTCATCGGTTTGAGGGATATTCTCAAAATCTATCATCATCTGTTTAAATAAAGATTCAATCTCTTGCTTATTATCTACCATAATTTCATATCGATATTATTATATTTAAATTTTATATTCACTGTTCATTAAAAAATGTTAAGGAGAAAGAATAAAGAATGACACCTGAGACTTGTACCCGCCCTTCTGTTAGAAATTTAGTCACCCAAATTTCCATGGAGCATCAAACTAAGCGGCCTACCTAAAGCGAGCCTCCAAGTCCCTCATTGCTTTCATTTGGCCTTGCATCAAGAGTATTTAGCTCGTTCCAACCGTTCCCTTCTACAATTTCTTTGGCTTATATCCAAGTCATTAACATGCGTATAAGGGCAGTGTCGTTTCAGTTGCTAAATTGCGATTTTCACCGCATTAGTTATCTACACCTTGCTTGGAGTATGGGGCGAGGTTCCTCAGCGAGTCAAGCTCACCGTCAGCTCCATGTCTCATTTGTCATTATACTATAAGAACACTAAAAATATATACTTTAGCTACTGTTTCTCACTTTTAATTAAAGAAAAAAAAATATTAGTTAATTATTTATGAATTTTCCTGTGAACCTGTGATATTCGCTCCCAGGGGGTAATTTATTTTTCTCGGCTAATAACAAGATCCACCTGTGTACTTCGTTATCTATAAGGTTTTCTATTTGCTCTGAAAGTTGAACTTGAGCGGTACTACCAATAGCAAATAGAGGTTGTTCCAAGATATAATTAGCTTCTGCTCGGGTGACAGCTGAAATATCCCTTAAAAACATTTCACCTTTAGAATAATACAAGCATCTCACAAACGCCCTAACTAGTACCATGAAGAAATCCTTAATTCTTCTCTTGCCAACGAGCATCATTTTAAACAATCGACCAAATCTCTCTTCAACATCGGCAAATAATAACTCGTCGATTTTCTCCAACTCTTTTTCATCCATGACTCATCGCTTTAGGAGTAGTTATAAAAAGATATATAGTGCTATTAAACTTAAGAAGTAAATAATATATTTTATATTTTTTCTTAATCAGTATTTCGTTATTTCATTTATTATTCTCCTATTAAAAAAAAAATGTAGATAATTAGAGTTCAGAGCCACATTCAGAACAAATTTTTGCTCCTTCCTGAATTTCAGCTTGACAGTATGGACATTCTAATTTATTCTTTACAACCCCACCTTTCAAGTAGGGATTGGCGTTTTTATAGAGATTGGATGTCCTTTTAATAGATAATTTCCCACCTGATGACCTGCCATAAGCGAATATGTAAAGTCCAGGAAGACCTAAGAAACCCGCGCCTGCCAGCATTCCAGTACCCATAAAAGAATAGGAAGAGCTCAGCCGCATAGCAGCATTAAACTCGTCGAATCCCATACCGACGTAAGGTCTCGACATATTACTTAAAACGAGGAAAATTATCCCCAAAACTAATAATATAGCTGCAGAAATGAGCATTAGAGGTCCTATTATCTTTAATGCTTTTGAATCTCCCATTATTTGTACTCCATAATCTATTTTTATACTTAGTTGATTAATTAAAAGACATTTTTTTAAGAATTTTAATAATCAATCACTTAAATAAATCTAGAAAAAAAAAAGAAAATTTAAATTGTGTTAAATTAACAACAATCCGGCACCGCTACCAAAAATCATTATAAATCCTAAGAAGATTGATGCAGTTAATGACATGACGACAAGTAATGTATTAATACTTGGTCCTGCAGTGTCCTTGAAAGGATCTCCTACAGTATCACCAGTTATTGCTGCTTTGTGCGTATCAGTACCTTTCCCACCGAGATTTCCATCTTCAATGAACTTCTTTGCGTTATCCCATGCTCCGCCACTGTTTGACATGAAGATAGCAAATACGAATCCTGAAAGAATGGCTCCTGCTAAGAAAGCACCTAAAGCTGCTGCACCAAAGACAATGCCAACTAACAAGGGAATTGCTATCGATATAATACTAGGTAATATCAATTCTTTAATTGATCCCTTTGTTGCAATGTCGATACATTTATTAAAGTCTGCAGCCTCTTCTCCCGTCAGTATCTTTGGATTCTCTTCAAATTGCCGTCTAATTTCATTTACCATTAATCCTGCATTTCTTTGAACGGCCATTATTAAAAGCGCAGAAAATAATGCGGGAACGACAACGCCTATAAAGGCTCCTATTAAAACCTTCACATTTAATAAGTCCATCGCAGTGATTGCTCCGGGTACGATTCCGTTTGCTTCTTCTACAAAAGAGTAGAGCAAGGCAAGCACAGTTAAGTTTGCAGCCCCAATTGCAAAGCCTTTCGTAATTGCTTTTGCGGTATTACCTGCAGAATCCAGTCTATCGGCAACTCGAATAACATCATCTCCTAAATCTCCTTGCTCAGCGATTCCACGAGCATTATCACAGATTGGACCGTAAGCATCGTTAGCTACAATAGTTCCAACTATTGCCAACATACCTACAGCAGCAATAGAGATGCCAAATACACCAGCTCCAACAACCGCCGCTTCAGCAAGAAGATATGACAAGGTCATAGCAACTACGATGCCAACCGCGGGAGGTGCGATACTAAGAAGACCATATGAAATACCTGACAATATAACCACTGCATCTCCTTCTTGGGCAGATTCAGCCATATTTCTTGTAGGAGCTTTATCTTCCCTGGTAAAGTAATCGCTAGTAAAACCTAGAACAATACCAGAAAGAAGTCCAATTATGGAGCACCAGCATAATGCCCAAGCCAGAGCAACATCTTGAGGATTTGGCAACAATGTTACAACAATTAACGTGCAGATAATAGCACATATAGCAAAAATTACTGTTGCGAAATAAGTGCCAAAATTAAGTAATTTCCCGGGTTCCTCAGATTTCTGTACTTTGATGAAGTAGATTCCTATAATTGAAGCAAACAACCCAAAAGAACAGAGCAAGATAGGAAGGATCACAAAAACTGCTCTTGCTGCTTCATCAGTAAAGATGCTTAACGCAGCAGCTAACAACATTGCTGCTACGATAGAAGCTACATAAGAATCGAATAGATCACTCCCCATTCCAGCAATATCTCCTACGTTATCACCGACATTATCAGCGATAGCTGCGGGATTTCGAGGATCATCTTCCGGAAGATCGTATTCCGCCTTACCAACTAAATCTGCTCCAACATCGGCTGTTTTTGTATATATACCGCCTCCGCACTTCGCAAAAAGCGCTACACTACTAGCTCCAAAACTAAAACCTAATACTTCACCAGGATCAGCAGTAACCCAGTAGATTAATGAAACACCAATAAGAGCTACACCGGTTACAGCTAAACCCATTACACACCCACCAAAAAAGGAAATATCAAATCCTTTTTTCGTGCTAATAGTACAACCCTGAGCGGCTCGAGTATTGGCTTTTACGCCAACCATCATGCCCATATAACCCGCCCACATGGAGCCTGCAGAGCCTACCCAGTACGCAATAGCAACGGCCCAACTAATTGCTCCTGGACTGACAGCAAACAATAATAGTATGCCTAAAGCGATGACAAAAGCACCTAGGATCATGTATTGTGTTTTTATGAAGGTTTTAGCACCTGATTCTATATATCCAGCTACTTCAACCATTTTTTCGTTGCCAGGATCTTCCTTTAATACAAGTTTAGCAAAATATGCTGCTAATAAAAAAGAGATTATTCCGGCAATGATAGCAATGACTAAAATAGGTGGTACACTTTGTATAACCATTTTTTTTTTTCACATTATTTTTTTTTCATGTATTTATAAGTGATATGCAATGTATTTGCAGATTACTTTAAATGTTTTTGATTTTTTATTATATATTTAATAAACAGTGTTATCTTAGTGGAGAAGCGGAGATTAATCATTTAGATAATATTTACAATTCAGTATAATTCATATTTCGGAGTTATGACCAAGCTTAAAAGTATAAATAGAATTGCGATTAAATAATAATAAATTTAAAACATATTAGTCGTTGATCTCATGACATTAGAAATTTATCAAATCGTTCTATTAATTTGCGTTGGAGGACTTGTAGGTATAAGCATGAGTTTTGTTGGTCAAACAGGTCAGGGTGTTGTTATACCTGTCGTGCTTCTGATTACTGGTGATGTTTTATTAGCAATAGCTGTAAGCGTTTTAAATGATTTAATAACTGCAGCTGCGGCAAGTATAGGTTATATAAGAAAGAGACAATATTTCCTAAGGAAAGATACATTTCTTATAATCTTAATAGCTCTCGGGGGATCTTTATTAGGCGTGATAGTTTTAATGACAACTCCTTTAGGTTCTGTTTTTGGATGGGCACTCCCGGCATTTCTGATAATTCTTGGTTTCGGCATTTTTAGAGCGGGATTTCCTACTTCCGAATCGCTAAAAAAGACTGTACTCAAACTTACAAAAAGAATCATGAAAAACAAGTACGATGAAGCGAAGCTAGTAGAACTCGAGCAACAAATAAGCGAACAAGTAGATGCCGACCACGATGAAATTAGAGGCGTGTTTGATCAATCCTCAAGAATTTTCTATATTTTAGCATTAATCTTTGGAACTTACGTTGGTATTAATTCTGGGATGTTTGGAGCAAATTCAGGATTTATAATCACGCTAATTTTGGTAATGCTTTATGGATACCCGCTTAAAAAAGGGGTTGGAACAGCTCTTTTATTGAGCATAAGCATGTGTGTATTTACATTCATCTTTTATCAAGTGTTAGGTGGCGTGTTTAAACCAGGCCAATCGTTCTTCAACTTAGAAATCACGTTGTTTCTTGCGATAGGTTCCGTTGTTGTTGCTCTCGTAATGCCACTTTATATACAAAAGTTGTCAGCTAAAACAATGGGAAAGGCCATGGGTATAATTATAATGATTTTAGGCTTAGTTTGTCTGACATTTTTCTTTATAAGCTAAATAATCTTCAATTTTTTTTAATTTCTTTATTTTCAGTTATATTAAACAAAATTTTTAAACGAGTTAGAAGATTAATTTATATAACATTCTTTCGAGGTCAATAGGAATGGACGAGTATAAATGTGAGGTTTTAATAATTGGTGCAGGTCCTGCGGGATTATGTGCGGGAGTATATTGTGGTCGAGCTGGTAGAGATACGATCATTCTTGAAGGAAAGGGCGAATCTGCCATAACGCAAGCAAAGGAAGTTCAAAATTATCTCGGATTTGAGAGCATTGGAGGAACAAAACTTTTAGAAACTTTTAAAGCTCATGCGAAAAGCAATGAGAAGGTAAAACTCATAAAAGGCGATGTAATCTCGTTAATGGTTGGAATGGGCAAGAACATGATTTCTACGAGAACAGCTAATATCACTGCTGATTCCATTATTATTGCTACTGGGGGAGGACAGCACAAGGAAAAAGTAAAAGGCGAAGATTCCTTAACAGGATATGGCGTTTCCTACTGTGCTTTATGTGATGGTCCTTTATACCGGGAAAAAGTTGTGTATATGTATGGTTCTGACGAAGAAGTATTAGAAGAAGCTTTAATACTGCACCAAATGGGTTGCATTGTAAAGATTATTTCAAATATAGGAATCAACGAAATGCCAGAAGGTGTTAAGGAAGTTCAAGATAAAGAAATTGAAATTATCGATAATATAGAAGTCATTGAAGTTGTGGGTAATGATAAAGGAACTATTGAGAAAATAATATGTAAATCAACTGATACTGATGATGTTATAGAATATGATTTAGATTGTCTCTTTATATTATCTCACATTCCGTCAAATACGATGTTCAAAAAGGCTGGCGTTGAACTGGACGATAAAGGCAACATAAAGGTTGATGAAGAGCAACAAACAAACATAAAAGGCGTGTATGCAGCAGGAGATGTCACGGGTGGTCTATTTCAAGTTGCTTTCGCTGTCGCAGAAGGCGCTAGAGCGGGCATTAACGCTTCTAAATATATAAGAACCTTACCAAAATAAAAAGAAATAGTAAAAATAAGATTAGATTTAAGCGCTCATTACAAATAGAGCGTGATTTTTTGTTAATTCAGAGAGCATGAATTTAGCGACATCGTTAGCATTATCAATTCCTACGTTTTCTAACCGGGTTTTAAGCGTGGTACTGAATATTTTCTGAAGGTCGTTAATGTTTATCGTCTCGGGATTTTTCCCACCGTCTTTTATGGCAAGTCGCACGATTCCGGCACAAGCAAGTTCTTTTTTACAGATCTTTTCTGAAAGAATGTGGCCGAAAAATTTGCTGACATTCACGATTAATCTTCCTCCATTTGCGCTAATATATCTTCCTCTGACATGTCTGCAGACTCGTCTTTTACGTCGTAATTACGGTTTGCCCAATTTTTCAACCAACTTGGTGGGAGCCAGATTAATGTCTCTAACACAAAAGCTATAAACACTAATAACATCGTCGTGAGTAGTTTAAAAGCGGAATAATCTAAGAATTGTATCGTTCCTAGGCAAACAAGTAAAATACAACCTAGCATTATTAATTTATATTTCAGTTTTATCCAGTCTTCCACATTAATGTTTTGCTTGATTTCATTGTATGAGCTTAGTGAAGCCTTAAATCGCCAACCGTTAGTAATCAGATTTGTTACCAACATAATTACAACGGAAAATGTATGATTTATATGACTCGCTGATAAATCCTGATTTTGAGGTGCAAACGAGCCCGTTATAACTATCGCACTGATGCTAAAAATTATCATTAACACCAATCCAATCATAAAAATCAAAAATATTATTTTTATTGGACTTTTCCTCCCGACATAAAAAGCATAATGCACAAATAATCCATAGAAAATTAACGAAATTAATCCAAGAAGGTTATATAATGTCTTACTTGAAGTAAATAGACTTGGATCGATATCCACCGAAACAGCTGTTAAAGCATTAAGTCCGATTATCAAAAAACATATTCCTATTATATATATGGCCTTAAGCTCTGCTTTTTTACCCCTTATAAAAACCAAAATCGTTACAATAACAGCTAGGATAGAAATCCCCAATTTAAGTAGTGTTGCAGGTCCCACTGACATTTTTTTATACCTATTGTTTTAATTAAATATGACTTATAATAAACATCTACTCTATGTATATAAACTTGAGTAAGCCAACATTTTTCTTAGAAAAGTTAATAAAAGGTAATAAGAAAAGAAAAAAAATTATTTATTTGTATAATTGCTCATTTATAGCCATTGCAGCTCGTCTACCATCAGCTACGGAGGCAACTACCGTTCCAGCACCTCGAACAATATCACCGCCAGCATATACTTTTGATTGACCATCAATTAACTGAGTATTTTCGTTTACTTCTATTAATCCATTTCCAAATTCCTTTTCTAAATATGCTTCGAGCTTAGATTCGACTTTTTGTCCAATTGCCATTATTAAGTTATCAAACTCGATTTCCATGGTTTTTGAATCGTCATATTCAGGACAGAATTTCCCATCTTTATCAAAAACAGACTCACAGCACGCACAAGTGAGTTTATTTCCTGAAAATGATTTAGGTCCCCATGAATGAAGGATCTCCACCTTCAATTCCTTCAATTCCTCAAGTTCACTTTTTAAACAAGGCATTTCGTCTTCTGATTCGAGACATACGAGGGTGACTTTCTTAGCTCCAGACTTCAATGCAATCCTGGCAGCATCGGCAGCTACACTTCCGCCTCCAACCACTAATACCTTTCCATTCACGTCGTATTTACCATTCTCGCGATAATTCTTTAGAAATGTTAAAGCGTCTACAACGTTGTCGTCCTTCATGCCAGGAAGTTCTAATTTTCGACCGGAATGTAGACCAGGTGCTAAAAAAACCGCTCCATATTCGCTTGAAAGGTCAGAAATCAACACGTTCTTTCCTAATTCTTTTCGAAATTTGACATTTATATTGGGATAATTAATGATTCCTTTGAGTTCCCTATTTAAAACATCATCTTCAAGCCGAAAAGAAGGAATGACCAATGCGGGCGTGCCACCAATCTTATTTTCCTTTTCGAAAATATCGACAATATATCCCATGCGTACCAAGAAATAGGCGCAAGATAAGCCTGCAGGTCCAGCACCGATTATGGCCACTTTCTTACCATTAGGTTTCGACACGTATGAGTCCCACCCTTTTTCACCTGCTTGTTTGCATACCCACGCTTGAAGTTTCTTGATTCGCGCTGGTTCGTCCGTATAATCAAGGTGATAGCATTCAGATTCGCACAAATTCTCTGCAGGACACACCTGACCACAGATTTCTGCTAATGGGTTCATTTCTCTCATGTGTCGCACGGCACCTTCGTAATTTCCTACTTCTATACGTCGAATGAAGTTGGCCACATCAATACCAGCAGGGCATTTTGCCATACACTTAGGATCTTCGCACCATTGACATTCAATAGAAGTACGCTTTGCCGTAGCCTCGGTTAATTTTTCATCAATCGAAGGCATCGGAATTTTCGGCTTTCCTTCTACGTGATTCACATAATCTTTAGAAAATTTCCGGGGCATGTATTGTTTCATCTTTAAATCTTTTAAAATCATGTTAACAGCACCAACCGCAGAGCTTGTAGCAGATATTACTCCCTCGCCCATAGTTGTAGAGTCGCCAACGGCAAAAAGATTTTCAAATTCAGTCCGAGCACCTAATCTATTGAACAGGTGTTGCCCTAACATTTGCTTTGGACCTCCAATATTTCCGTGATTTTTTAAGGTAAAGCGCTCTATGGTTCCAGGAGTTGCGACGTCTAATGTAATCACATTGTCCTTAATGCCTGGGAATTTTGTTTCTAATACATCCAACACATTATTCGAAAATTCTTCTTTCATTTTTTCGTATTCTTCGCTTTTATATCGTGGATCGTCTGGTCTTGGCCAATCGTAATCGCCTGCCGAGCATAATACGGTAATCGAGTGCGTTCCTTCTGGACATATAGAAGGGTCGTCAATAGAGGGTAGGTAACAAAAATAGGTATCTCTAGTTATATCAGTGAGATCCTCAATAAAAACTTCAATGGCATTGGTGTCTTCGGGCAACACTTTTGCATCAACGCCCATTAGTATAACAACGCAACTGGTGGTTGGTACGAAACTTTGAGCCCATTCTAATCTTTCAGGTTCAATATGCTCCGGTTTAACGAGTTTCCCGTAAAGATTCCAAATGGTTGCATCAGATACTACGAAGCTTGAGTTGATCGTAGTTCCATCGTCTAGGCGTACTCCGTAAGCTTTACCATCCTCGATGAGAATTTCTTCTACCAAGTGTCGATAAAGAATCTGTCCACCGTTTTTTTCCATTGCCTTTTCTAGCTTGTTGGGTAATATTTGCGGAGACCCCGCAGGATACACCGCACCTCCATAAAATGCTTCCCAGACTATTGGGGCAGATAACATTAGAGGCGTTTCCTCGATGGTACAACAATAGCACGTGGCAATGAGCAAGTCAAAAAGTCCTTCCACCTCAGGATCTTTCACATATAAATCAAGCACATCTTTCAAGGAAGTATTCATGTATTTTGGCATCCTCGCCATTTTGAAAGGATGCTTTAAAAACATTTTTAGCGCCAATTTAGGTGGAACAGTATCAGGAGACATGAACATTGGTGATACCATCATGTCATCATATACTTGACGAGAATGATCGTAGAATCCTTTTAATTGATCCTCCTTTCCTGGAAATGCGGCGCTTAATTCCTGGAAAAAACGGTCAAAATCTTTCCAAAACGTGACACTTCTTTCCCCAAAATGCATCCGATAGTAGCAATCGTGCGGGATCATATCGATTTCCTCCTCGAGCTCGTTCATAACAAACTTGTGAGGCGTTGGACCTTCACCCCATCCAAACAACATCGCTGCACCTGCGTCCATGGCAATTCCTTTTCGTTTTACAGACGAGCATACGCCACCAGGCAGATAATGTTGTTCTACTACTAAAACGCTAAGGCCTTTATTGGCGAGCAAGGCTCCAGCAGTAATACCTCCTATACCCGCGCCAATAACCACAACGTCGTAGGAATCCTTTAATATTCCATTATTTAATATCTTCATTTTTATATCCTTATAGTCTTTTTTTATTGTTTTCTTTGTTAAAAGTGTTAAGTATAACTATAGTATTTATATAAGTATAACCATATTATTTATATAAGTATAACCATAATATACATATAAGTGTGCACAGATTTAAATATAATGGTTTTATACTGTTGTTCGTACTATAATGTCAAAAAAGGAAAAAATCATGGAAAAACCAGATATAAAGCAAAGCATTCTCGATTTATTAAAAAGCTCGAAGTTTGGTTTGAATGTTAAAAACATAAAGGATAAGTTAGGATATAGTCGCACCACGATTGCAAAATATCTTGATATCTTAGAAAAGGATAACCTAGTTTTCGATCAAAAGATTGGACAATACCGAGTATGGCTTCATAAGGAGCATGAAAATATAAAATCATTAAACGTGTTAATCTTTGATGTTTATCAATCAATGTTAAGATACATGGAAAAGGATTCAGATTTAAACATCACGCCCGATAAAATTAAAAAAATGGGGATAGAAGTCGCCTCAGATTTACATTTCTCTGAATTGGTTGACAATAAATTATTTGAAGGAGCGAATTTGCGTAATTTTGGAAATATCGCAGATTTATTGATGAAAGCTATTGATATGATGTGTACTTATTATGATAACTATAGCTGGAGACCACCAATAATAATTGAAAGTAAAAACATAATAATTGTCCGAATGTATAATTCTAAATTAACTAGCTCTACAAACTATCATTTCTACATGTTATCTGGCTTCATAGAACAGGCAATGAACAAAATGGGCAAAGGAACGAAACATTCTGTAAATGTGATCAAAATAGATGAAAAAGAAAAGATAGTTGACTTTCAATTTGAGCTTTAAAACTACGATGTAACCTATATATTATAACATTATTTGAACTCATACCTGCATATTATCTTCGATTAACCATGAGTAGTTATGAAAAGATATCGGATTTTGTTGATGATTTTTTAGTTGCCAAAGAAGTTGAGGAGGGATGCGCTGCTTCGACCATTAAAGCGTATAAGTACGATCTCGAAAAATTTATTAATATCGTTGGAGATGTTGAGATAAATTCACCAATGATGCGCACAAAAATCCGGTTATTTCTAAAAAAATTAAAGGAATTGAATTATACGAAAAAAGCTGTTGGACGGAAGATTGCGACTTTGCGTTCTTTCTTTAAATTCCTAGACTTGAACGAATTCCTTACTGTTAAAAATCCAATGAGCATCATTAAATCACCCAAAATAAAAATGGAAGAGCAACTTCCTAAGTTTCTCGATCCTGCGGACATTAAGAAGATTTTTAGGGATTTAAGAGATAGACAGAAGTTCAATACTAAAAAAAGTCGAAGATATTACATAATCGTAAGAATTCTCTACTCAACCATGGCGAGAGTAAGCGAACTGTGCAATATTAGAATAAGGGATATTGATTTTGTAGGGGGATCAATTAGGTTGCGAGGAAAGGGAAATAAAGAAAGGATAGTCCCTATAGATCCTCATACGCTAAATATGATTGAAGAATACTTGCAAGATCGGATCTTTTACGAAACTGACGACTATTTGCTCGTTAATACCAGAAATCAACCGTTAAATCCACGAGTAATTCAAGGAGATATAAAAATAATAAAAGAGAAATGTGGTTTTCCCGACTCAAAGATCATCACTCCTCATGTTTTCAGGCATACAGGGGCAACTCATCTTCGGCGTTCAGGAATGGATATCAGCGAACTTCAAGACATATTGGGTCATAGTAATCCAAATACGACGCGTATATATGCAAAAAATGATATATCAAAGCTCAAGGAATCCTATAGCGAAATGCATCCTTTAAATAAATTGGAGGTCTAATTTTGGAAGAAAAATTCAGTATTCTTTCTAAAAATGGAAAAGAATTATTAGCAAATTTCGGTTGGAAAGAAGAAAAGGAAGATAATGCAGATTGGGATTTGAAACCTACTTTTATTTACAAATAATCCCCTTTAATTGACTGTAATTATGTTTCCTTACACAATAGATTAATTCTTTAATAAGATAACTTAAAAGCATGTTCTGTTCATTTAATCGTAATATAATATCTATAATAAATTGAGTAAGAAAACTAGTATTAAATTATCAAAATAAAGTATAAAGTGATATTATGAAAAAACCGATTGATAATAAAACAAAACTGAAAATAGTGTCGATAGGTATTGCAATTGTTGGGATTGTGTGTTTAGTGTTTGTCCCTATTGGACCAAGATATTTCGAAGAATTCTTATTAGTGGACTATCAACCTCTTACACTTCATACGGATAGTGCAACAAATACTAATCAAAGCTTCGCTACTGTGTTTACCTTAAAACAAGGTTATAAGTGTGACGTGGTGATTTCAAATATATACGATAACAATGGAAGTCAAGATATTGAGGTTGACCTAAGATTTGTTCCCTTGGGTACTTATTTAGACGCGTTTGAAAATAATATAAATCCTAATACTCTTACGAGCTTATACTTCATGGAAATCGAGTATAAATATCCTGATAATCCTTCTAGAGACGCAAGAAATACAGTAACGGATGGTTTTATCGGCGAAAATGAGGCATACTTCTTTGAGTTTATGGGTAATGGAGATACTAACGATATCTGGTCTCTACCAGGTCAATATGTGGTTATAATCTGGGTAACAAACTCAGGTTCATTAGATTTTGGCTCGTTTGGAGTGAGAATTTCCGTTGATGGCCAAGGTGATTTGTTAAGAACTATTTTTTCTTGGTTAGGTGGAATATTGCTATTAGTAGCTGTAATCTTGGGTATCGCTTATATAATAATGAAAAGAAGGAGATGAGAGAGGGGAGTGAAATGAAAATGAAAAAAGTAAATATTTCTTCAATTGGCTCTGATAAGAATAAATCATCGAAATATCTTGTTATTGGAGTTATTATAGCGGTTATTTTTGGTTCAATTATGGGCATCAGCAGATCTTTAGCTTTAAATGCGGATAGCTGGAAAACATATCAGGATCTTGAAAACGACGAAAATTACGATAAAGGATTATATGGATATCAAGATTTTCTTATTAAACAAAGA
>Ga0180437_10005335_pt1 | contig 17645 bp, 21 predicted proteins | sample SS_ome_4_FD_132410 | JGI IMG/M metagenome (GOLD analysis project Ga0180437, IMG submission 132410) | Hypersaline lake sediment archaeal communities from the Salton Sea, California, USA - SS_3_D_1 metaG | ecosystem: Environmental > Aquatic > Non-marine Saline and Alkaline > Hypersaline >... | reverse complement strand
CTGTGTTGCCCCAGTACGAGAACCCGGACCTCACGTATGAAGACATCGCTACTCCGTGGCGGAACATGGCGTTCTCTGCGTGGGGGCAGCAGGTCGACGAGTCGTCTGACATGTTCCAGAAGATGATCGCAGCGAACGACGCTGGCGAGGCTGGTGTGATGCTCCGAACAGAGGGACTGTCGCAAGGCGTGAAACGGGTGGAGGATCAGTTCCTTCAAGACATTGGCAACAGCTTCGGAGGGAACAGAGGGGTGAGGGGCTATGCCGGTTAGCGCAGCTTTGATGGGTCGTATTCGGGAGCTGTACCCGTGGATGACTTCGGACATGTTGACGACGTATGAGTCGTCGTGGGCGCAGTACGAATCTGAAGAAGTGGCGATGCAGGAGGTGCGTCAAACCGCTTCGTATCAGGAGATATTCGCTGGGAACTATGACTCGGAGACGGGTCAGGTCCGCATGTCGGAATCAGAGTATTTCGCTACGAAGGCAGCGTTCGATGCGACGGTTGAATCGTTCGGGTTGAACCCGTACTACTTCGAGGACGAGTGGGTGACTGCGTTGGAGAACGAAGTGTCGCCTCGTGAGATAACGGGTCGCATGGAAGCCGCCTATGAACGCATCATCCAGAACTCGGATGAGGTGCGGCGTTTCTATTCGGAGAACTACGGCATCGACTTGACGGATCAAGCGATCCTTGCGTCAGCGATTTCGCCTCGGATCGGTGAGGAAATCCTGAACAGACAGATCGCTGTTGCTGAGATTGGTGGCGCTGCTGCCAAGCGTGGCTTCGAGGTGACAGGTGCGTTCGCTGAAATGTTGGCGCAGGAGGACTTGACGACAGCGCAAGCTGGTCAGTTCTTTGGTGCGGCAGGTGAACTGATCCCCGCTATGCAAGTGTTGGCGCAACGTCACGCTGACCCTGACGACGACTTCGACTTGAACGATGTGTCTGCTGCGTTGCTGTTCGACGACCCTGAGACGAGGCAACGGATGCGCCGGTTGGCGGCAGCGGAACAGTCGATGTTCACGGGCGGCGGTCAGGTCACGTTGCAGCGTGGCCGTACAGGCGGAGCTTCTGGCCTTGCCGACATGTAGGAAATGTGCCTACAATCACATCCTCTGGTGGGCATCGCCCTTACCACCAGACGTATGAGTTGGGCAGAGACAGGTAAGCGGTTGTAGCTGAGGCTCCCGCTCTGTTGTTCTGTACCCAAAGCCTTGGCCCGCCGAAGTGGGAACCCACGTCTCATTTCGAGGACGGAAATCGTGGCGTAGAAGGAGCAAGGCAATGGATGCAGAGAACCAGACCGAAGACCATCAGACGCAGGAAGACCCGAAGGGTCTGCGGAAGCAGATAGCGGAGCAGGCTGCTGTCATCAAGCAGTACCGGCAGAAGGAGATGGCGCAAGCCATCGAGAATCTGGGTCTCACGCCGGAAGCTGGTCTTGGGAAGGCCATCGCCAAGGAGTACGACGGGGAGGTCTCGACGGAGGCTATCGCTGCGTACGCCAAGGAGGAGTACCAGTACGACGGCCCTGTGTCGTCGGAGAATCCGGTGGCTCCTGCCATCCAAGCTGGGCATGACAGGCTCGATCAGATCGGGCAAACGTCAGGTTCGGTGCCGGTTCCTACGGAACAAGATCAACTCGCCAAGGCGGAAGCTGAAGGCGATTATGCCCGATCCATGAGAATGAAGGCAGACGAAGTCGCCGGATGGTTCGGGAAGAAACCATAGGAGAAAGCACATGGCCGACTACACCGTTCCGTCAGCCCCGGTATCGCCGGGTACAGGCGGGGAGGCAGGCGACCTCCAGCGATCCGCTGCGACGTATGACCTGCCCAACTTCGTAGGCGAGCTGTTCTCGCTGATTCCCGCACAGACCCCGTTCCTGTCGATGGCAGGTGGACTCACCGGAGGCGTCTCCGTCAGCTCCACCGAGTTCTCGTGGCAGGTCGAGGACAACGAGGAAGCAGCAGCGGGCAACGCTCAGGTGGAAGGTGCGACCGTGGACCCCACGGCCATCATCCGTCAGGAAGTCAAGAACGTCGTCGAGATTCATCAGGAAGCCGTCGCTATCACGTACTCGAAGCAGGGTGCGACGAACATGGTGCAGGCCGCTGGTGCGTCGCTCGCGAACTTCCAGCAGCTTGGAAGCCAGCCCGTCTCGAACGAGGTGATGCATCAGCTTGCGCTGAAGATCAACAAGATCGCTCGTGACGTGGAGTTGTCGTTCCTCACGGGTGTGTTCGCAAACCCGGCGACGAATGCTGCGGCTCGCAAGACCCGAGGCATCATCCCGGCAGCGACGACGCACACGGTGGCGAACGGCACCCCCGGTGACGCAGCCGCCTTCCGTACGGCGTTCAACACGCTGCTCGCAGGCATGTATGAGGATGAGACGAAGGTCGCTCCCCTCATCCAGCCGGTCCTGTTCGTCAACGGAACTTCGAAGGTTCTGTTGTCGCAGGCGTACTCGAACAACGGCGGTCTCGCTGACCGTTCGAGGACGATCGGTGGCGTCAACGTCGAGACCATCGTGACGGACTTCGGTACGTTCGGTGTCGTCCTCGACAGGTACATCCCGGTGAACACGATGCTGCTGGCGGACATGTCCGTCGTGGCACCGGCGTTCCTCGAAATCCCCGGCAAGGGCCACTTCTTCACGGAACCCCTCGCCAAGACGGGCGCATACGATGTCGCTCAGATCTACGGGGAAATCGGCCTGATGTACGGTCCCGAGCAGTTCCACGGAACTGTCACGGCGATCAACGCCTGACGACAAGCGAGAGTTCTGGATGGAGGGGGACGCCCATTCCCCCTCCATCTAGGCTGTCCACATGCGTATTACGTGGCCCGCTTCGATTCCGGGGCTGCTCGGCAAGACGCCGGTAGCAGGCTCCCCGCTCGTCCTCGATTCCGAGGGCGTTGTTCAGTTGGGCATCCCTTCCGGTGGCGGTGGCATCCCCGAAGCCCCCATCGACGGTGAGCTGTACGGCAGGCAAGACGGTGCATGGAAGCTGGTGTCCGATGACTTCCTCACCCAAGCCACAGCCGACCTCACGTACCTCCAGCTTGCTGGGGGGACGATGTCCGGCGACATCCAGATGGCGGGGAACACCGTCACCGGACTTCCTGATCCGGTCAGCCCGAGCGATGCCGTCAACCTCGACTACATCGTCGGCAGGCTCAGCGGCAAGGAGAACATCCCCTCAGGTGTCGTCTCTGGTGGCGAGCTGTCGTTCACGGCACCGTCCACCATCACGGTCGCCGCCGGAACCGGCACCATCGTCGACTCGTACACGAACCCACTCAGCCCCACCGTGCAGCTCGTGTCGTGGGTGCAGCAGTCGGTCGACGTTGGGTTGGTCACGAGCCGTCCCCGCACCTCGGTCTACATCGACAACACCGGCACGCTCCAGTTCATCGCAGACCCGAACCCGCCCGGCACGAACATCTGGCGACAGAACATCTACCTCGGGTATGCCTTCCACGACTACGCCGACACCGGGCAGATCATCGGCGTCAACGAAATCAGGGCACTGCCCGGCCAGACCGCCGACTCGCTGATCGACTTCATACGGGCCACGGCCCTGTTCCCGATCCTGCTCGAATCGACGGGGGGTTTCTCACCGAACGCTGACCTCACGTTCAACATCGCAGATCAGGTGTGGTGGGCACCGGGGGTGTCGGAGTCGACGACGCCGGAAGACCCGAACTTCAAGTACGTTACGGCCCAGTCGCCCGCCCAGTTCTTCTACATCAACTCGCTTGGCAGCATCCTCACCGGCTCGACGGTTCCGACGACACTCATCACGCCGGGCCTGTACGAACCGACACCGGACACGCCGACCGCCATCCCCGGCAACGCCCAGCGTTCAACCATCCAGCGTGTGTACGTCACCCTCGCAGGGAACACGGCGGTCATGCTCGGTCAGCAGTACTGGGACAACCTCGACGATGCGCTCCTCTACATCAACCAAGACATCGCAGAGCACGTCGTCCCACAGCAGCTCCGCTTTGCACGCCTCGTCGCCTACATCATCTTGGAGAAGGGGTCGACCGACCTCCAAGACGGTACCGATGTCATCATCGTCAACGAGGAAGGCATACCAATCGGTGGCGGGTCGGTCCCTGTCCATGGTCACGACGGTACCTATGTGCGCCTCGACGGATCGAACGGCCCGATGCAGGGGTCGCTCAACTTCGGCAACTACAACATCATCAACCTTGCTGATCCGGTGAACCCTCAGGACGCAGCCACCAAGTTCTACGTGGACGCAGCCGACTCGCTGCTCGATGACCGCCTCAACGACCTCGAAGTGTTGGCCCCGTACCTGCGCCTCGTGGGTGGCACGATGCTTGGCGACATCGACATGGGTGGCATCAACGTGGTCGTCAACATGGGCGACCCGACGAACCCTCAGGATGCGACCACCAAGTTCTACGTCGATCAGGCTGACGCTGCCCTCGATGCCCGCCTCGATGTCCTCGAACTGAACGCCCCGTATCTGCCGCTCGCTGGTGGAACGATGAGTGGGGCCATCGACATGGACAGCAACCGGATCACGAACCTTCCGGCCCCTGTCGACCCTGATGACGCTGCTCGCCTTTCAAGCCTCGACGCCTACCTGCCGCTGACCGGAGGGACCATCACGGGCGGACTGACCGTGGATCAGGGCGTCACGTTCAACTCGATCGTCACCCTCGGTGGCACGTCTGGACTCATCTCTGGCGTCAAGCAGATACAGGGCAGGGCATCCGAAACCTTGGTGCTCAAGTGGTTGGCTGGCGGCAACTTCGAGTTGCGTGACTCCAACTCTGTCGTGGTGCTGGGTGTCACCGGCTCGCTGCTGACCTCCGCGGTCCAGCTCAACATGAGCAACCAGAAGATCGTGTCGCTCGCCACCCCGACCGATCCGGCAGATGCAGCCACAAAGCAGTACGTCGACGACAACTCGGGTGGCGGCGGGGGTGTCCCACCGGGTGGTATCCGTGGCGACGAGATTGTGAAGCTGTCCGGCACGAACGGTGACGCTGATTGGCGTGAACGTGTTTCGTTCGGCACGTCGTCGCCTCCGGCCCCGATCGTTGGTGACCTGTGGGTGGACGAGTCGTCATCAAATGTTCCTTACCTGCCGCTGACTGGCGGGACCATGACCGGCAACATCACGATGACCGATCAGACCAGAGTTTCGTTCCCGAACTCGACGGCGGGTCTTGCGTGGTTGAGCATTGACCCAACTGATCCGTCAGGTGCCACGTTCAGGCTTCGTCTTGGCGGCAGCACGCAATCGGTCGACATCTTCTCGCTCCAAGCGGCTGGGGATAGGAAGGTGGTGGACTGGTACGTCAAGGACAGTCTCACCCTCGGGCAGACGATGTATGGGAGCACGCTCAGGTTTCTGAACTCGACCGATGACCTTGCCGGTCAGATATACGCGTTCGACGCCACTGGCAGGGAAATCCTCATCATGGGGGCGAACAAGGTTCGTACGTCGCTCAACGCTTCACGCATCCAGATATACGGCAGCGCCGAAGGCGGCAACAACGGCATCCAGTACTACGCCTACGGATACACGATATCCGGCAACCCAGCGAGCGGTGTGCCGGGCCACCGCTTCTACATCAACAACCAAGTTGGCGTGAACCAGTTCCTACTCGAACTGAACGTAGACCACGTCGTTGCAAAGAAGGGCATACAAGCCATCACTGGCAACCCTCTTGCTCTCTCAATTGCCTTCGAGGCTGAACCGTCGCTTGGCTGGTACCGCTACACCTCAAATCAGGTTGGCTTCGTTGTCGGCGGCAACCTCAGGCAACGGTTCGGCAACGACTTCCACTACTGGACCGAAAATGTCACCAACCCGAGGTTCCAAGGGTGGAACAACTTCTTCACGACATCGCAAGCAGTGAATGTTCACATCTCGACCGGGTCTGACGCTGGCAGGTTCTACCGATTCACCAGCTCGAAGCGGTACAAGAAGGACATCTCGTACGAGGAGGACTTCTCTCATATCCCCATCCCGTCATCGGCACGGTGGCTGGACAAGCAGTCGGACGGTGAGGAAGAACCCGATCTGACCGTCTACGTCGGGTACATTGCTGAGGACTGGGCGGAACTCGACTCACGGTTCGCCGTGTACGGTCCTGAAGGGACGGTCGAGAACATCGTCGACCGTTCCATCATGGCTGTGTTGGGTGACCACATCAAGGCACTCGAAGCACGGGTCGCTGAACTGGAGGGCCAATGCCTGAGCTGAAAGTGTGGGACGGAACGCAGTGGGTCGGCAGCGGAGGCAGTAGCTTCTTCCTTCCGCTCGCTGGCGGAACCGTCATGCAGGGACAGGTCAGCCCTGACAAGGATGCTTCACAGGACAACAACTACACCGTTGGAGCGTCAGCAAACCCATGGTGGGGTGTCTACGCCGAACGGGTTTACACCAACGCTATGCGACGCCCTGCTGGGCAGAACACCCTCGTGTCCGTAGCGGACGCCAACAACCTCTATGACCAAGACGGCAACTTCGTGGCGCAAGCCAAGAGTTCGCAACTGCTGGCCCCCAAGCTGGTGATGCCTGCGGCCCACTTGGCGCTGGCAGCGAACTACACACTTTCAACGACGGGGGGCACAGTCATCCCGTTCGACGATGTGATATTTGACACTGGTGGGCTGACTGGGGCAAACAACGGGTTCAGAATCCAAGAAGCGGGAATCTACTTGGTTTCGTTCAGCCCGTTTCATCTCAGCTCAGTTCCGGATAGCGGCGATTACTACCAGATCACGAGAAACGGTGGCAACACCGATATTGCGATCATGCGAAGGAATAGTTGGGCGGCGTATCAGGCTGGTGGGCCGACCATGTCAGGTCTGGTAAAGCTCGAACTGAATGACACGATACAAGTCAAGTCGTGGGTAGGTCTTTCCAATATCGTGCTGCGGGCGGGCGCACAGGTCGGCACTCATTTCACCATCCACAAGGTAAGCCACGCATGATCAACACATTGGAGAACATTCTTTCGGGCGAATTTGGACTGATCTTTGGAGTCGTTATCGGCTTGGTTCTTGGCATCTACGTCATGAACTTCGCAATACGATTGGCCATCAAAGCCTTCGACAATATCAAGGAGAACGACGATGAGTCGTGAGTTCACGTTCCTGCTCGACCTCCCCAACGTGCTGGCCGAACTCGGCTTGAACGTGTGGGTCGCCAAGGACTGGCAGTACGGACAGGGTGCGTACCTGTGGACCGACCCGCACACAGGGATGCAGAGCTACGACGGGATGCCGCACGCCTACATGGTGCATCACTCGGCGTCGTCCGCTGCCACCCCTCCGCCGCACGACACGTCGAAGGCTGGGGCGTGGATCGGGCTGCGGCGAGACAACCGGCTGTATCAGGAAGGTGGCGGTGTCCCCACCATCTACCTTGCTTCGGCTGGCCCCGCACAGATCTCGTCGGGCTACGGCTACCGGCCAGCGGCGTGGGACTACACGTTCAAGCAGCTACGTGCTCCCGCCCGAGCTGAGGGCAAGGATGGCGACACGGCGCTCAACCGTTATGCGTTCAACGTGGAGACCGTGCATCGAGGCGACGGGTCACCGATCGACAGGGGAGTGTGGGACCATGTCGTTGGGTTGGGCATCGCCTTGCAGAAGATGACGGGCCTGAAGGAGATGACGCTTGGGCATCGTTCGTGGAGCCAGCGCAAGATCGACCCGTACTGGGACAACGACCATGATTGCATCGTCAAGGTGCAGGAAGCTGTAGCAACAGGAGGCAAGCCAATGGACCCTATCTGCCCTTGGGAGGACAAGTGCCAACAGCACTACTTCCCCACGACAACGGGATTGGCCGTGACGGGAACAGGTCAAGGCGAGAACCAAGGCCAGTGCAACGTGCCCGAATCGCAGCGATGGGCCGCTGATTGGGGCTTCGGTCCTGACGGTGGTCGCAGGTATCGTGCTGGCAACAGATATCGCTACGACTACGAAACCCTCCTCACCGAAGGTCGGGAGATGGTCATGGAAGCAAGGGACGCAACGTGAAGAAGATATGGGAACGCATCCTGAATGAGCCAGCCATCGCAACCGGGGTACCGACCGTGTTGTTCGGCGTGGCTGCGGGTATCTGGACCGAACCGTGGCTCGGCTTTGCCGCCGCAGCCTCGGCTGGATTGGGTACTCTGTTCACACGGGCGAACGTATCGCCAACGATCAAGGAGTAGGCACGTATGGAACCCATGGAAGTGCAGGGACAGGACGGCATGAATCTGGACCCGGCGATTCTTTCGCAGGTGCAGATGAACTTCCTCGCACAGGCACGAGTCCGTGAGGTGCAGATGGAGGCGGCGATTGCCCAGCTCCGTCAGCAGGGCCAACAGCAGGAACAGGTCATCGCTGACCTAACCAACAAGCTCGCTGCGTTCGAGGACGACCGGGCGGAACAGGAGGGCTAAATTGCCCGCGCAGATCACAGACCGTGTGCCGCTCGTCACGTACGGGATGTTCGACACGGCACCACCGTTGTTCTACATCATCACGGACCCGACAACGGGTGAGCCGTTCGACTTCACGCAGACTCCGAACGCTCGGGTGTTCATCACCGTGGCGCACGCTCTGTGGTCTACGTTCTTTGTGACCCGGTCACCCATCGTCGACAGGGCGCAGTGTGTCATCGGTGACCCCGTCGCTGGCGAGGTTGCTTGGACGCCGCAGGCCGACGACCTGAACGTGCCGGGCATGTTCCAGTTCAGCTTCGAGGTCGACTTGCTCGGGGACGCCACCGAGGTGTTCACACAGAAGTCGTTGAGCTATGACCACATCAGGGTGCAGGCACCTCCGGGTGGCCGTCACCGCAAATCCCTTCTCGAAGACGTGGGGCCAGCATGAGCGACATCAAGACACTCATCGACCGGGTGTACCGCACCTATCTCGAACCACCTGACTTCCAGCCAGCAGCCACGAGGTTGCTGTCTCCGCTCGGGGATACGCCTGCGGCAACGTCCGTTCCGCTCGACACGTTCGAGGTGCCTGAGGACATCAACCTGCTGCGTCAAGGCTCGATCATCGAGATTGGCTCGGAGCTGATGCGCCTCGTTTCGTGGAACGACCAGACGAAGGTCGCCACGGTTGACCGTGCTGTCGAGGGAACCGCCATCGCTTCGCATGACGACAATGCGAGGGTGAAGCTGGCTCCGCCGTACCCGCGACACTCGGTGTTTGAGGCTGTGCGGGACAACATCGTCGGGTTGTACCCGAAGCTGTGGACAACCACAGTCGAAGTCATCTCATCTGTCGGCCCCGGCGTGTTCCCTGTCACTGATCCTTTGATCGTGGAAATGATCGAAGCGAACCCTGAATATGGGCGGAATGGGTGGATGCGTGACTTTGACGGTTCCATCTCTGAGTACAAGCTGGAGGCTGGTGGCCGTGCGTTCGTGACCACCACATGGCAGGCAGGAACCATTGTTGGTCGGTTCCGCAAGCGGTTCGGTGTCGCAACCTCCGAGGAGGACACGTACGCTGAGCTTGGTCTGGAGGCTGTGTGGGAACCTGTTGTGGTCGTAGGTGCCGCAGCTGACATTCTGTCGGGTCGTGAGATTCCGGCAACGCACGCTGATTGGGTTGGTCAATCCATGGAAGCAGAGTCGGTCCCGGTTTCTTCAAGGTTGTCGATTGCTGTGCGGATGCAGCAGTACCGACAGTTCTTGATTGACCGTTTCTCCACAGAGATGAAGGGCGAAGACTCGAACAAGGTCAGAGTCACAATGAACAATCCGTTCTCTCGGGTGGGCTGATGGTCTCAACTTTCACCATCGACTTTCCTCAGGTGCAGCTCGGTCTTTCGCCGGAGCATCCGAAGGCGCAGGGGTACAACGCTCTCGTCGACGATACGTGGGTGCGGACGGCCCCGAATCGTGAGTAGCCGATCCGGTACTACACCCGTGATTCGTTGGCTCCCCGTACCGATGACCGTGGCTCGACGTACGAGAACGTGCTTGACCTCGGGTATGCGTGGGCAAGGGGTGACGTGTCCGGTGGTGAAGGTCTCGACTTCGACCCTCGCCTGATTGCACGCCTGACTGAGACCGAGGCGTTGGATGTGATCCGGTTCTGGGACTCGATGAACCTCGACATCACGAGGCCGTCGAAGGGTGAGGTGTTCAAGACCAGACTGTCGAGGGAGTTCGAGGCGTGGGCGCAGGGAGGCAGCACCATCGACCTTGCCGTGTCCGATAACTTTATCGCCAAGGCGAGCGGCGACGAGGTGTCGCTGTACGCCAGTTGGGAAGCACTCACCGAGTTCGCTTCGTACACGTTCCTCAACCCCGGCGAAGCCGCCACCAAGGTCGTGTTCAACCCGACCAACGAACTCGCCATCCTCACCGACGACGGCAGTTCGCTGCGCCTGTACGTGTGGGATGTCCAAGCCGATCCGACGCCTCTCGAAATCACGGGCACCCTGCCCGGCGAAGACATCATCGACATCTGGTACGCCAAGGGCCGCTTCCTCCTTATCACGGACAGCGGGGCGCTGCATGAGTTCAGCCCGACAACGATCGACACCATCCCCTTCGACACCACCACGGGGACGTGTTACTCCATCGTCGAGTCGGGGCCAGCGATTGTCGGTGCGTTCTCGGATGGAACCGTGCGCTCGTACGTGCCCGAGCAATCGAACCAGCTCGACCCCGCATCGGTGCGGCTGGTCATTCGGGGACGCACCGACGTACCTCAGGGCGAAGTGCCGTACCTGCTTGGTGCCAACGCTGGCGTGCTGCTGATCTTCACCCGCACGGCGAATGCAGATGGAAGCCTCGCAGACGTTCGCCTGTATCAGGCAACCGTCCTCGATGCCCGCTTTGACTACGTGGTCGGCCAGCTCCAGTTGATTCGTGAGTGGGAGGACGTGATTGAGTCCGCCGACCCACGCCTGAACGTCGCTGCCAGTCGTGACGAGATGTGGTTCGCCATTGACGAGTTCGCCAACGAGACATCGGTCTGGCGGTTCGACCTCGTGACCTCGGGGCTGTCTCGCCACTCGATGCTGGGGGACGAGTTCTCGAACCGTGAAGGCGGCAAGTCCATCGTGTTCTACGACGAGCGCATCGGGCTGGTCGCACAGGGCGACACCTACGTGGAGAGCCTGACTCTCTACAAGGACGAGGGTTACCTGATTTCTCCGCTCATCACGTTCGGGTTGAACACGCCCATCAACTGGATTGCGACCTCGCTGTCTGCGGACATCCCGAACCCCGGTGGCCGTCAGGTGGAGCTGTGGTATTCGACGAACCGTGAAGCCATCTTGGACCCCAACCATCCGTCATGGAAGCTCCAGACGAGACTGTCCGGCCCGACACGGGACGCTGTCGTCAAGCAGATCGTCGGTGTCCAGTCGTCGCAGGCTGCGCTGAAGATCGTGGTGCTGTCGTCGCAGAACAAGACGAAGACACCGAACGTGAACAGCTTCGCCCTCCGCGGGTTGCCCGCCCAGCGTGACTGGATTCTGGAGCTGCCGGTGAACGTGTCGGACTACATCGAGGTGCCGCACCGTAGGCCGCTTCACATACCCGGCTACGGGAACATCATCCATTCAGCGATGCTGTCGAAGGTTGGGGATTCTCTAGAGGTTGAGGTGCTCGACCCACCGATGCTGTTCAGGGGTATCGTCGACAACGTGATTGAACCAACGGAGTATGTGTCGGATCGTGGGTCGGTGTCTGTTCGATGCGTGCTTCAGCTTCGAGGTGAACGACTGAAGGTCACCGCTGAGGCGACCGGGGATGCAGGATTGGGATTGGGCCTTCTCGGTGTGTCAACGCTGGGCGTCGGCCAGACTGAGAGGACGTAACGATGTCAAAGAGAACGTACAGTTGGAACGCCTACGAATCAGAGTTGCTGTCTGGCGTAGATGGATCGTCGGGCACCATCACGGTGACTTCGGCTGTCGGGTTGCAGGCTCCTGCGTATCTCGTCATTGACCCCGACGACAACGCTCGCCGTGAGTACGTCAGGGTGACGAACATCGCCTCGAACGTGTTCACGGTCACTCGTGGGTTGGGCGGTTCGGTTGGCGGCGTCGGTCAGGCACACGACTCGGGGGCGAAGGTGCGTGCTGTCGCTGTCCACCAGTGGCTCGACGACATCTTCGACGATATCGAGGCGAACACGAGCGACATCGCAACGAACACGTCGGACATCACGATCGTGGAGGATGCGGTCCAGCTTGTCGATGCGAACCTGTCGGGGCACATCGTCAACCCCGGTGACCCGCATGCTGCTGCCGGGTACCTGAAGAACGCTGACGTGTCGGGCGTGTTCCTGCCACTCGCTGGCGGCACGGTCACCGGACCCATCGTTGATTCGGTGCCGAACACGCCGCCTGCGTCTGACGGCACCCATGTCAACAGGTTCTACGTGGACGACCTCGGCAACGTGTTGCAGGCACAGATCGACGACAACGCTGCCGACATTCTTGCGTTGCAGTTGGCGACAGTGGATTGGGACGACATCGTTGGGAAGCCGACGACGTTCACGCCTTCGGCTCACACGCACGCTGCGACCGAGATTGTCAGCGGCACGCTGGCGATAGCTCGCATCCCCACGGGTACATCCAGTTCGACGGTGGCGCTCGGGAACCACACCCACCCGTATCTGCCGTTGGCTGGCGGCACGGTGACGGGCGGGACGACCTTCAACTCCTACGTTCGCTCCAACGAGTTCTACTTCCGGTCGGACACAGACGCGGGCATGGCATACGTGTCGAATGGCATCGGGTCGTTCCGGGTCGGCGGGACTGAAATAGCTCGGTTCTCGAACAATGTGGCAACCGGGTTGCAGATCACGCTCAGCGGCAACCTTGGTGCCCGTACGGTGCGGAACATCTGGCTGACTTCATCGACCCCGACCGGCTCCCTCATCAAGGGAGACATCTGGATGACAACGAGCTGACATGCCAATCCAGATATATGAAGGCTCCAACTGGATCGACATTCCCGAGGAACGGGGAAAGATCAAGTTCTGGGAAGGCTCCAATTGGAGTGAGCCGATCAAGGTCAGGTACTGGACGGGCACGCAGTGGAACACGGTGTGGGAGGTTCCGACTGCGCCGCCGCCGTCTGGTGGCACGGTGCTGCTGAACGCCACATCGTCGTCCATCGGGTCGTCGACCACAGCGTGGGCGCTGTTCAACACGGCTGCGTATCAGGGCCGCATCACCGCGGTGCGTGCGCTGGTGGCATGGAAGACAGGCACGTCGTACACATGGACGCTGGCCGCGAGGGCGTCAGGTGGTTCCATCTCCCGGTCGAAGTTGCCGGAGTATCAGAACCGAAGCATCTACCACAATGTGGCTTCGGGTTCGATTGCCTCGTACAACTCGGGGGCTGCAACGGGCTTCACCCTGACGAAGCCTGCCGGTGTTGGGTGGAGCACCGAAATCGGCTCCGTCAGGATGGAAGTCACGTACTCGTAGCGGTTACTGCTGCTCTCTGACTGCCCACACTGCGAGTCCTCCGAGTGCCAGTGCTGCTGCTCCGGCTGCGGCGAACGGCCACAGGTCACTGAGTCCGGTCATCGGCAGTTCACCCAACGTAGTTGTCGTGGTCGACGGCGGCACTGAGGTCGTCGTCGTCTCCTCGACTTCCGTGGTGGTGGTCTCCGGGACCGTAGTAGTCGTCGAGCTGGTCGTCGTAGAGTCGATGACCGTGGTGCTCGTCGTGGACGAGGTGGTCGTGGACGATGACGTCGTTGTCTCCGGGTCCGTGGTGGTGGTGGAGGGTTCGCTGGTAGTCGTTGAGCTGGTGGACGACGTTGTGGAAGTTGACGAGGTGGTTGACGAGGTACTTGTCGATGTGGTCGGATCGGTCTCCTTCTCCCAACACAGGATGACGTGGCTGATGTCCTTCCCCGTCGAGTGGACGTAGGACTGGCCGCTCGTAGGGCTTGCGAACGTCTCGTTCGCTCCCTCCCCTGACCCTGCTTTCAGGACGAGAAGTGTCCATGCTGTTCCTTCCGGTGGTGTCGGCACGATGTACGGTGTGTCGACGGGTTCGTACTTGACACCATCCTCACACCAATAGCTGACCTTGTTCTGATCGCTGATGGTGTTGCTGGCGAGCACTGCCCCGATGGACAATGTGCTCGCCAGCAGCGCCAGCGCAATGATGATTCCGTACCGCTTCACGTTCAGCCCCTTGGTCGCCCAGCCCTGTCGTCAGCGTCACCCGCTGCCTTGGCCAAAGCGTAGCCGAGCACCAACAAGAAGGTGGCTCCCAGCACCATGGTCACTGCAATGATGGGGACTACCCATCCAACGTCAATGCTCATCGTCGTCCTCCTGACGGATCAATACGGCATAGGTTCCTGAACCCGACACGCCGAGTAGGTCGGCAAGGATCGAACCATCGACTTCGATCACGGCGTCAGGCTCCACCGGCACCAGCCAAGTGTCAGGGTTCAGGGTGAACGGGTGGCCCCACACGCCGTCTGACGGCATCTCGTCCACGGCAACGTAAAGGTCGCCTGCCTTTGGTCGCTCACTCATCCTCCCACTCCCATCTTGACACCCACCGCTTACGGGGCCAGTTCGCCCAACAGTGGTTGCACTGGCACCGTGATGCCATGTCCCATTGGGCAGCCGTCAACCACGTTGTGTTGTCGGTCGCTGCGATCCTGTAGGGGCACGACACGAGCCGCACCTTGCCGTTGCTGAACGACACCGAGAACTCCTTCTCGGTGTTCTGCGTCTTGGTCCTACTCATCGTTTAGCCCCTCGAAGTCGTCGAGGTTGTCGATGAAGATGGACGGAGCGGGCGTCTCGTCCACGCTTTGGGGTCTATTTGCCTCATTTCTGGGAATCCCAAGGTCCGACAGCGGACCGCCCCACTCGTGGCTAGAAACGGCTCTCAGTGCGTCGTTTGTGTGGCGGCCATTGTCCTCCGCTTCGATGCGTCGGGCACGCTCGCGCTGGTACTGGACTGTCAGCTCCCAGAACCGCTTCCTCATGGGCACGGCCAGCACGATGAATGCCGTAACGCCGCCCAGAATGAAGCCTCCGAGGAACGCCATGCCGCTACTCATTTACGGCCTCCTCCTGCCAGTCCGTCACCTCGCGGTACATCAGCCTGAACGGAGCCTCGTCGATGTACCAGTGCCTGCCGCCTATCTTGGCTTTCAGCATCTCTGCTTCATGGTTGCCGTCGATGACGGCCTGCTTGGCCTTCGCCTTGTCCTTCCGTACCGTGAGGTGGGACTTGTGTCCCGGCCCCGGCCACTGGGCACACACGGTGGCCCACTCTTGCTTGATTGTCATGTTTGTCTCCTTGCTTCTTGCTTGGTTCAGTCGTCCGGATGGCGGATCAGACGTTCAAAGGTGTCGATCCCCATACAGACAACGATTGGTTCGCCGTCTGGCTTGCGTCGCTTCCCGTCGCTTTTGACGAGACGCTTCCAGAACAGCACTGTCTGTTGCGGCTCCGGCGATTTCGCTCGTGCCTTCGACAGGACTCGGGTGACGTTCAACCGTTCAGCTGATTTGCACTCGATTGTCCATGACCCCTCGAAGTGGGTGTCGAATCGCACGTCGCCTTCGTCGTTCGATCCGCCTTCCGCCAACCGGCGAGGGTTGATCTGGCCGATAGCCTTCAGCCAGTTCACAACCCACGTCTCGAACGCAGTACCCCGAGCCTTAGGTGAAGTCTTCATCGAACATCACTCCTTGGTTCTTGTCTCGTGAGGGGAGGCGGCAGGCATGGTGCATGACCTGTCCCGTCGTGACACGATCAACGATCTTGTTCGCCCCTCCATCTTTCCGAATCTCTTCCCATCCGATGATTTCACGGAATGCTCCATGTCTCATCTGAACAGGTTCGCGGCAGATCACACAGTTCATGTTCATGATCTACGAGAAGTGAACTCCGACACCCGTCGCCCCCTTCGGGGGCTAGGGTGTACGGAGTTCCTACTGATCCGTTGGTATGACTGGGTTTCAGCCCAAGTCCGACATCTTTTCCATGTCTGATTCGTGAATCTGGCTGAAACCCTTGGTATTACTGGGCTGTCGCCCAAGTCCGACATCCGACATATATATATATGTACATGTCGTCGGAGGAACGAACTGACATCTCGTGTTTGTCGGAGATATGTCGGAGGTTTGTCGGACTTGATGTCGGACATCATCCAATCACCTCCATGTCGTCTTCCTTTACCCACGACGGACGGAACGTATTCGACTTCCCGATCTTCTTCGTACCGAACATGTCACGATGCCGCTCCATGCTCTTCTCGATAGACGAGAGTTTCAACCCGCTCCGCTGCGCCAACTCACGAAGAGTCCACCACTTCTCCGGTGCCTCCTCCATCAAGCGACAGATCGAATCATGTGTCGTCGACTTCGTCTGAGAAATCAGCACCTCGTACAACACTTCCGTCTTAATGGCATCCGTCATGCCCTCGTCGTTGTTCAGGTATTCCATCACCATGGTCACAGGCTCATGCCTGCGACCCACGTTCAGCTTCGTGTTGTGCATCGTCAACAACCGACGCAGCGGCGTTGACTCGTCCGACTCCTGCATACCCCACACCATGCGGGCAGAGTTCTCGGTGTACTGCGACCCATACGGAGTCAGCAGCGTCCCATCCCTGCGGTCCTGCTTGGTTGTGTGGTCGAGCGCCAACACCGGAACACCCAGCGAGTTGAGCGCACGGAACAGGTCGATGGTGTCCTGTGCCCCGACATGGTCGCCGCCACGACCCATACCAACCGAGTCAAGGATCACGAACTTGATGTCCATTTCCCTGACCCGCTTCCTGATCCGATGTATCTCAGTCAGGACACGGGCGTTCATCGGCTCGTGGTATATCTGGTACCGAAGCATGTCCCTTGTCATGCCGAAGCCTTTCAGCAGAGCGAACACGTTTCGAGTCATGGCATCCGGCGTCGACTCGTAGTCCAGATACAGGACGTGGCCCTGCATCGTGGGAAACTCGCCCCATATCGGTTGCCACCCGGCAATCGCAATCGCCATGGCCGCAGCCAACGTCGACTTGCCAGTGCCGCCAGTAGCGAACAGGACAGACACCCCTTCCTTTGCCACGAACGGTGGCAGCAGGAAGATGTCTTCGAGCTTTGTGTCGTGCCAGATGTCCGGCAACGGGGACGGCGGTAGCCCTTCCCTGTGTGTGGACACTGTCTTCTTGACCACCTCATCGACCATCACGTCGAAGAAGTAGAGGTCTTCAGTCAGCTCGTTCAGTTCCTTGGCGACGGCCTTCCAGTTGCCCAGTAGGTTCGTGCGTTTGGGGGACAGCAGTTCCCTCGGTGCGACCGGCTCCCCGTTGTGATTCGGGTAGGTCCGGAACGCTGATATCTCACACCAGATGCCTTGCTTGTCGTCGTAGATGCGTCCAACTTCGAGGCGGATGCCGGGACCACTCGCCTCTTCGTAGAGGTACGTGTGGTGTCCGAAGCTGTGCGTTTCTTCAATAAGCCGAGTGTCGATGCGGTCAGCCATCGAAGTTCAGCTTCTGCATGTGTTCAGCTTCCCGCTGCCAGAACGGCTTGCGGGTCAGCTTCACCCCGTCGCCCCTGTCGATGGTCTCGTACATGAGCTGCGATGGTTCGATGTCCAACGCTCGACAGAT
>Ga0180437_10005334_pt1 | contig 17645 bp, 12 predicted proteins | sample SS_ome_4_FD_132410 | JGI IMG/M metagenome (GOLD analysis project Ga0180437, IMG submission 132410) | Hypersaline lake sediment archaeal communities from the Salton Sea, California, USA - SS_3_D_1 metaG | ecosystem: Environmental > Aquatic > Non-marine Saline and Alkaline > Hypersaline >... | reverse complement strand
CTCGGCGGTTGACGACGCGTTGTCGGTGGAAGCTGGCGTAGAGACCCTTCGTGATGAGGCGCGTTTCGTTTCGGTCACGATCATCCCGATCACCACAATCCCCGGCGGTGAAATCAGCATGCCCCCCAAAATACACACCACACCGACAATCTTCGCCTGTCGCCCGTGCAAGGTCGTTTCCCGGGTCCAGCGAACGCCACGCCCCGAGAGTCCGGAGATGCCGAGGATGATCAGCCCTGCTGCAATAAGCCAAAGAACAATGGCACACATCACACACTCCTTTAGATCATCGTGGTGCGTTTGCGGCTGAAGCGGTGGCCGTCACCAACCGTTTCGCGAGCTAAACCGCGCCAAACGGTTCAGCAGATTCGCAGGATGGTCGGTGTCGCACGGCAGCAGGAGGATAGCACAACCCCCATCCCCGCGGAACCCCCAGTCAGTCAGTCAATCTCGCTCGCAGTATAGAGCCCAACTTTACCGTCAGTCGCACGTCGGCCGTCCGTTGTCAGGGAATTCTCAAGGAAAAGCGGCGTTTCGCCTCCAAGCCGAACCTTGCCGTTCGAGCGGCTGTCCAAGAACGACGTAAGGACTGCACGGACTATGGTTGGTTTCGCGTCGGCACCTGACGTAGGGCCTGGAATCGACTATAATGCAGTGTTTGCCATGATCGCTCCCCGCCGACCCCACGCGATGAATCGCCCGCAGCCCCCTTTTTACGCACAGTCCGCCCTGCCGGACGCGCCGACCGCCTACGGTGCGCCGTTCTGGCTGGCCTACGTGGGCAATACGCTGACGCTGGTGGCCGTCTCGCTGTTGTACCGCTATGCCGATTTCGTGGTGTACCTGGGCGGGACCGAGTGGCACCTGGGGTGGATCGTGGGCGTGGGCATGGTAGGCAGCCTGGCCGTGCGGGCGGCGCTGGGCGTGGGCATCGACCATTACGGGCCCCGGGCCGTCTGGCTGGCCGCGCTGGCCCTCTTCTCGGCCAGCTGCCTGGCCCATCTGGCCGTGGGCAGTTGTCACGGGCCGGTGATCTACCTGTTGCGAATCGCCTGGTGCTGTTCGGTGGCCGGCATCTTCGGCGCCGCGATGACCTTCGTCTCGCGCCGGGCGCCCGAGCAACGGATGGCCGAGATGATCGGCATGTTGGGGACCTCCGGGTTCGTCGGAATGGTGCTGGGGACGCAGTTGGGCGACCTGCTGCTGGGCACCCGGACCATCGAGTGGCGGCAGATTCAACTGATGTTCGTGGCCGCCGCCCTGGCGACCGCAATCGCGATGATCTTCGTCTATCTGGCCACGCGCGGCGAGGTGCGGTTGCCGCGAATTGAGCGTCCGCCGCTGATCGACCTGCTGCGACGCCACCTTCCGCCGGCCGTGTTGATGGTGGGCATTGCCATGGGAGTGGGGCTCAGTCTGCCGACCACGTTCTTGCGAACCTACGCCGCCGAACTCGACATCCCGAGGATGGGACTGTTCTTCAGCGTCTACGCCCCCACCGCCTTGATCACCCGGTTGCTCACCCGGCGTTTGCCCGAGCGGTTCGGCACCACGCCGATGATCCTGGTCGGGCTGGCGGCGCTGGCGGTCAGCCAGGGGTTGTTTCTGCTGGTTCGCGTGGAATGGCAGCTGATCATCCCGGGCGTCACCTACGGGTTTGCACACGCGGTGCTGTTTCCGTCGGTGGTCGCGGCCGGCAGCCGCGCGTTTCCGCAGCAACACCGCGGACTGGGGACGACGCTGATGCTGGGTACCTGGGACGCCGGACAACTGATCGGGGCCCCCGCGGCCGGAGCGATTCTGCATTGCAGCGGATGGTTTCAGCTGCCGCCGTATCCCACGCTGTTTGTCACCATGGCCGGTCTGCTGGCGACGGTGGGCCTCGCATTTGCGTGGCTCCGTCGGCCGGGCCGCTTGCCGCATCGGGCGGCCGACAGGCCGCGCGAGGATCGCGTTGGCGAAGCAACCCACGAGCCGGCGCTGGTGCCGGAAAGCCCCGTGGGTGACGGGTAGTGTCTGAGCTATGCCAGAAACCCCGTACGACGGCTTCGGAGAGCCGTCGTACAAGAGAAACCTGCCCACTATCCACTACCCACTATCCACTTCCTGCCGCCAGGCCCTTGTAATACTCGATCGACCGCTTCAAGCCGTCCTCGAAGTCGACCTGCGGCTCGTAGCCGAGCAGCTTGCAAGCCAGGGTGACGTCGGCCAGGCTTTCGCGGACGTCGCCGGGCCGCGGCGGGGCGAAAGTGGGTTCGACCTGCGTGCCCAACAGGCGGTTGAGCACGTCGATCAGGGTCAGCAGGTCCGTGCTCTTGCCGTTGGCCACGTTGAGGGTTCGCCCGGCCACGTTGTCCGCATCGGCGGCCAGCAGGTTGCCGTGGACCACGTTGGCCACGAAGGTGAAGTCGCGCGACTGCAGGCCGTCGCCGTAGATCACGGGCCGGCGGCCCTGGAGCATGGCGGTGATGAACAGCGGGATCACGGCCGAGTAGGGGCTGTCGGGATCTTGCCGCGGGCCGAACACGTTGAAGTAGCGGATCGCCACGGCCTGGAAGCCGTAGGTGGCGGCGAACGCCTGGCAGTAGTGCTCGCCGGCCAGCTTGGCCGCTCCATAAGGCGAGAGGGGTGCCGGCAGATCGGTTTCGCGCTTGCTGCTGGTGGGCTGATCGCCATAGGCGCTGCTGGAGGCGGCGTAGACGAGCCGGCGGACGCCGCCGCGGCGGGCCGCATCGAGCAATGTCAGTGTGCCGGTCACGCAACTGGCGTTGGTGTCCAGCGGGGCCTCCACGCTCCGCGGCACCGAAGCCAGCGCCGCCTCGTGGAAGATGCAATCGACCCCTTGGACCGCTTGGGCGACGGCCTCCGCGTCGACCAGGTCGCCCTCGATGAACTCGATCTGGTCGAAGAATCCGTCGAGATTGGAGAGGTGGCCGGTGCTGAGGTTGTCGAACACCCGCACCCGATCACCCCGCTCGACCAACGCCTCGGCGATATGTGAGCCGATGAATCCCGCCCCGCCGGTTACCAGGAAAGTACGCATTCCGTGCCTTTCGGATCAATCTGAGAGTTTTTTCAGGTCGTATCCTGAAGGGTAGCACAATTTCTACCCGAAGGGCATCCGGCCCCCCGGCGTGGGGCACGTTGATCTGGTTCCCAAGCTCCGGCTTGGGAACCTGAATCAGCTTGCGGTATGCCGGCGCGTCGCACCGTTCCCAAGCCGGAGCTTGGGAAACAGCAGGAAGATGTGGGCTAAAACCGACCCTGGGCGGCGTTGTGGATGTTCTCCAATAAGAACCCGGCGAGCCGGAAAATGAAAAAGATGATGACCACCGCGATGGCCAGCCAGACGGAGAAACCGCCCACCTTGGTCAAGGTGCCGAGGGCGGCGCGGGCACGGTCGTGGTACTGTTGCGAGAGCCGGCCCATCGACTCGACCAGCCGGCCGCTCTCCTCGCCCACGGCCAAGGTGTCGAGAAACTCGGCCGGATAAACCCCGGTCCGCGCAAACGCCTCGTGGATCGGTCGGCCGGCCTGGATATCGTCCTCCATGCCCGGGATTTGATCCGTGTATCGGGCGTTGTGGGTGCTCTGCAGGCTCAATCGCAACGCGCGGCGAACCTCCATGCCGGTGTTCATCGTCACGTAGAGCGACCAGGCCAGCCGGGCCAGGGCGAGGGTCTCCAGCGCCTTTCCCAACACAGGCAGGCGGAATATGCCGCGCTGGATGGGGCGCGTCCAGGCCAGCCCCCGTCGAGCGGCCCAGATCGTGAAAAACAACGGCAACCCTATGGCCGCCAGCACCAGCACGTAGATGGCCAGCCCGGTGTTGCCGACCAGCCCGAAGCCCAGCGGATCGGCGTCGCCGCCGGCGATGCGGTGGATGAAGCCCATGATCCAGATCAGCAGTCCGATGATCACCAGCGAGAGGCCCAGTTCGAGCAACGGCCAGGAAATCACCGCCATGAAGTTGCGTCGCAGCTCGAGCTGGTTCTCGTAATGATCGGCCAACTGGGTGAACACTTCGCTGAGCTGTCCGGTCTGCTCGCCCACGTCGGCCAATTCACGGAACAGCACGGGAAAGTAATCGCCGCTGGCGTCAAGAGCCGCCGCCAGGCTTTCGCCCCGCTCGACCGCGTCGCGGACGGCGCCCAGTGCCCGTCGGGCGGCCTGCCCGCCGGCCCGATCGGCTTCGCGGGTCCAGACGGTCCGCACGTCGACGCCGGCGGCCAGCGCCATCGACAGTCGACGGCAGAGACCGGCGAGGAGTTTGACGGGAATGCGGGGGGCGAGAAGCATGCTTCGAGCATACCGTTGAGCGGCCCGGAGTTGAAGGGCCAACAGCCCCGTCAAGATCCCACTGCGACGGTCCGGGTGCTAGCACTGCTGGCGCTTGTAACCCGTTGCAGGGGAACGAGTTGCACGTGCTTGACCCGTTTCCGCCGACGGACTATAATCAGGCTCACCACCGGGGACGAGGGCCGAAATTGACGATCGAGGTCACCTCGGGCAACGCACGCCGCTGTCCCCAGTTTTCCTTCCCGATTCGGGGCCAAACGCACGGCAAACGGATTTGTCGACCTGTGTTGAGTGGATGCGAAATGGACTTCGCCGGAATGAGCGCACAGGAGCTGAGGGTGTCGACCTCTTCGCCGCTGGATGCCAAGGAACAAGTCAGGCAGGCGATCGATATCGTCGATCTGGTCGGAAGCCATATCCAGTTGCGCCGCCAGGGCCGCAACTACGTCGGCCTTTGCCCATGGCACGACGACACCCGCCCCAGTTTGCAGGTCAACCCCGAGCGGCAGTCGTTCCGCTGTTGGGTCTGCGACATCGGCGGCGACGTGTTCGATTTCGTGATGAAGACCGAAGGGGTCGAATTCCGCGAGGCTCTGGAGATGCTGGCCGAGCGGGCCGGCGTGGAACTGAAGCCCCGTCGGGCCGAACATCGACCGGCCCCAGGCTCGCCCGGCGACAAGCGGACCCTCTACCAGGCGATGGCCTGGGTCGAAGGGCAGTATCACGACTGCCTGAAGAACTCGCCGGAAGGAGAGCCCGCCCGAAAGTACCTCCAAGAGCGAGCAGTCACCGCCGAAAGCATCGAGCAGTTCCATCTGGGCTTCTCGCCCAACCAGCGCGACTGGCTGCTCCGCCGGGTGGAAGGCTCCGCCAGCCGGCAGAAAGTTCTGGAAACGATTGGCGTGGTGGCCCGATCGGCCGAAGGGGGAAACCTGTACGATCGCTTCCGGGGCCGCGTGCTGTTTTCCATCCGCGACGCCCAGGGCCGGCCGGTCGGACTCGGCGGCCGCGTGCTGCCCGAATCGGGCGCCACCAGCCCCGCCAAATACATTAACTCGCCCGAAACGCCGCTGTTCTCCAAGAGCAACCTGCTCTACGGGCTGGACGTGGCCCGCGATGCCATTCGCAAGAAAGGCACCGCGTTGGTCATGGAAGGATATACCGACTGCATCGTGGCCCACCAGTACGGATTCGACAACGCGGTCGCCGTGCTGGGCACCGCGTTGGGGGAGAGCCACATTCGCATTCTCAAGCGGTTTGCCGATCGGACCGTGCTGGTCCTCGACGGCGACGAGGCGGGCCAGCGCCGGGCCAACGAAGTATTGGAGTTGTTCGTCGCCCAACAGGTCGACCTGCAAATCCTCACGCTGCCCGAGGGAACCGACCCCTGCGACTTCCTGCAACAACACGGAGCGGAGGCGTTTGCCGATCTGCTGGCCCGCGAGGCGGTCGACGCACTGGATCATGCCCTGGCGGCGGCCACGCGGAACGTGGACCTGCAGCGCGACGTGCATGCCGCCAGCGAGGCCCTGGAGCGTCTGGTGGCGGTCGTGGCCAAGGCCCCCAGGCTGCGGCAGGACACCACCCGCGGAGATCGCTTCCGCGAGGAGAAGATCCTGCAGCGTTTGGCGGCCCGGTTCCGCGTGGACGAAGGGCAGATTCGTCAGCGGCTGACGGTGCTGCGGCGGCAGGCGCGGAGTCGGGCTCCCGCGGTGTCCCCGGGGCCGATCCCCGACGGCGGACCGCCCGTCGAAGACGTTCAGCAAGCACCCAGAAAGATCCCCCCGTTGCAGCGGGAATTGTTGGAATTGTTACTCGGGCATCCGGAGAGCCTGCCGGAGGTCCGTGCGGATATTGCGATCGAGCAGATGACGCCGGGCCCCGCTCGGCAGATCTACGAAACGTGCTGCCGGTTGTTCGACGCGGGCGACGTGCCCACGTTCGACCGGCTGATGCTCGAGTTCGACGACCCGGCCGTCAAGAGCCTGCTGGTCGAACTCGACGAATCGGGACGCGCCAAGGGTCAACGCGAGGTGGAGCCCGAGGTGCTGTTCCAGGAATTGATCAAAACCTTTCATCAACAGGAGGCAGACCGGCAGCGTCCGGCACAGATCGTGACGCTGCGCGAAGGAAGGCTGGACGACAGCCAGGAAACCGAGCTGCTGGAGGAAATCATCCGGCAGGAGCGAAACCGGCAGGGTATTTCCGAATCCACGGATGGATGAGGATATCCTGTACCGGGCGATCGCCCCCCAGAGAGTTCGCAAGAACATCTGCAAGAACATGACCGGGGAACGATTTCGGCTTTTGCGCGGCAAAAACCGCAAAGTTCTCTTCCGAAGACGGGAAATCGTCTTGTCATTCTGCGAGTTCTCGGGCCGCTCCCGCGCGGCGGGGGAAACACCGATCGCATACCCTTTCACCCAGCGCGCCGCCGTGGCGCAAAAGGAGTATGAGGTGGACCTTTTCGACAAGGATTTGCAGGAATTGGTCGCCAGGGGCAAGACGCAAGGCTACCTAACCTATGACGACGTCAACGAATACCTGCCCGACGAAGAAGTCGATCCCTATCGGCTCGATAATCTCTTAATCGCCCTGGAGGAGCAGGGCATCGACCTGGTCAACGAGGCGCCGGAATCCGGTTTCTTCGACGTCTCGACCCAGAACGACAAGGAAGGCGAATCGCAGGCGTCGCTTGCCACGGGCGAAGTGCCCAACGACCCGAGCAGCCAGCCGCTGCCCGACGAAGTGGTCAAGTGGAGCAGCGATCCGATACGTTTGTATCTCAGCCAGATGGCTGAGATTCCCCTGCTGGCCCGGGAGGAGGAAATCTCGCTGGCCAAAAAGATCGAAGTCACCCGCAAACGATTCCGCCGCACGGTGATCGGCTGCAACATGGCGATGCGGGCCACGGTCAACACGCTGACCAAAGTCCATCGGGGCCGCCTGCCCTTCGATCGCACCATCAAGGTCTCGCTGACCGAACGGCTCACCAAGGAGCAGATCATCGCGCGGATGCCGCACAATCTGCGCACCCTGCAACATCTGACCGAGGAGAACCAGCGCGATTTCAGCCGGCTGATCAGCCGCCGGGTGCCTCGGCAGCAGAAGTTGGAGGCCCGCAAGCGGTTCATCCGCCGCCGCCGCAAGATGCTCACCCTGATCGAAGAGCTGAGCCTGCGGACCCGGCGCGTGCAATTAATGATGCGGCAGATGGAGGACACGCTTCGCCGGATGGACCAGATCTCCGCCCGGCTCCGCTGCATGCTCGACAACCCCGCCACGGCCGACAAACGGACGAACCTCCGCAAGGAACTTCGCGACCTGATGGTGCTGGCGCAAGAGACGCCCCGCAGCCTGCGAAAACGCTGCGAGAAAATGCGCGCCCAGTACAAAGACTACGAACAGGTCAAACGGCAACTCTCCGGCGGCAACCTGCGGCTGGTGGTCTCGATCGCCAAGAAATACCGCAATCGGGGGTTGAGCTTCCTGGATTTGATTCAGGAGGGGAACACGGGGCTGATGCGGGCGGTCGACAAGTACGAGTATCGCCGGGGGTTCAAGTTCTCGACCTACGCCACCTGGTGGATCCGGCAGGCCATTACCCGAGCCATTGCCGACCAGGCCCGCACCATCCGCATTCCCGTCCATATGATCGACGTGCTCAGCAAATTGCGAAATACCTCAAAGCGGTTATTGCAGGAACTGGGTCGAGAGCCGACAACAGAAGAGACGGCCCGCGCCGCCGAGTTGAGCATGGACGAGACGTGTCGCGTGCTTTCCATGGGCCGCCACCCGGTAAGCCTTGACCGACCGGTCGGCGAGAGCGAAGATAGTTGTTTCGGCGAATTTATCGAAGATGGCGGGCTGCCCCAGCCCGACCGGGCCGCAGGAAAAGGACTGCTTCGTGAACGAATCGAGGCCTTGCTCAAGACGCTCACCTACCGCGAACGGGAGATCATCCGTTTGCGATACGGCTTGGGGGACGGGTACACGTACACCCTCGAAGAGGTGGGCCGCATCTTCAAGGTCACCCGAGAACGGGTCCGCCAAATCGAAGCCAAGGCGGTCCGAAAACTACAGCACCCGGTCCGCAGCCAGCAGCTCGCAGGGTTCATCGAGCGCGTGGCAGGCTAAGCAGTCTCAGGCTCGGGCAAATCGCCAAGCCGCTGGTCAACAGGCCAGCGGCTTTTTTTGTCGCCGCACGGCGTCCGACCGTGTGCCACTTAGAACTCGTACAGAAACAACTTCCCGGATTCCGAAGGGGACAGTCCCATTTTCCCTGCGGGAAGATCGGGACAGTCCCCAAGTTATTCACTTACGAGTTCTTAGACCATCCGGCTCCTTTCACCCTTTTTCAACATCCCACGAAACATGACACCTCCGAATGTAAGCACCGACGTGCTCCGCACGTTGCACCGCATCCACCGGCAACTTTCCGATCTGAACGAACGGTTGGATCGCGGCCCCAAACAGATCCGCGCCGTCGAGGCGCACGTAGCACACTGCGAAGGCCAGTTCGCCGAAATCCAGAACGCCGCCAAGGCCGCACGCGTGGCCTCCGACGCGAAACAGGTCCAACTGAAGGCCGGCGAAGACAAGATCCAGGAACTCAGGCTGAAACTCAACTCGGCCGGCAGCAACCGCGAATACCAGGCGCTGAAAGACCAGATCGCCGCCCAGGAAATGACCAACAGCGTGTTGACCGACGAAATCCTCGAAGGCATGGACCGGGTCGACGAGTTCCGGAGGAAGGTTGCCGAAGCCGAAGCGACGCTGGCCAAGGCCCGCCAGAAGAGCGAGGCCATCCACGGCGAGGTCGAGCAGCAGGAGCCGCTGATCCGCGGCGACCTCGAACGGCTTCAGGCGGAACTGACCCAGTGCGAGGCCGCGCTGCCCGCCGACGTCAAGGAACTCTACGACCGCGTGGTCCGCCACCGGGGCGAAGACGCGCTGGCGGCCGTGGAAAACCAATACTGCGAAGGCTGCCACCAGCACGTGCCGCTGAACGTGTGTGCCGAAATGATGCTCGGCCACCCCATGTTCTGCAAGACCTGCGGCCGAATGCTCTACATCCCTGAAGAGCATGTGCCGGAAGGATAGACTCTGGGGAATCGGCCGCCGCATGAACCCGTTGAAGCTCAACCCCCGCGCCCGCCGGTTGACCTGCTCCAAGACCGGCGCGGAAGTTCCCGCCGGCGAGGCTCCGCGCCCGTGGGGGCTTTGTCGTTGTTGTCCCGGCCCGGGCAGCCCGTTGATGGTCCGCTACGAGCCGGACGCGGACCGGTGGAAGCTCGACGGCGCCGGCGCGTCGGCTCGGGGAATCTGGAAATATGAGCCCTTGCTGCCCGTGCTGGAGCCCTGGCCCGGCTACGCCGGCGACGTGGGACTCACGCCGGCCGTGCGGCATCGCCGGCTGGGACAGCCGCTCGAGGTGGAACTGTGGATCAAGAGCGAGAACGGGAACCCCAGCGGCAGCTTCAAGGACCGCGGGCTGGCCGTGGCGATTGCGTTGGGGCGGGCCTGCGGCGCGGAGCGGTTCTGCCTTCCCACCCAGGGCAACGCAGGCGTGGCGGCATCGCTGTTTTCGGCCCGGCTGGGCCTTCCGCCGTGCCTGGTCTACATGCCCCAAGACTACGCCGGCAGCGCCTATCACCGCGCCGCCGATTTCTTTGGGGCCCAGGTCGAGTTCCACGGCCCGAACATCGCCGCCTGCGGCAAACGGATGCGAGAGCAGTTCGCTGACCAGTTGGCCCAAGGGACATTGACCGACGTGTCCACGTTCTTCGAACCGGGCCGCCTGGAAGGCAAGAAGACCATGGGTCTGGAGATCTTCGAGCAGTTCGGGGCCGCCGCGCTGCCGGAAGTGATCGTCTATCCCACGGGCGGCGGCACCGGACTGGTCGGAATCTGGAAGGCCTTCGAAGAGCTGATCGCGCTGGGACACCTCTCGCAGGAACAACAACTGCCGCGGATGGTGGCCGTCCAGTCCGAACGCTGTGCCCCGGTGGTGCGATCCTTTCACGCGGGACACGACGCCGTGGAGACGATCGATTCGGCGGGCACCATCGCCGACGGCCTCGACGTGCCGGGCGCCATCATGGGACACCAAATCTTGAAGGTGCTGCGCGACAGCGGGGGAACGGCCGTGGACGTCACCGAACAGGCTATTCAAGACGCCTTCGCCCGCCTCGGACGCCAGGGCGTCAGCTGCGGCTACGAGGGCGCGGCCACCCTGGCGGCCCTGGAGAAACTCCGTGCCGACGGGGCGATCGGGGCCGGGTGTCGGGTGCTGCTGCTCAATACGGGCGGATACAACGCCGCGCTGGCGAGCCGCTAAGAAGGAACGCTCCACCCGATGGGCCGTTTAGCCGCCGCCGGTACGGCGGCGATAGCCGCAGCAACGCCCCGGGACCCTGGAGGAAATTGCCCTGGAGTCGGGGCGGCATTTTTGTCAAACTTTCCGGCCCCGGAAGGACGCCTTTGCGAAGCTCAAGGAGGAATGCCATGCCAATCCGTCGTGCTGGTGTCGTGCTGCTGACCGTCGTGCTGGGCGCCGGCTGGATGCTGGCCGGCTGTGGCGAATCCCGCGATCGGGAAGCCGGTCCAAGGCCCGGGCCGATTGCCGTGGGTCCCGAATCGGGCCCCGAGGCGCCGGATCCGAACGTCTCCACGGTCGATCCGGGCGTGGAGCCAATCCCGGACGAAACGACGCCCGTTCCGCTCGAAGCTCCCCCCCACGTGGTGACGCCACTGCCGATCTCCGACGAGCCGCCGCCGGAATCGTTCGACCCGGTGACCGCGCCGCCCGAGTCGCCCCCGAAACTCATCCGCCCGAAGTCGTTTGCAACCAGGAGCGTGGACCGTTCGGTGGGCGTCCATCCGCTGCGGCCCGAAGCAAGCGTTGAACCGGTGGAGATGCCGCTGGAACCGCGGATGCTGGAGTTCCAGCCGGGAGCCCGTCAGCCCGAACCGGAGAACCTGCTCGCCCCGCCCGAGGCGACCGGCCCTGCATTGTCGGCCAGTCCACCGGGGCTGGAGGAGATCCCTGTAGAGCCGGACCAACCTGGATCGGACGGGGTCGATAGGACCGATCCGCTCACTGCAGCGAAATCGCAGGGCAACTACCAGGTCGTCAAGGTCTTCTACGGGACCGATCGGGCGGCCGTCAACTCGGTCGCCGCGGCCGATTCGCCGGTGGCGGATTGGCTGGTGGCGTTGTTGTGCTCCGCCGGGATCGCGATGATCCTGGCGGCGCTGGGCTTCCGCTTCTGTCGCGGCCGCCTGACGCGAGCCCTGGCCGCCTTGGCCGTGCTGGCGACGGTCGTCGTGGGAGTGCTGACCGCCTACTCCGGTCTGCATCGAGACTTCCTGGCCACTGAGGCGAAGCCGGAGAAACCGGGGTACGGGGGCGAACGTGGGCAGCTCACCATGGGAACCTGTGAGGTCAGCATCCCCCGAAACCACCAGCCGGGCGAGTTGGAGGGCCCTTCGATCCTCCGGTTCGAATTCCGCCAGGATCCCCAGCGGCACGTGGTCCTGCTCGATGTAAACCCGCTCTCGGAGGACGCGTTTCAAGCCGGCCTCAAGGCCCGCGTGCAGCAGTCGGTAGACAAAGACGCGGTCGTGTTCGTGCACGGATTCAACTTCACCTTCGAGGACGCCGCACGCCGGACGGCCCAGATGGCCTACGACCTGCGATTCGACGGCGCGCCGATCTTCTACAGTTGGCCCTCGCAGGGTGGGCTGTTCGACTACACGGTCGACGAGAACAACGCGCGGTGGACCGTGCCGAACCTGAAACGGTTTCTCGAACGGATCGCCCGACAATCGGGGGCCGAGCAGGTCCATTTGATCGCCCACAGCATGGGCAATCGGGCGTTGACTGCGGCGCTGCGCGATCTTTCTTTCGAGCCCGACGAAACGCGGCCCAAATTCAACGAAGTCGTGCTCACGGCCCCCGACATCGACGCCGAGGTGTTCAAGAATGACATCGCCCCGCGGATCGTCAAGACGGCCGAGCGGGTCACCCTCTATGCCTCCTCGAACGACAAGGCCCTCTTGTCGTCGAAGAAGATTCACGGCTATCCCCGGGCGGGCGATTCGGGGCCCGACCTGATCGTGATGCCGGGCATCGATACCATCGACGTCTCAGCGGTGGACACCAGCCTGCTGGGCCATTCATACTATGGCGGCAACGAGACGGTGCTGGCCGATCTGTTCGATCTGCTGCACGAGGCCAAGCCGCCCGACCAGCGCAAGTGGCTCCGCCCGGAACGGCTGGGGGCGATGACGTACTGGAGCTTTCGCCGTCGCTGAGAACGTGTTTTGAAATGAGTACGACGGCTCTCCGAAGCCGTCGAAGGGCCGGTTGACGGCCGGAAATCGACGGGCTCGGAGGCCCGTCGTACAGGCCGATTCTCGCCGAGAATGGGCTCCAAAACGCGTTCCAAGATTTGGGGCGGCCGAATGGGCTTTACCCGTGGTTGAATCCTTTTGCGACATCCCCGATCTGGCCCGCCGGCTCCGCGAACTGCTCGCCCAGGTACCCGCCGGACGGGTCGCCACCTGCGGGACCCTGGCCGAGGCGTTGGGCAACCGGATCGCCGCTCGCTGGGTCGGGCACTTTACGCTGCACCACGACCACGCGGCCGAGTGTCCGTGCCACCGCGTGGTCCGCGCCGGCGGGCAGCTCGGCCCGTACATCGACGGCGGCGAAAAGGCCAAGGCCCGGCGGCTGCGGGGCGAAGGCATCCGGCTGCGCCAGGGCTTGGTCGATCTTCCGCGATACGGCTTCGACGACTTCACCGGCGACCGGCCGCTGGAGCGGCTCCGACGCGTACAGGAGCAGTTGCTGGCCAAAGTGTCGCTGCGGCCGCGCCGGCGAATTCCCAAGCAGGTCGGCGGCGTGGACGTCTCGTATCCCAGTCCGGAGGAAGGCGTGGCCGCCTATGCGTTGGTCGAGACAGAGACCGGGCGGTTGGTCTGGTCGACCACGGTTCGCCGCCGGATCGTCTTTCCGTACGTCTCCACCTATTTGGCCTTCCGCGAGTTGCCCATCCTGCTGGACCTGCTCGACGAAGTTCGCCGGGCCGGAAGGCTGTCGCAGGTGCTGCTGGTCGACGGCAGTGGGATCCTCCACCAGCGACACGCCGGCATTGCGACCCATCTGGGCGTGGTGGCCTCGTTGCCGACGGTCGGCGTGACCAAGAAGCTCCTCTGCGGACAGGTCGACGTGGCCGAGATGCGGCCGGAGGAATCGCGTCCGGTGGTGTACGAGGATCGCCTGATCGGCGTGGCATTGCGGGCCACCTCGGGGAGCCGGCGGCCGATTTTCATCTCGCCGGGCCATTGCCTCGATGTGGCCTATGCCGAAGAATTGGTGCGTCGGTTGCTGGCCGGCCATCGTCTGCCCGAGCCGCTCTACTGGGCCGATCGCCTTAGTCGGTCTGCTTGAGGAAACAGCGGGTATCCCTCGCGCGTGGTACCATTTATCCACGCGATTTAGGGTGTGGCCCGGCGGCCGGCTCGGTGATATGATTGGGCTTTTGTGGTTCGATGTTGTCAATGGGAGATAGTCAATGACAGCCATTGTAGACCCGGAACTTTGCACCGGTTGCGAATCGTGCGTCGAGGCATGTCCGTTGGACGCGATTGAGATGCAGGACGACATTGCCAAGGTCGACCCGGAGACCTGCGGCGACTGTGGTGCCTGTGTAGAAGTCTGTCCCGTGGAAGCCATCAGCGTCGAGGAATAGAACCTCTACACAGTTTGTTCCAACCGGCAGGGTGGGCTGCGCGTGTCGCGGCGCACCCTTTTTTTTCAGGCCATCTTTCTCATTACGGAGACGCGTAATGGAAGACCGTGAACCGGAGGGGCCGGTCGAGATTCCCCTGGTCGGCGATCTGACCGAAAACCAGGCCGACTTGTGCGACAAGCTGCTGTCGGTCGAGCCGGGCGGGGAGTGCATCCTCTACATCGATTCGCTCGGCGGCAGCCCCTATACGGCCACCGCATTGACCTCGCTGATCATCCTGCGGGGGCTTCGTTCGACGGGCATTGTGGCCGGCGAGTGTTCCTCGGCGGCGCTCTGGCCGTTTGCCGCCTGCACCCGCCGGCTGGTCACGCCCTACAGCGTGCTGTTGTTCCATCCGATGAAATGGCAGAGCGAAGAGCACGTCGTCCTGGGCGAGGCGGCCGAATGGGCACGGCATTTCGGGCAGTTGGAAAGCGACATGGATCGTCTGCTGGCCAAACTCTTGGGCACGTCCGACGAGAAGATCCGGCAGTGGGTGCAGGTCGGACGGTACGTCACCGGGCCGGAACTCGCCGAGGCCGGACTGGCCGAACTGGTCGAACTGAAACCCCTGGACTGGCTGCGCCGAGGCGGATAGGGCTTGGCTCGAAAACGGAAGCTGAAGGCCAATCCGCAGGGTGACGGCCAATCCGTAGGGTGCGTGCTTGCACGCACGCAGCAGCGTTGCGAGCTTCACGTGGGTGCAAGCACCCACCCTACATCTTTTTTGGACTGCCAGAGAAGATTAGGGTTCGGTGGTCAGGGTTCAGGGTTCAGCACTCCGCCTCCCATCGTTACCCCAAAGTCCTGAACCCCGAACCCTGAACCCTGAACCCTACTTTGGCTGCGGCCAGCAGCCGCCTTATGGCTCGCTCCAATTGGCGTCGACCCGAACGCCGGGCCGGGCTAGAATGTGCTACGTTAAGGATGGCGGGCAGGCTCCAGCGGAAGGACTCCCGATCCGATGCGATCCACGGCGTTGATCTTGGCCTTGTTCTGCCTGCCGATGGTCGGCTGTGGCGGGGCATCCGACGCGGATACGACGGCGCTTCAGCCCGAGGACTACGGCACGCTGCCCGGTCTGGCGGGCTCGACCAGCCCCAAGCTTCGCGACGAACTGGCTCGCATTGTCGAAGAGGGCGGCACCCCGGAATTGCTCTCGCAGACGAGCGTTGCGGATGGCGAGAACGTGGCCGCCGGTCTGCGGGACCTGTTTCCCGAGAAAAAAGTCGTGTCAATCCTGGTGGAGTCGGAGAACATCTTCCCGCCGGGTCGGTTCCCGCCCAGCCCGATGCGGCTGCAGCGCGCGATCGGCTTCCGCGAGAAGTACGACGCGGAGCGTCTGCGGGCCCGCGAGGCCTTGAAGCGGCCGCAGTGCGATTTCGGCATCCGTTTCACGGTCGGCTTCATGGCCGACGTGCGTTTCATCGACGTGGTTCGGATCTGCGGCCGGCTGGAGGCGTTTCGGGCGGCCGAGGCCCTCGCGGACGACAAGCCGAACGAGGCGATCGAGTCGCTGGAGTTGATGCTGCGGTTGGCTTCCTGTCTGGCTGCGGAGAAGCACGGCCAGGCGCGGGCCCAGGCCGCTTTCGCGCGGACCGAGGCCTTTGTCGTGCTGCAGGCGGTGCTGCAACACGAGAAGACCGCGCGGCGGCAGGTCGAGTCGCTGTACCAAACGGTGGAGAGCCAGTTGAAGGCCTGGCCCAGCGACGCGGAGGCCTTGATCGGGGATCGTGCCTTGGGAATGCACGCCTACGAGATGGTCCGCACGGGCGAATTGGTGGCGCTGTTGACCAACGAGGAAATCGAGGGGTTCAGCAAGGAGGCCGGCCCCGAGCAGTTTGTGGCCGCGATCCAGCGCAACGTCGACCGGGACGAACTCTACTACCTGGAGACGATGCGGCAGATCATCGACGCCTGCCGCCAGCGGTACTACACCCGGCTCGAGCTGTTCAACGAGATCCACGACGACCTGGAAGCCAAGGCGAACCTGCCCGAATTTCCCACCGTGGCCGCCCGCATCCTGATGCCGGACATCGAGAAGCTGCAGGTCATGCAGGCCCAGGATCGGGCGAACTGGGAGGCTTGCGCGGTGGCGCTGGCCGCGGCGATCGGGCGGCAGCCGCTGCCTTACCAGGTCAGTCCGTTGACCGGCAAGAAGTATTCGTGCAAGCGGGACGGCAACTATATCGTGGTCGGCAACTTCGGCACCGGCTTAGGCGACGACCTTCCGATGATCTACGTGCCCTATCTCGGCGACTAGCGATTTCCTCCGCTGCAGTGTGCCACTGCTTCGTAGAAGCAGTGTTTCTGTGAGGGGTTGCGGCCGGCACTGCGCTTCTGCGAAGCAGCGGCACACGGTCCATGATCTTCGGTGGCTGGTGAGACACACGGGCAAGCGGTAGAATTCTCTGTAACGAGTTTACGCTTCGAACCGTATGCACTCCGATCCCCGCACCTCGATGAAACGCACCAGCAGCCGCCGTGACTTCCTCCGCGGCAAGTCGGCCGCCGACGCCGTGGCCGATGCGCTCGGCAAGGCCCTGCCCGGCGGTGGGCCGGCAGACGCCGAGAAACCGGCCGAAGAAGGCGGAGGATACCTGATCCACGTGGCCCGCCGCGCCATGGCCTGCGAGTTCGAATTCCGCTTCAACGCCGGCCAGTACGAGGACGCGACCGAAGTCGCCCTGGAGGCGCTCGACCTGGTCGAGGCGCTGGAAGATCAAATGTCGATCTTTCGGGAGACCAGCGAGTTGTGTCACATCAACCGGTCGGCGGCCCGAGAGCCGGTCGAAGTCGAGCCGGGCCTGTTCGGGCTGCTGCAACTGGCCCAGCGGCTGCACGGCGAAACGGACCGGGCGTTCGACCTCACCTCATCGGCGCTCTGGGAGGTCTGGGGGTTCGCCCGACGCGCGGGAACCGTCCCCAGCCGCCGGCAACTGGCCGAGGCGCGCCGCCGCGTGGGCAGCCAACTGGTCGAGTTGGACGTCGAACGCCGCACCGTTCGCTTCCGGCGCGAAGGGATCCAACTCAACCTGGGCAGCCTCGGCAAGGGATACGCGCTGGATCGCTGTGCTGAGAAGCTGCAGCAGGCGGACATCGGAGATTTCCTCCTGCACGGCGGACACAGCAGCGTGTTGGCGCGTGGTGCCCGGGCAACGACGAAAGACTCGTCCCCCGAGGATGTTTCCCTGGGATGGTCGGTCGGCGTGCGGCATCCGTTGCGTCCGGACCGGCGGCTGGCCGAGATCCGGCTGTGCGATCGCGCGCTGGCCACGTCCGGCTCATGGGCCCAGTCATTCGTGCACGGCGGTCGCCGCTACGGGCACATTCTCGATCCCCGCAGCGGGCGTCCGGCCCAGCGCGTCCTGTCGGCGACGGTCGTTGCCCCCAGTGCCACGCTGGCCGACGCCTTGTCGACCGCCTTTTACGTGATGGGACCGCAGGCTGCCTTGGACTACTGCCGCGGTCGGCCCGAGATCGCGACCCTGCTGGTCTGTCCGGTCCGACACAGCGGCGGTATCGAAATCCGCACCGCCGGATTGGGCG
>Ga0180437_10005333_pt1 | contig 17646 bp, 20 predicted proteins | sample SS_ome_4_FD_132410 | JGI IMG/M metagenome (GOLD analysis project Ga0180437, IMG submission 132410) | Hypersaline lake sediment archaeal communities from the Salton Sea, California, USA - SS_3_D_1 metaG | ecosystem: Environmental > Aquatic > Non-marine Saline and Alkaline > Hypersaline >... | reverse complement strand
TAGGAATCTCGTCACCAGGGAAATCATACTTCTTCAACAGATCTCTGAGCTCTTCTTCGACCATGTCGATCATGTCAGGATCGTCGACCATATCCACTTTATTAAGATACACAACCAAGGCAGGAACGTTCACGTTTCTAGCCAAAACAATATGCTCTCGCGTTTGAGGCATTGCACCGTCGGCCGCAGAAACAACCAAAATAGCACCATCCATCTGCGCAGCACCGGTGATCATGTTTTTAACATAGTCAGCGTGACCTGGACAGTCAACGTGCGCATAGTGACGAGTTGGTGATTCATATTCAACGTGAGACGTTGCAATAGTAATACCACGAGCCTTTTCTTCTGGCGCGTTATCAATTTCTTCAAAGTTACGAGCATCTGCAAAGCCTTTGCTTGCCTGATGCTTAGTAATTGCAGCGGTTAATGTGGTTTTTCCATGGTCCACGTGACCAATGGTACCGACATTAACGTGCGGTTTTTTACGTTCAAAAACGTCTTTAGCCATTGTTATGTCTCCTGTCGGTCTGACAATAAATTAAACTATTTCTTCGATTCCACAATTTCATCTTGTACATTCTTTGGCACTTCGCGGTAACACTCAAATTCCATTGAGTACGTTGCACGCCCTTTGGTCATAGAACGCAACTCAGTTGCATAACCAAACATATTACCAAGTGGCACTTCAGCAGTAATAACCTGCTTGTCAGCCTGCGCTTCCATGCCCAAAATTCGGCCACGACGTGAGTTCATATCACCCATAACGTCACCCATATACTCTTCAGGCGTCTCTGCTACGACCTTCATGATTGGCTCAAGCAATACTGGTGAAGCCTGCTTCATACCAGTTTTAAATGCCATAGATGCTGCAACTTTAAATGCAAGCTCAGATGAGTCAACATCGTGGTATGAGCCGTCATATAAGGTTGCTCTAAAGTCAACGGTTGGATAGCCTCCCAATACACCAGTCGGCAAAGCTTCTTCAAGCCCTTTTTGCACTGGTGCAATAAATTCCCTCGGAATAGAACCACCAACAATTTTATTCACAAACTCAAACCCTTCACCACGTGGCAGCGGTTCAAACTTGATATATACGTGACCATACTGTCCACGACCACCAGATTGCTTAACGTATTTACCTTCAACATCTGCTGGAGATTGAATAGTTTCTTTATAAGCAACTTGTAATGGCCCTTGCACAACCTCTACTTTGTAGTCAGTGCGCAAACGATCGATAACGATCTCCAAGTGCAACTCACCCATACCGCTAATCACGGTCTGGCCAGTCTCTTCATCATAACTAAACTGAAATGATGGATCTTCTTGCATCATCTTTCTCAAAGATACCGCCATTTTTTCGTAGTCTTGCTTATTTTTTGGCTCAACAGATGCGGAAATAACTGGTGTTGGAATGCTAATAGATTCAAGCAATGCACCATTCTTTGACGCACACAATGTGTCGCCAGTAATAGCATCTTTAATACCAACTACCGCAGCAATATCACCTGCACGAATTACATCCATTTCTTCACGCTTGTTTGCGTGCATCTTAACAATACGACTCACGCGCTCTTTGGAGCCCGTACGTATGTTATAGACATATGAGCCAGATTTTAATTCTCCAGCATATACACGAACAAAGTTAAGCACCCCAACATACGGGTCGGTCATAATTTTAAACACAAGGCCATAAAACTCTCCACTTGGATCAGCCTTAATATGCTCAACCTCACCCGCAGACTGCAAAGTACCTTCAATTGGCGGCACATCAAGCGGAGATGGCAGATAATCAAGAACCGCATCAAGTAGCAGTTGCACACCCTTGTTTTTAAAGGCAGTACCACAGAAAGCAGGCGTAACCTTAATGTCAGTTACCCCTTTTCTCAATGCCGCTTTAATTTCTTCAATTGAGATATCTTCTTCGTTTAGATATTTCTCAGCAAGCACATCATCAAAGTCTGCTGCAGCTTCGACAATCTCATTGCGCATCTCTTCTACACGGTCAGCATACTCAGCAGGCACTTCAGACCAAGTAACCTCAGCCCCCATATTATCTTCAGAAAAGGTCGCCATTTTACGAGTCAATAAGTCGATAATACCGCTAAAGTTTTCTGACTCACCTACAGGCAACTGCATCGCAAGAGCGCGGCCCCTGAGCTTTTCATTCACATCTTTTACCACGTGAAAGAAATCTGCACCAATACGATCCATTTTATTTGCAAAAATGATACGAGGCACCTTATAACGATTTGCCTGACGCCATACTGTCTCTGATTGTGGCTGCACGCCATCTACAGCAGAAAACACTGCTACAACGCCATCAAGCACACGCAACGAACGCTCTACCTCAATGGTAAAGTCAACGTGACCCGGGGTGTCAATAATATTAATTTGGTGATCTTTCCAGGAACAGGTTGTTGCTGCGGAGGTAATCGTGATACCACGCTTTTGCTCTTGCTCCATCCAGTCCATGGTTGCTGCACCTTCGTGCACTTCACCAATCTTGTGCGAAACACCCGTATAAAAAAGAATACGTTCAGTAACGGTTGTTTTACCCGCATCGATGTGAGCAGCAATACCAATATTTCTATATTTATCTAATGCAAACTGACTCATAGAAGCACCTTACCAAGCATAGTGTGAGAATGCACGATTAGCTTCTGCCATTCTATGCACATCAAGTTTTTTCTTCACTGCACCACCACGCCCTTCATATGCATCCATAAGCTCATGAGCAAGTCGCTTACCCATGGTTTTATCGGAGCGAGAAGCCGCAGAACTTATTAACCAGCGCAATGCAAGAGATTGCCCGCGATCAGGAGTCACCTGTGTTGGAATTTGGTACACACTACCACCGACACGACGAGACTTAACCTGTACCGCTGGAATGATTTGAGCAAAGGCTTTATTAAAGAATTCTAACGCCTTTTTATCATCACCCTTTTGCTTTGCAGTGATTTCAGTAAGCGCTTCATATACGATAGAACGAGCAACACTTTTTTTACCGCATTCCATAATAACGTTGATCATTTTTTGTATAAGCGCCGAATTGTAGCGCGGATCAACACCTATATCTCTTTTAAAACTTCCTCGTTTACGCCTTGGCATATGCTAATTCCTTATTTTGGGCGTTTCGTTCCATACAACGATCTTGATTGCTTTCTGTTTTCTACACCAGCCGCATCAAGCGCACCACGAACAATGTGATATTTAACACCAGGCAAATCTTTTACCTTACCTCCACGAACCAATACAACAGAGTGCTCTTGTAGGTTGTGCCCTTCACCAGGAATATACGCAGAAACCTCAACGCCTGTTGTAAGCTTTACACGCGCTACTTTACGCAGTGCTGAGTTAGGCTTTTTTGGTGTTGTTGTAAATACACGGGTACAAACCCCACGCGCTTGTGGAGCACCTTTTAAAGCAGGGCTCTTTGATTTAGACTTTGAACGCTTTCTTCCAAAACGACAAAGTTGATTTATCGTTGGCATATGTAGTATGTCCTATTAAAAAATAAATTGGTTATAATGCATTAACTGGACCGATGTATACGGGCTTTTCACCATATATATAGTGCAGACTTACTAGTATTTTACCCATTTTGTGAATTTTTTCAAGAAAAATTACTAAAAGAGACCCTTTTCAACTATATAGATAAAAAAAAGATACCCCCTGCCACAGATTCATCTGAAGCCACACAAAGGGGCACTGCCTCACTGATCCATAGACGTTCGTTTCAAATAGTGCTATTTTATCCCTACTTTTAATCGTAGCTATATATCTTTTACTCAAAGGAGCCCCTGAATGAATCTACTAAAATCACTTCTTGTTATCCCAAGCCACCTCTGGTTCAGCATAGTTGGTGTACTTGGCGTCGGTTTTTTAATAGGTTTTCATGAACTTGGCCACTTTCTCTTTGCAAAGCTCTTTCACGTCCGCACCCCATCATTCTCAATAGGTTTTGGACCAAAGCTCATCTCCAAGCAAATCGGGCATACCACTTTTTCACTTTCTGCTATTCCATTAGGAGGCTACGTGGAAGTTGCGGGCATGGCTGAAATAGCACAAGGCGAACAAAAGGAGGCAGAAAGCACTGCTGGCGACTCTTTTGCCGTCAAGCCATACTGGCAACGTTTCCTCATCCTTTTTGGCGGCATTTTCTTCAACCTACTATTTGCCTACGCTGCAATTACAGCGCTTTTAATGCTTGGCGCACCGCCATCTGGAATGCTTTCAAAAAATCAAACCCCTATTATTCATCACATTGCTGATACTGATACTCCTGCTGCACAAGCCGATCTTCGCGCAGGCGATGAAATTACGCAGGTAAATGACGTGCTTATACATGGTGATATCGAGCTCCTAAAAGAGCAACTGGCTCTGCATCCCAATGAGACCGTCACCCTTACCATCCAACGTGATGAGCAACTTGAAACCATTCCTGTAACACTTGGCTCCCGCCTTGACGAAACAACCAATAAAGAAGTTGGCATCCTCGGCGTCTTTTTTGCTTCTGAGCCGCTGCCTCGCATGTCTTTCTTACCGGCACTGAAAAAGAGCTTTGAAATCACCAACGCTTCTATTGTTGTTATTGCAAAGTCTTTCGGCAACATGTTTAGCAAAAGAGATTTAAGCAATGTTGGCGGACCACTCTCAGTGATCAGCCAAACCATCAAGGGAGCACAGCAAGGTTGGAAAATCTTTTTGCTGCTCCTTGCTATCATCAGCATTAATCTTGCCGTGCTCAACCTGTTACCGCTGCCCATACTTGATGGTGGTCAAATTCTATTTACCACTATCGAAGCCATCATCCGCCGCCCGTTACCACTCAAAATCCGCGAATATATTCACATGGCAAGCTGGTTCCTCATCTTAGGGCTCATGCTCTACTTGACCATCAAAGATATTGGCATTTTTAAATGGCTTGGCTTTGGTAAATAACAGAGCAAGCAATAGAGCGCAAAAAAAAGGCCTGGGAATCCCGGGCCTTTTTTTACACAAAGATCAAAAATTATTCTGCTGCTGCTTCTGTTCCAGTAAGCTGTCCTGCATGAGGATGCTCAGCGCCAGCATATACTTTTAGTTTTTTTAGAATTTCACGATTCAAACGATTTTTTGGCAACATACGCTTTACTGCTAAAATAATGATCTGCTCTGGCTTAAGCTTGCGCATCTCTTCAGCAGTTCTGGTTCTGTAACCGCCCATATACCCCGTGTAGCGATCGTAGATTTTGCCTTTCCACTTATTACCAGTCAATTTCACCTTCTCTGCATTGACTACCACTACGTAATCACCTGCATCAGTGTGTGGTGTGTAGTATGGCTTATCTTTACCACGCAACATATCAGCAATCTGTGTTGCCATACGACCTAGAATTTGGTCTTCAGCGTCAATAACATGCCATTGTGGGTTGCGCGCTTCTTTTTTCAAATAGAAAGTTTTGTTCATATCCATGAAATGGAACCTTTTATAAGATATCTGTTATTCTGAAAATAGCTGTGAACGGAGCTTTTATTAGATTACGACAAATTATGTCCATCGTCAATTGCAAAAAAGAAGTATATATATCTTTATAAGCTCATGTTATACTACCTGAATCAATATGTGTTGCATACATCTAAGCTACAAGGATAAAGAAATATGTTTACTCTTCCCCAGTGGATAGCCCTGCTGCCACCTCTGATTGTTCTTACAAGCACAATTATTACGCGTCACCTCCTTTTTTCTCTTTCGCTAGGCCTCTTTTCAGGAGCATTAATCGCCACAACCTTTCGCCCCCTGGAGGCAGCTGCGCTATTGTTAAAACGCGTAACTGAACAAATAACCGACATCGACATGCTATATGTCTACCTCTTTTTGATCTGCATCGGCATACTCATTAGTCTTCTTGATGCAACGGGAGCAGCGAAAGCAGCCGCCCTACACATACGAAAAAAAATTAATACCACTCCTGCAGCTGAAAAAACCACCTTTTGGCTTTCCCTTTCAATGAGTATTGATGACTATCTTAATTGCCTGACCGTCGGCTATGTTATGCGCCCACTGACCGATAGCGTAGGCATTGCTCGTGAAAAACTTGCTTACCTGCTTCATACCTTTGCAGGGCCACTAGTCGTCCTTATTCCCATTTCTACTTGGGGAACCTTTATTACCAGCCAACTTGACAGCGCAGGCATCAAACCAACTGCCGAAGAAGGAGCAAAAATTATTGCCGACCCATTTTGGGTGTACCTACAGAGCATTCCTTATATTTTTTATAGCTTATTTGCCATTGCTTCTGCCTGGTACATCATAAAAAAGCGCATAAGCTTTGGCCCTATGCAACGTGCTGAGTTTATTGCTCAACAAAGCGTTCATACCACCTTGCAACAAGATATGTCCGACAATAAGGCACACCTTTCTGATCTTTTGATACCATTAGCAATCCTTGTTGTTAGTGTTGGCATCGGTATGCTCTATGCTGGCGGCTATTGGTTAATGGGTGGCACACATACGCTTTTGGAAACCCTGCGCAATAACGACCAAGCTTTTGCTGTCCTTGGCATTTCAAGCATGATCACGGTAGCAGCAAGCATTTCATTAAGCCTTTTACGTAAGCAAATTCGATTAAGGAATCTCGGATCTATTGCTTACGAAGGCGTTCAGCTGATGATCGGCGCCATTACACTCATTATACTCGCCTCTAGCTTAGGCAGCATCCTCCGTATCGACCTTGAAACCGGACAATATCTTGCCTCACTTCTCTTGGGACATTTGCCCATTATGCTCCTTCCAATATTAATGTTTCTTGTTGGCACTCTTACTTCTACCCTTATCGGCACGGCATGGGGAACCATTGCTCTACTATTTCCTATTGCAATTCCTATGGCAATCACCATGGCCGAAAGTGCACCAGAAGTTATCACTACCATACTTGTACCTACTATTGGCGCTCTTTTATCCGGCGCTCTATTTGGTGATCACACCTCCCCTATTGCATCTGCCGGCGTAATGGCTGCTACCAGTGCCGGCTGCAAGCCAATCGCACACGTGCATACCAGCTATTTATATGCCATTCCTGCCTTGCTAGGCGCAGGCATAGCCTACCTTCTGTGCGGCATATATATGCAACCAAACCTTCTTGCCCACACGCTCATACGGCTTTTAAGCTGTCTTCTGGTAGGCCTTAGCACCACATTGGCCATCCTACACCTCATGAAACGTCTATGGAGCAAACGCCACCCTTTGACATAAACTAAAGCCTGGGGTAGACTTTTCAAGAAATGGCACCATGCCACAACCCTAAAAATTGGTACTAAAATTATGAAATATATAAACAAAAGTTTTTTTTCTACACTACTTGTATGCATCTGTTTCGGTTCAGCATCTGCCGCTCAATCTCCCGGACAGCAACTGGATAAAATGCTCAAAACAGCGGATACCTGGAATACAATAATACAAAATATTGATCCCATCAGAGTTGGTGATATAGCGACGACTGTGATTGCCGCCCCCACTAGCGTCGGCTTTTTGATTGCTGCCGGGCATCAACACGTACAATACCATAAACGCTATGAAATTCCACATCCTAACACACTTTCCGAAGCGGAAACGAATAAGAAAAATGGTAAGTGGGCTGGCATCCAGTATCTTTATGGAACTGGTTTTCTATTTGGTTGCATCGCCGCACTCAGCGGTTTTGGCTATGGACCATGCAAGTGCTACAAATGGATATTAAGCTGTTTGAAAAACTCTACGCAAACTGCTTCTTAACCATCTGCTCAATAGAAGTCACATCCTTTGGCAACTGTTCACTCAAACAGATAGCACCGTCCTTGGTGATCCAATAGTTATCTTCAATGCGAATACCTATTTGTTCCTCTGGAATATATATACCGGGCTCAATGGTAATCACATCACCTGATGCGAGTGGTTCGGTATAATCGCCAACATCATGCACATCAAGACCCAAGTAGTGGCCTATGCCATGCGGGAAATAATCAGCATAACCTTTTTGCTCTAAGAACTTTTTGGCCAAATGGTTAAGTGATTGTTCAGGTTTGTCTTTATTGGAAAGCCACATACCCGGCTTTGCTAATTGTGCAATATATTCCTGTGTTTTTAGCACAAGATTATACACTTCTTTTTGCCGTGCGGTGAATGCACCTGACACTGGATAGGTGCGGGTGAGATCAGCACAATAATGATTATATTGCGCACCAATATCCACCACCACAAGATCACCCTCTTTCATGATGCCGTCATTTTCGGTGTAATGCAGTACCGTACTATTGGCACCACTGCCGACAATGCTTGGGAAAGCAATGCGTGCACGTGATCCCGTGATCATATACTCCAAACTTGCTTGTACTTCTGCCTCGGCAACACCATCGCCAATAGCTTGTGCTGCAGCTTCTTGCGCTAAACACGTAATCTCCACCGCTTTATAGAGCGCTTCGATTTCATCCATATCTTTGCTGCGACGCATACGTGCGACAATAGCAGAAACATCTTGTACCTTTTTGGTGAGCCCTAGATCTTGTAGGCGACGCAACAGACCACGCTGCTCTGCGTACGCATACGGACTCTCTGGCGCTAAGGTAAAAAGAGTACCATCATCGCCAAGCTCTATCTTAAGATCTGCAAGCAATGCTTCATACATGGGTGGCTCAAAATAGGGATACGCCTGATAGCCAGGACAACGAGCACCCAAATACTTCACACAATCGACTTCTAATTTTTTTGCACATTCGTCAGAAACCATAATTGGGCAAGGAAGCCATTTTTTTCGCTCCTCCAAGCAGTTTGGCATATAGAGGGTAGTTGCACCATCCAAAGAAATAACGAGCACAGCGGCCGATTCTGTTACTCCTGTAAGGTAATAAAATGAGCTCTCTTGCAGAAAGCGCTGTTTCTCATGTTCAAAATGCGCAAACAAAACAATCGCCCCTTTTTTTTCAGGAAACTGTTGTTTGACTTCATTCAACAGATCAAGACGTCGTACTTTGTTGAGTGCATATTTTTGCATGATACCTCTTTTGAAATATTAAAATGGACGTCGCTCAGATAGTGCTTTATACACTGTTAGGCGATCCATGAATGCCAATGAAGAACCCACTGGAATACCACGAGCTAAACAAGACACTTTGACCTCATATTCTTTTAACTTTTTTGCTATATAAGAAGCGGTTGCTTCGCCCTCTGGCGTTTGATTAGTTGCCAAGATGATCTCTTTCACCCCATGTTGAAGCCGATCTATCAACGGCACAATCGTTAAATTTTCTGGGCCAACACCTTCAAGCGGGCAAATAACGCCACCAAGCACATGATAGAGCCCATTATAGCCACCAGTTTTTTCTATGACGAGCAACTCTTGCCAGCTTTCCACCACACATACTACCGAATGATCGCGCCGCTGATCAGAACAAAACTGGCACGCTTGTTCCTTTTCTTGCCAGACAAAACAGGTCTTGCATGGTACCAACGCTGCGCGAGCCTTCAACAATACGGCACAAAGATGCTCTATCTTTTCCGGCTCAAGCTTTAGAAAGTAGTCTGTCAGACGATAAATATGCTTGTTTGCCAAAAATGGCAGCTGCTGCAACGTGCGAATCAGTTGCGCCAGCGCAGGCACTTTATCAATCATTTACACCATCCTTTTTTGCAATTTTGACTGTGCAACACCAAGCAATGAACTGAAGGCAATATACAATACCAAACCTGCGGAAAAATTAGCTGAAACCGCACCCAAAAAGAGCCCTCCTGCCATGAACGGCATACGTAATTTTGCATCCGCTTGTAATGCTTGAAACACCATTGCTATTGCAATTAATGACGGCATAATATAATATGGATCCGGTGCTGAAAGATCTTGAATCCAGCCAACAAATGGCGCCTTATACAACTCAATGGCATTACCCAAAATGCGGCTCAACGCAAAAAAGATAGGTACTTGCGCAAGCTGTGGCAAACAGCCGGCTAATTGTGGCATGCCATGTTTTTTAATCAATTCTGCTTGCTCTAAACGCAAACGCTCTGGATCGTTTTTATACTTTCTTTGCAAATGCTGCATCTTTTTAGACATGTCTTTGCCTGAACGCATTTTGCGCTCACCACTCAATGAAAATGGCAACATAACCAACTTAATCAGGAGCGTGAGCAATATAATTGCCACACCATAGTTATGCACATAGCTATACAATGTATTCAAAAGCTTAAGTAATAGTTTAGCTAGCGGCGCAAGCCATCCTGAATAATCGAGCGTCTGCTCCAAACGCACATCAACTAATGCCATGGAGTGCGCATCTTTTGGCCCGCAATAGAATGAGAGCATACTTTCATTTGTGTGCCCTGCTTGCGCCGAACGACATTCAAGGATTGAAATAAGAAGTTTCTCTGGAGTGATCGTATAATAGGCGCGCTCAAGGCTGCTCTCTTGATCAGCAACTAATGCATGCACAAAATAACGATTCTCGGCACCAAAAAGTGTTGGTGACCACCACCCCTGTTGAACATCAACATTCGCTACGGGCGTTTTTGTTACCGCGTCATAACTATCTGCTACCAACCCTTGCATCTGATCTTTTTTGAGTTCAGGCATGAGCGGCGCTGGATAAAAGACACGTGTCCTCACTTCACGTTCAACATGCGCTTGCGGTGTGATGTCAAGCTGCATATCGATTTTGCAGATCTCTTTTTGAATGATGAAATGCTTACGCAAGATACCATCACCAAAACTTCCTTCATAGATAAGCTCGGTAGCATGCTCATGCTCTTTGCGCTCTACTAACTTGAAAAAATAGGGGGTCTTTTCATCAAGTGCGACCAAAAAGGCCTTTTGTTCACGAGAAACTGCTGGATGCACCGTCACAAAGTGCTGCACTTGCCCACTCTCTTCACGTATAAATTCCAGCCGCTCAAGCGATGCACCATCTGATGAAAAGGTAAGTTTAGCCCATGCAGTTTGCACCTCGGTGACCACTTCTGGATAGACTCTTTTGTCATCAATAAAATCGATTTCTGTATTAATAGGACGTATCACCTGATTTGTTTGCGGGGCACTAAATGTCTGCCCTGAGCGCACTTGCTCTTGCTCGGGTTGAGCAAAACGACTCAATATAAGACGATCAACTACCATCATAGAAAGAAATGCAAAAGCAGTCACCATTAAGATGTCTTTTAAATTCATGCGTTACCTTTAAAAAATATTTTAACCAATTGAATGCGCTATTTTTCATATCTATGGTAGCAGACATCCCTATTCTTGGCTAGCAGCAAAACCAGAGATGCCCGCATCTGAAAAGCAACTATTGCGCAGGAATCAGAGATTTACATACGCTCTGATGTGAGGTATAACAGTGAAACTATTATTAAGACAAGAGGAAGTGTTGCAATGAGGATGCAAAAGAAACAATTTCGTATCGGCGCTCTTGCCGATGAGCTGCAAGTAGAGCGTTTTGTCATACGCTTTTGGGAAAAAGAATTTGATATTAAAAGCCAACGTTCATCGGGTGGCCAACGTTACTATACTGAAAAAGATCTTGCGACCTTCAAAACCATCAAAGAGCTTTTGTATAAAAAGAAGTATACCATTGCAGGCGCAAAGAAGATGCTCGCCGATAAAGAGAAAGGCATTATCGCTTCTCAAAAAACCACCATGGATCAATGTGATGAATTGCATATTGACAAAGAAGCACTCCTGCACTTACGAGACACACTCACACAACTTAAACACCTTTTGAACGCATAAGAACTAATGTACAGAAAAAAAGCGCATATTCATTTTGTTGGTATTGGCGGCATTGGTATGAGCGGCATTGCACATATCTTGCGCCAACAGGGCTATACTATATCTGGCTGCGATGCTGATATTGCACAAAAAAGCATTCACGAACTACAGCATCTTGGGTGCTCAATATTTGAAGGCAATAACACCCCTGCATGTGCAGATCCTTCTATTGATATTGTAGTCTATTCATCAGCCATTCAAGCAGTTAACCCCGAAATTAAAGCTGCACAGCAACGCGGTATCCCAACGATACGGCGTGCACTTATGCTTGCAGAGCTTATGCGCACAAAATATAGCATTGCTATTGCCGGTTCACATGGCAAGACAACCACCACATCAATGGTGTCACACATCCTTATTGAAACCGGTATGGACCCTACCGTGATTATTGGGGGCCATTTAATCAATATGAGCAGTAATGCTCGTATGGGATCCGGCGACTTTCTCGTTGCTGAAGCTGATGAGAGTGATCGTTCGTTCTTGCATCTGCAAGCCACCTTGGCTTTAGTCACCAACATCGATTTTGAACATGTAGAAACCTATAAAGATCTTGATGATGTAAAAGAAACCTATACGCGCTTTTTGAACAACCTTCCTTTTTATGGCAAAGCATTCATCTGTATAGATGATCAGCACGTGCAGGAGATGTTACCATTGCCCCATATTAAACTCATTAAATATGGCATCTCTGCTGATGCAGAACTCACAGCACACAACATCAGATTGTTAGCTGACCGCGCTACGTTTGATGTCTATTGGCAAAACGAAAAACTGGGCCCCATTACCCTCTTGATGCCGGGCACACACAATGTACTTAATTGCCTAGGTGCCATCGCAATTGCACTTGACGTTGGCATTTCATTTGCCGCCATTGCAGATGCTCTTGCACATTTTAAGGGCGTGGAGCGACGGTTTTGGTATCGCGGCACCTATAACGGCGCTGAAGTGTTTGATGATTATGCTCACCACCCGAAAGAGATTGATGTTGCCCTGCAAGTGGCCAAACAGCGTGCTAAAAAGAAATTGCGTGTCATTTTCCAGCCACACCGCTATACGCGCACACATCGACTATGGCATGATTTTATTGATGTGCTCACCGCACATGACATTGATGAACTGGTAATCACTGATATTTATCCGGCAAGTGAAGCGCCGATTGAAGGCATAACCACTCCTGCATTTGTGGCTGCACTGCAAGCAAAAAAACCATCACTTGTGGTACGCTATGTGCCCTATGATAGTGCTTTTGCTGCACTCAAAAAAGATACCGCCTCACACGCAAAGACAGATGATTTGCTTCTTTTGCTTGGCGCTGGCCGCTTGACCTACTTGGCAACGTCGCTATGTGATACTACACCTTAATCTAAGCCTTTTTCTCAATAAAACCAAACACCCTTGCATCTGTATAATTACAAATGGTAAATTAATACTAATAGAAAATAAAAAAGGAGTTTGGTAATGAAGCACTCTATTTTTTTACTGCTTGCATGTTGTCTTTCAGGCAGCGTGTATGCGCGCAGCAGCACCATGCGCGGTCTATTTGGTGGCGGTGCAACAGGTGCAGTAATTGGTGGTCTTGCCGGCGGCGGTAAAGGTGCAGGCTATGGCGCCCTAGGTGGCGCCGTATTGGGTACTGCTATTGGCGCATCAGAAGATGCACGTCGTCGACGTTATGAACGTCGCTATTATGATGATTATGGCTACTATGATGATCAAGGCCCTAATGGCCAATATGATCCTTATTACGATGACCAACAGCCAAATGGACCTGGCACACGTAATGGTGGCTATGCACGACGCCCGCGTCGTGGCTATAACGGTTATTAACTATTTTTAAGGGGAGGTTTGCCATGCGCACTATCTATGTGTTCTTAACAATATTGTTTATTAGCAATCAGCCGCTTTTTGGTATCTGGGAGCCGCAAGAGATTGACCCCCTCACGGGTAAAAAGCTCGAAGCGATCCGACCAAAGAAAGAGAGCGAAGAAACCAATGTCGAAACAGCAGAGCAACAAACCGCAATCCTCAATGAAAAAAAACAGCGCTGTGGACGCAAGCGCAGACGTCAAAGTAAACAGATGATATATACCAATCAGACGAACCATAGGAGATAAGAATGAAGAAACTATTAGCATTACTCGCACTGACCGCATCAACCGCTATGTATGCTGGCTTATTTGAAAACATCGGCCAAGCAGTTGAAGATACCGGTGAAGCTGCAGGAAGATTAGTTGAACGCACTGGTGAAGCTGCTGGCGATGTCGTGGAAGGTACGGGCAGAACCTTAAGTGGAAGTCGGCCTGAAAAAGGATACTATCGACGTATTGAAACAGTACAACCAGAAGAAAGAAAGGGACTCCTTAACAAACTGCGCCCTGCAAAACGTCGCGTTGTTGTTGAAGAGACTATCGTAAAATAAGCAAAACGGGGCGAGCGCATAAGCACTTGCCCCGTATCTTTTTTGTTTTTTTAAAGCTACTTATGCCACTTGTTGCATAATCACAATTTCGCTACGTTTTCGTGAAACTGGACGTATCGAAATCGCACAATGTTTTTGTGGTTTTTTAAAGAGAAGCAATGCTTCATTGCCCTCTGTTTGCCACCAACAATGCCATCCATGCAATTCCATTTGTTCACGATAGAATTCCATCAGCCCATCTTTTTCTTTTTGCACAGCATAAGATACTTGATAGTTCTGTGGTGTGGCACGGCAAGAGCCATTCTTTTCTTTGGCATTTAATGGCACTGGTACATCAATATCCCATACATAATGAGCAGCTATTTCCTCAACCTTTAATGAAACAGCATCAATTTCTTTTGCTGGAATAATTGGCTTCTTCTGCACATCTTGTGCTAACTTTTTTACCTTTGCTGATTGACGCTTGTGCACGGCACCAACGTCAATGGTGGTATCCACTTCTTTACTCTGCTGATTAATGCGCTTAGGCGCCATCTGCTTTTGACATCCAGAAAGTATAACCACCATCAAGCAAAGTATCTTCACATGTTTGTGCATAATACTACTCTTTTTTTTAATGCAAGACTCTACTCAGACTCAGTCTTTTCTACTGGCGCTTGAACAGCTTCAGCTTGCGCCGCCTTTTTTTGCTCTTTTTGTTCACGCGTTAATACACGCTCTTGAACACGAGCTGCTTTACCAATACGATCACGCATGTAATATAGTTTCGCACGACGAATTTTACCATGACGCACGAATGCGATAGAATCCACCAGTGGAGAGTAGTAAGGGAAAATACGCTCAACAGAAACCCCGTTGGCACCAATTTTACGAACAGTGAAGGTTGAAGAGGCATGATTATTGTTAATTGCAATAACATCACCCTCAAACACCTGTAGACGCTCTTTATTTCCTTCTTTAATACGCTGAGATACCGCTATAGTATCCCCAACATTAAATGTAGGAAAATTACGATCGTATTGGCCGAGCGAACCAACCGTCTCTTTTGTTAATTTGTTAGCTTTCATCTGTATAATCCTCTATAGAACGCTTATATAGAATGCTTTATGTAACTACTATACTGCATATTTGGCCCTTTTGCCAGCAGAACTTTATCTTACCTGTACGGGATTGAGCCCTAACCAGCGATCAAGCACAATCGCCGCTGCAGAACGCACAGAAAGGTGATTAAAATCGGTCATACCCTCAACCGGCACCAATACATAATCAACCTGCTGCATACGCTCATTACTCAGCCCCTGCCCTGTACCAAAAAGGAGCAATACTGGTCGGCCGGATGCCCATACCTTTGCTTGATCAAAAAAAGTAATCTGTTTCTCTTGCACCTCTTGTCGCGCCGAGGTAGCAAGCACAATCGGTGCCACTCCCTCTTTTTCTGTTATCGCCGCCACTACTTGATCGACAGTGTCATGCATATCAACTAACCCAAGAGCTCCATGGCGCTGGGGGTTATAATCAATACCGACATCTGATCGCCAAAAATCGAGCAATTTCTGCACAATACGTTGTTGATCAGCCAACGGCGTCACAATACTATACCCCTTAATACCAAACGTTTTGCACGAACGAGCTATGTCATGCACATCAAGCGAAGTCACCGATGTTGTGCCAGGCACACGCTCAGAGCCAACTAATACATCGGTATGGCAGAGCGCCACGTAATGTGACGGTATGTAGGTAGCAGCACGTTCTTTATCTTTTTTTTGTGACACATGCGTTTTCAACCAACCAAAATGCTGCTTTACCGTACGTTGAGCAGCTTGTGCATGTCGCCAGTCATCAATAGCTTTATGATTACCAGAACGCAAGACATCAGGCACTTTTTTGCCATGCCATTCAACCGGCTCAGTATAGGACGGCCAATCAACAAACGGACCACTGAACGAATCATGCTCAACTGAAGCCTCTTTGCCAACCACACCTGGCATATAACGCAAAATACTCTCTAAAAAAACCATTGCCGGCAGATCACCACCCATCAGCACATAATCACCAATGGAGATAATTTCATCCGCATATAGCTGTTCTGCACGGGCATCCATGCCTTCATAACGTGCAGGCAATAAGAGCATATGTTCTTTTTGCAACGCCTTGTGCGCAATCTGTTTGCAAAGATCTTGATCAAGTTTCTTTCCATGGGGTGAAAAAAAGATGGTATATGGAGCACCTCTTTTTTGCGTACAATGATCAACTGCACGCTCAACCACTTCAGGCTTAATAAGCATACCCGCACCAGGACCAAAAGCTGGCGCATCGATACGTTTTTTAGGCTCTACAAATGAGAAAAAAGAGTGCAGATCAATAGAGAGCAACCCCTTTTGTTGCGCACGCTTGATAAGACTGGTATGAATAAAAGGCTCGAAAAGCTCAGGAAACACCGATACTATAGATATATTCACGATATACCCTAGCTATCAATAATAACCGTAACAAACGGCTCCTGCTCGTTTTTGAACAGCGAAATAATTGCACGAATAGCCTTTATTGACTGCCCATCTTTGCCAATGACCTTGCCAACATCTTGCTTATCAACCAGAATTTTAATAGCTTTACCCTGCTCTACTTCAGCGTCTTCGACCTTCACAACGTCAGGACGAGAGACAAGCTGCTTAACAAGATAGAGTACCGTTTGTTTTAACATGTATTTAATTCTTTTTTTACTCAGACGTTGCTGTTGTTTCTTCTTGAACTGAGACTTCAACTTCTTCTTTTACTGGCTCAGCTGCTTTTGCAGGCTTTGCTTTCTTTGGTGCTGCCTTAGGCGCCGCAGCCTCTTGCGCTTTTTTTTCTTTAAGCGCCTGCTCAGTTACACCTTTTTTAAACAAAATGTGGATTTTTTTCACTGAATCAGTTGGGATAGCACCTTGCTCGATACGGCGATTGTATCCATCCTCATCAAAGCGCACTACCACGCTATTAAGCGCATCATAGGTACCAAGATCCTCCAAAAAGGAGCTATCTCTTTTCCTTCTGCTATCAACAGAAACGATGCGATAGAAAGGCGCATGTTTTTTCCCCACACGGGACAAACGAATTTTAACTGGCATATATTCCTCGTATAAAAAAATACTATTAGTTATTATGCTAAAAGAAGCGTTTTCCGCGACCAAATTTACTCAATAGTTTAACATATTGCTTGCTTTCTTCAAAGCGGGAAAGTAAAAGATTCACCTTTTCCACCTTTACCCCTGCTCCTTTGGCAATACGCAGCTTGCGTGAACCATCCAAAAGAGCTGGTCTGACAAGCTCTTTTGGCGTCATTGAGCTCATAATTGCACGAAACACCTTCATTTCTTGCTCACCCTTTTGCAGATCCTGGGCAGAAATATTTAACCCGCCCATACCGGGTAGATACTTTACCAAGCTCGTCATCGAGCCCATTTTGCTCATCATATCCAT
>Ga0180437_10005332_pt1 | contig 17650 bp, 12 predicted proteins | sample SS_ome_4_FD_132410 | JGI IMG/M metagenome (GOLD analysis project Ga0180437, IMG submission 132410) | Hypersaline lake sediment archaeal communities from the Salton Sea, California, USA - SS_3_D_1 metaG | ecosystem: Environmental > Aquatic > Non-marine Saline and Alkaline > Hypersaline >... | reverse complement strand
CGCTTTCGTTGCGCCCCTTGCGTCGGCGCAAACGCCCGCCGACCTCGTCATCAGCAAAGACGACGACGAAACCCAGCTTTACCCCGGCCAACAAGTTCGATACGTCATTACCGTCGCAAACGTGGGGCCTGCGGACCTGGTGGGCGCCGAGGTCGAGGACATTCTTCCTGCCGCGCTCCTTGACGCTACGTGGACAAGCGTGGCAACCGGCGCGGCCACCGCCGGCTCGGGGTCCGGCGACCTGGTCGACACGGCCGATATCCCTTCCGGAGATATGGTAATTTATACGCTCGTAGCCACATTGGCTTCGGACGCGGAAGGCGTACTCATCAATACGGCCACTGTCGCCGTCCCCGCCGGATTTTCAGACATTAATCCGGAGGACAATACCGCTACGGACACCGACGTGATCGAGGCCGAGCCCGTTGCCAACATTCGCCCGGTATTCTCAAACCAGGCCCCCACGCCCAACGCCTTGGGAAACGGCGGCGCCGCGCCGCCCAACGGCGCAGCCGCGTTCGGCGGGCACATCGGCGACAGGAGCGCCGCCCCCGACCCCGAGCGCAATCAGCCGCGATACATCCTCAGGACCTCGTCGTTTGGCCAGCCGCTTGCCCGCTATAAGGCATCGCCCACCCACCTTGAAGATACACTCGACGACGCGCGCAGGCAACTGTTCTATATCCAAGACGAGCCCGAGAGAAACGACGCGGCCTTCCGGTATATTCACAGTTTCTTCGGCATCGGCACGACCGGCGTCGTCGACGGCCTCCAGATGCGACTCGAGAATCCCATCCCGTATGACGCCATAATCGACCCGTACGACGGCGAAGAATCCGATGAGGAACGGGCCTTGCGTGTCGCCGACGACGTCGTGAACGCGCTGCGGTTCGAGCCTTTCAACAAAGACCTGCGAAACCTTTGGCTGGACATTTACTATTACCGCACATTGGGCCGACAGATCACGGCCAAGGATCAGGTCGTACGCGCGTACCAAATCAATTTCTCCACGGAAGTCTCCCAACAAGAGCCCTTCGGCGGGCCCATCAATAAAGAGATCGCCGCATTTACCGTCGCCACCGAAGCGCTTGCCGGCGTGCTGGATCCATACAAAGAGTTGCTGTTCGACAATTTGGGCGTGGACATTTCCGAGTTCGATCCCGAATTCAGCGGCAACATGCCCTTTGGCTACTACCTGTTCCTAAAAGAGGTCCCGTACCGATCCGTATACGCGGCAACTTTCCTCGAGTTCGACGAGGAAACACACGAATTCGTCAACGAGTCCCCGCAAGCGGTCGACCTCGAGGAAACGGTCGACTACTCGGTCCTCTACGTCGCGCCGACGGGGCACAACGTGGACTATACAGGCGCGCCGAACGGGGCGGATGAGGCGGAAATCAGCTTTACCATCACGAACATCGGCGCCGGGCAGCTTGATTGGAAAGCATCCCTCAAGAATCCGACCGATCCCCTCGGAAACACCTCGGCCATGCTCTCCCTCAAAAACGCCGACGAGGAGGAGATCCAAGCCCTGACCGGCAGCGTTCCGGTAGGCGGCGACAGGGACGTTACCGTATACATCGCCAAGAACTACTCGCCGCTGTTGCGTGTAGGAAAGGTCACCGTCGAGGACACGGGAAGCGGGAGAGACAACGGCATCGTTTACGAGGTCGTCATTGTCCAGGCCGGCAACCCGAAGCCCATTATCTTCGCCTCCGTCAGCGAGATCGCCGAGGAAAGACGCCCGAGTCAGGCACCGTACGTCGAGCGCGAGGTCCTGATTCGCAACGCCGGCATCGGCGCCCTCAACTGGTCCGCATCCATTATCGCGCCTCAGGGCTCGACGAATATCGATTGGGTCGAGCTTCAAGGACCTTTCGAGAGCGATTACGGCAGCACGGCCTCGGGCGTAAACTACGGCATCCTCGAACTGCGGATCAACGCATCCTATTCTCTGGCCCAGGACCCCGTTCAGGTCAAGATTGTCGGCGACGACCCCGAAACGCTCCCCGTATACATCGACGTCTATATCGAGGATAATCCACCGCAGAACAAGTCCGCGATCGCGAAAACGGCCAGCGAGATCCTCCTCACCGTTTACCCGGAGACCATCTACACGGCCAAAGAAGCCGTCGAGCGGAACTTTGTCGTCAAAAACAGCCCGCTCTTCACGTGGACGGCGGCGCTCACCCAGGGCGGTTCCTGGTTGACCATTGCGTCCGTTGACCCCGCCAGCGGCCTGGTCGAACTTGCCGTTGCGCAGAACGCCGGCGCCGAGGCCCGAGAAGGCGTTGTTACGATCGCCAGCACTGATACGACGCCCTCCACCCGAACGGTCATCGTCAAACAAGACGGCGCCAGCGACACCGCCCTCACCGTGAATCCGACCACGCGGATCGTCCCGGCCACGGCCGGCATGGCCACGTCCGGCCCCGCCGGCAAAGGGTTCGCCGTCGCGCCAGCGGGTTCGGGAAATATTTCGTGGACGGCCCGGGTGATCGAAGGGCAGGACTGGCTCACCATCTATTCGGAGCCCGCCGGCCAGAACGAAGGCGAAGTACTATTCGCCTACGACCAGAATCCGCGCACGAACGGCCGAACCGGCCAAATTGAAATCGAGTCCCCCGACGCCATAGCCGGACAGAATCGCATCATCGTCGAGGTCATTCAGCGCGGCACGTCGGGCGCGGCGGTGCTCACGGCGGGTTTCAAAGACCTTGCGCTGCTCTTCGAGGTGATGCGCGACGAGGCCCAGGTAAGGAAGGAACTCGCCAAACGGCTCGCGTTGCGGTCCTTGTCAGGCGATCTCCAGCAAGCCAACGGCCTCATCGCCGAGACCCTAACGCGCCACAGCGCCGCGCTGAGCGATATCGGCGACCTAATTCCGGACTGGCGCGACCTGATCGACCCGAGTTCCGACCTTATTGCCACGTACTTCGGCTGGCAGCAGGCCGTCGAGCAACTCAACACGACCCGCGATTTCATCAACGGCAACGCCAACGTGCTCGGGTTCCAGAAAGACTTTCTGTTCCTGGTACAACGGTTCCCAGGCCAACCCGGGGACCTTTTCGACTCGTTCGACAAATTGTTCACGTATATGTACGACGGCGAGAACGACACGGCCGTCCTCGCTTCTCCGCTCGGCTACGCCTATGACAAGTATCAAACGGCCCGGGCCGAGTATGGCACGTACACGAATACGCAGGACGAGCTACGCGAGGAACTCCGTACCCAAAACCTCGAGCATCGGAAGTGGATGTTCGACGTCATCGGCGTCGATCCAGGCAACGACGTGGACCACCCAAACGATCCCGACCGATACTATCATCCGAGCCAAAACTATGGCAGCGAGATGTGGCAGCAGGCGCGCAGCATCGAACGCGCCCAAGAGCAGTTGCGGCAAAACGGCGCCGAACTGCAGCAAATCTATAACGAGATCAACACCGAACTGTGGCGACGATCTCAGGAAACGCAAATCAACGCACAAATCGCCGACGTATACGTGCAATACGGCGACAAACTGGCTACCATCGAGGAGGAAATCGGCGCGATCAACGCCGCCCAAGTACTGGCCGACAATATCGCCGAGGCGTTCGGCGTAGACAAGGCCGTTTCGGGCGGCTCCGCGGCAAAGGTCGCAAACGGGTTCATCCAGGCCGCGGCGGAAATCGCCAAAGGCTTCCTCGAAGGCGAAAAAGTGCGGCTGGCTGCGCAAGAGAACCAGGTGATCCGCCAGCTCGAAGACAAAATCCTCGAGGCCAACAGCCAAGCCCTAATCGCGAATCTCCACGGTCAAGCAGCCGTCATCGGCGTCCAGTCCGCGGAACTCATGCTCGCGCTCGCCCAAGAAGTCGGGAGGCGACAGGCCCTGAACGATGAATGGCACTACCGCGAAAGTCTCATGCGCGAGAACAACCGCGCACTCCTCGGACGCTCATTCGCCAATCCGGTGCACCGGCTCCGCATGCGCCGCGCCATGCTCGAGGCCGAGGCGTCGTTCAAGGTCGCCCAGCGTTGGGTGTTCTTCACAATTCGCGCACTCGAATACAAGTGGAACACGCCGTTCGTTCATAGCAACGCCGCGGGCGATTGGTCCATGGCGTCGGTATTCCGTTCCCGCACCGCAAAAGACCTGATCGACCTCATGGCCGCCGTCAAAGATTTCGACGGGCTGCTGCAAGGGAGTTCCCGCGCCGATGACCGGTTCGACTGGTTCTCGTTCAAGAAGGATTTCATGGGGCTTACGCCACAGTACGACACCGATGGCGAAACCGAGTTGCGCGTGTTCGCCCATCCCCTAACCGGGTACGCCGCGACGTCGGCCGAAGTGTTCCATGCCAAACTCGATGAAGCCTACAGCCCGAGCACCGGCATTATTACGTTGCCATTCAGCACGTTTAGGGACAACGGCGAAACGTTCTTCCGAGGCCCTCGCCGCGATCCCAACGACCTCCAGACCGTTCTCTCTCGGGGCCAGTACCTCGACAAGATCGTTTGGATGAAGATCAATCTGCTCGGCGATTTTGAAAACTCCGACCGGACGCGGCTGGTAGGCGCCCTGACGTATTCCGGCGGCAGTTACGTCCGAAACGCCCGCGTCGGCTACATGCCCGATCCAACGCGACCCAACGTGATCGAAGATGAGTTCAGCCGCTGGTCCACGAAGTTCTGGTTCTACGACAGCGGCCTGCCGCAGGCCGATCCGCCGGTGCCGGCGGCCTGGCGTTCCAACGACGAGCAGACCACCGAAGTCGCGTTGAGTCTCACGAGCGAGCCCCGACTCGAGATGCCCGACACCGTCTCGCGCATCGACGTGTTCCAGGAGCGAAGCGTTGCATGCGACAGTTGGGTCCTTAAGATATTCATAAAAGAAGGCGGCGAACAATTGGTTCAGATTGCCGACATCGATGACATTGAGATTTTCTTTTACCATATGAGCAAGGACCGTCCCGACTTCCCAACGTTATGAGGATAACGCGGCGCCACAGGCGCCGGTGACGCCGTAGAATTGAGGAGAGGAACCGAATGCACGCAAAAGGCATAACAGCGACCGCGCTGGGCATCATCCTCTTGGCCAATGTCGCTAGCGGGCAGATCGACCCTGTCCCCACCACCGTGAATTACCAGGGCACGCTCCTTCAAGCCGACGGGGTATCGCCCGAGAGCGGCCCAAAGAACATCGAATTTCGGCTATACGTAAACAAGGGCGATGTGAACGCCGCTTGGGGCGAATTGCACACGAATGTGCCGCTTGTAGACGGCGTGTACAACGTGGAACTTGGCACGGGCAGCCCTATCAGCGGCGGCCCGCCGCACGCGGCCTTAAATTCCGTGTTTATCCAAACCGCTTATTGGCTCGGCGTGACTGTACCAGGCGAGGCCGAACGGGCCGAACGGCAACAGCTTGTCTCGGCGCCCTACGCGTTCACGGCAAACACGGCCATGACGGCCGTGCACGGCGTGCCCCCGGGAACAATCGCCGCTTGGGCCGGCTCGGACGCCCCCGTGGGTTGGCTGCCCTGCGACGGCGATGCGTATGCGAAGAACGCATATCCGGAGCTGTATGCGGCGCTGTGCGTCGGCGACACGTGTGTGTGGGGCGAGAGCGGCGACGATTTCAATGTGCCGAAGCTCGGCGGCCGCACCTTGATCGGCGCCATGGCTGCCGGCCAAGGCGCCGACGCAAACAGCGCCGGGATGGTTCCCGCCACGGCGGGGCTTACGGCCCACACACTCGGCGACTTGTTGGGCGAGGAGACGCATCAACTGACCCTAGCCGAGATGGCGGCACACGCCCATTATTACGACGACTATCACTGGAGCGGCACGCAAGACACCGGCGACACAGGCAGTCACGCAATGCAGGACAGCTTCAAGTGGGATCATTACCGCTATACGGATCCCACGGGAGGCATCAACACCGATGCCGATCCCGAGAATGACGAGGCGGCCGAACACAATAACATGCAGCCCTCGGTGGTGATTCGCTTCATCATCAAGTATTAGCTGGGAACGGAAAAATGGAGCCCAAAAGAACATTGAATCCAGGGCGCACACACAGCGGCTATCGCGCACTCGGGTCTGCACGCCACCGACATCGGCGCCCGTACGCCATTGCCGGACGCACGCTGTTCCTCTCGGTGTTGCTCATCTGCGTTACGTTGCCCGGCGCCTTACTGGCGGAGACGGTCCCCGTGCCCGATCAGGTGAGTTTCCAGGGCACGCTGTATCACGCCGGCGAGGGGACCACCCCTGTCGTGGGCGCTCAAGACATCGAATTCCGCCTCTATGAAAACGAATCCGATCCCGTCGAGAACGCAGTATGGGGCGAACGCCATGTCGACGTTCAGCTATTCAACAGCGTGTTTAACGTGTATCTCGGCGTCGGCGAAGAAATCTCGGGCGTACCCCACGAGCCGTTGGCAGCCGTATTCGAGTCCGCGCCCCTCTGGTTGGGGATTAAGGTGGGCTTGGACGACGAGATGACCCAGCGACAGCATATCACTTCCGTGCCATATGCACTGACCGCGACCAGCGTGACTACAGCGACGCACGGCGCGCCCCCCGGTACGGTGCTCATGTTCGCTGGCAAGACCGCCCCGCTCGGCTGGCTGCTGTGCGACGGCGCCTCGTATGCCACTGTGGACTACACGGCCCTGCACGCAGCCATAGGCTACGTGTGGGGAGGAAGCGGCGCGACGTTCAAAGTGCCCGATTTCCGAGGCCGGTTGGCCGTCGGGTACGGCCCCGGCGCTGAAAACATTGTGACGACGCACGGCGCCCAGGCAAAGATGCTCCCGCATCCGATAGGCGCGCTCGCAACTGGCGAGGAGGCGCACGTCCTCACCGTGGCGGAAATCCCGCCCCACACGCACCGATACCTCGACCTCTACGGCCACCAGAGCACCTCGAACGCCGTTGGCGGGTGGAACGCCGCCGATGAATACTCCCATACCGACACGTCACGAACCACCGGAACCACGGGGCTTAATCAAGCCCACAACAATATGCAGCCTACGACCTATGTCCAATTCATCATCAAATACTAACAGACGACAGGCGCCGCGCCGCAGACGACACATGGGGCAGAAAGATAAAATGACGCGATCTCGAGAGAACGGGCGATTCAGGCATCCGGCAAAAGCGTTGGTCGGGGTTCTTCTCATTGTCTTTCTCACGCAAGGGTCCTGGGCAGCGCCAAATCCGGTGCCCGATCTGATCAACTACCAAGGATTGGTTTATTTGGCCAACGGCTCGACGGATGTAACGGGAACCTACGACATCGAGTTTCGGCTGTATGATCACCCGAGGGATTCGGAAGGCCACTTACTCTGGGGCGAGGGGCTCGAGGACGTCCAGGTGGCCAACGGACGGTTCAACGTCATTCTCGGAAACGGCACGCCCATCGACGGCGTGCCGCACGGAACTCTTGCGGATGCATTCCGCGGCGACCGCGTCTATATCGAGTTCAAACTAGGCGCGGACAACACCGTCAAGGTCCGGCAGCGTTTCGTGGCGACGCCGCACGCCTTCAGCGCTCAGAACGCCGCCAACGCCGTGCACGGCGTGCCGCCCGGAACCGTGATGTCGTTTGCCGGGGGGTCGGTTCCTTACGGTTGGTTGGCCTGCGACGGCGCGTCCTATTCAAAAAGCGCCTACCCCGCGTTGTACGCGGCCATATGCGATGCGGGCGTGTGCATCTGGGGTGAGAGCGGCGGGAACTTTGACGTGCCCAACTTCGGCGGCAGGACCTTGGCAGGAGCAAACGCCACGCACGGCGTGGGCGTGCGAAGAGGGGCAGAAAAACACGCCTTGGCCGTCGGGGAGCTGCCCACACACTCGCACACCTATCTAGACAAACACTGGAATGGCTCGAACCAATCGGCATCGAACACCAACGGCGCGGTCGCCAATAACTCGAGCGGCAACACGCCGCGATGGTCTGAAAACACCGGCAGCAGTACGGCGCACAACAACGTGCAGCCGTCCGCCGTCGTCAATTACATCATCAAATACTGATGTACGGGGCAGCCATGAGCAAGGCAACTGAGACGGCGAAAAACAAAGCGAACGCGATGCGCCTAAAGCGCTTCGCCATCGGCTTCGCGGCGGCGGCAGGCATCGCAGCAGCCTCGCTGGCTCCGGCGGAACCCGAACTGTCGTTCGAGGCGCTCAGCACGGCCCTTGGCGAAACGGCCCAACTCGATTTGCGCATCGACGGCGCCACGGAACCCTTCATCGGCGTAAACGTCAAGTTCTCGTTGCCACAAGGCCTGTCGTTGCTCTCCGTCGATCCCGGCGAACTGCTTACCGAGAACTTCCTCATCGACTACCACCGCATCGAGGATGAGGCGGGCAATCTGCACACGGTCGTCGCCTATACGATCACGGATTCCGTGGATGCTGAAGCTGGCATCGTATTGTCGCTGGCGGTGCAAGTTTCCGCCGACCCCGCCGAAGTCGGGTTGGACGGGGCCGACGCCGTCGAAGCCGAAGCCGCTATTCTTGCCTCGGGCTTGGCCGCGTTGGACGGCGAAACGTCTATGCCGCATACATCCGCTGACGGCGCGGTTGTAATCGCGGGCGAGCCCTTGCCATACCTTTCCGTGGCCCCCAAGACTCTCACCATGCCCGCGAGCGCCGGCAGTGCGTCCTTGTCCGTTTCGAACAACGGCAACGCGGATATGGCATGGACGGCTTCCGTGCTGGGCGGGGCGACTTGGCTCAGCATCGCCAGCGGCGCAAGCGGGCTCAACGACGGCACCATAGCCGTTGAATGCCAGCAGAACACCCAAGGTGACCCGCGCACCGAAACCATCCTCGTCGACGCTGGCGATGTGCCCGGAAGCCCGGCTGCCATAATTGTCACCCAAGCCGGCGACACCACCCCGATCTTGAGCCTGGCCCTCACGGAGGCCTTGGTAAATGCTGCCAGCGGCATAATCGACGTCCCGATAGAAAACGTCGGAAACGGCGTCATGGAGTGGACGGCGCGCGTCATTGCCGGCCTCGAGTGGCTCACAATCACCGATGGCGCCGCCGGCGCGCAAAGCGGCACGCTCACCATAGCGTACGCCCCGAACATAAGCGGGATTCCACGCGCGGGCCAAGTCCAAGTAATTGCACCCAACGCCCTCGAAAGCCCGGGCTACGTCACCATCACCCAGTCGGCGCCCGCCACCCTTGCCGTGACCCCTCTTGAACGGACCGTCGCATCCGCCGGCGGCGCCGTCGAGTTCCAGGTCAGCACCATTGGCGACCCTGCCGCGACGTGGAGCGCCCAGGTCAGCTCCGGCGTCGACTGGCTTACCATCGCAAGTGGCGTCGGCGGTATGGGGCCGGGCACGATCGTCGTGACCTGTGCCGAGCACGAGGGGGCCAGCGCGCGCACCGGCCTGCTCCGGATCGAGGCCCCGGCCCTTTTGGGCAGCCCAGCCCAAGCCAGTGTGATTCAGGCTGGGAACGCCACGCCGCTGCTCACGGTCTTCCCGTCCGAACAAACAGTCGACGCCTCGGCCCAGAGCGCGGAGTTTACCGTGTCGAACGCCGGCAACGGCGCCCTACAGTGGGCGGCCACCCTCACGGAAGGCCACGAGTGGGCCACCATCGATTCGGGCGCGGCGGGTGTAGACGAAGGCACGATTCGACTCGGCTTTGTCAAGAACGCCGCAACAGAAGGCCGCATGGCGGTGATGCGGGTCGAAGCAGAAGGCGCCGACGGCAGCCCGGCGGACGTCACATTGGTGCAGCGCGGCCGCGATCCCCTCGAACTCACTTACCCCAACGGTGGCGAACGGCTCAGCCGGGGCGCCGCCGAAACCATCACCTGGATTGCGACCGACGCCGGGAAGGCCATCAATTCGGTGTCAATTATCCTCACCAAAGGCGGCAACGTTGCCCAGACCATTGCCGTCGCCGTGGACAACACCGGCGCGCACCAGTGGACCGTCCCCGCCGATACCGACCCCGGCGCCGACTACCAGATACAAATTGCCGACGTCGCCAATCCCGCTGTGCACGACAGCAGCGACGATTACTTCGCCGTCTCCTGCCCGCCGGAAGCCCCCGGGAACGTTACGGCAACGACTTCCGAACGCTGGCGCATCGAGGTCGCATGGAGCGAGGTCGACAGCGCCGTCGAATATGAGCTATACCGGAGTCGCACAACCAACGTCGACGATGCCCAACGCGTGGCCACTATCCAAACCACGACTTACAACGACTGGGACGTCGAGGGTCCCAGAAGCGCAGGCCCCGGGTGCCGCATAACCAACCAGTACAACAAATACTATTACTGGGTGAAAGCCGTCAACGGGTGCGCCGAGAGCGATTTTAGCGACACCGCTATGGGGTACTGCATCGGCCTCGTCGAGCAAGGGGCGGCCGCCCGAGCTCGTGTATGGGAGCGGGTGTTGCCCGCCCCGTCGGCGGACGGGGAAGAACCGGCTATAGGCAGCGACGCCGTCCTTGCCGTTCGGCTTCGCAGCGAAGACGACATCGATCCCGAGAGCGTTTGGGTCGAGATCAATGGCGCGCCCGCCGATCCGCGCACCGTCCAATGGATCCCCGTCGACGAAGACCCCGAACACGATGGCTGGGCTGTGTACACCCCCGCCAGTTTGTGGACGCCTGGGTTCACGGTGACCATGACGGCCGGCGCGGCGACGCGCGCCGGACAAATCGTCGGCCCCATCACCCACATCTTCGTTATCGAAAGCGAAGAAACCTATAGCCTTCGGAGCGATGAATCCGCCCACGTCCTTTGGCAACCGTCGTACAGCGACTTCGACGAGGGCGACCTGTCCACCGCAGCCGGCGAAGCCAACGACCTCGTCAAAGTGCTTGCCACCGACGGCGCAACAACGCCGCCATTGGCTGTAGGGCTGGGGCCGCAATATAGGCTCAGCCCTGAACAGGTTTTTGCCGTGCCGCAACGGGTCTGGTTGCCCGTGCCCCCCGGCCAAGACCCATCCGCTCTCGCGCTCTACTACTACCATTCCGGCGGCGCCGACGCGGGATGGTATCCCGCCGAGGACGTTGTGGGTTGGCTCGTGCCCGACAGCTATCTCGAACTCGAGATAGGCCGAACGACCTATCTTGGATTCGTCGTGCGCCACGGCGCTACCGTGCAGTTGGGCCTCTGGAAACCCGACCACGCGGTCCCTGCCGCGCCCGCCCCGGCGTCCGGCGACGTGCTTGTCATGGGCGTAGCCGCCGGCCTCATGATTTTTGCCAGTAGGAAGAGCATGGCCAGAGTAAGGCGGGCACACAGATAGTCCGTTCGCGTCCTTTACGGGTGGTTTTCCGGTAGGCAGAGGGGCGCACCGATGTGTGTTTAACGTCTTCCGACCATGGTGCCGCTGCCGACACCGGTCTTCTTCTTCGGGGGGGCTTTTCGGGCTTTGTGCTTCTGCGTTTGCATTGGACGGTAGCGAAACACCAAAAAGACAATTACTGCGGCCAGCACGAGTTCAAAACCGGCGATCCAGCGCGGATTGTATTGCTCGAAGGCCCAAAACCGCAGCATCGGCGTGCCCCATTCAGGGTCCACTTTGTTCAAGTCCATGGAAGAGGCGAGTTTGAACCGTCGCGCAAGGAAGACCACAAAGCCGATCACGCCGTGCAGAATGGCCACATAAACCGCGCTTTCAATCGAATACGTCAACAGCGGCACGGAGTACCTCCGGAAAATAATGATCGGTGGAAGGCCGCAGACCAGAACCACAATGTAAATTCTGTAGTGCTCCTGAAAATGCTGAACCACTTGCGCCATAATGTTTTCCATACACTCTTCTCCCCATGGCGCGCCGCAAACCCGTATGCCCGGCCCGTAGCGCGCCTCGATGGCCAAGGCGAAAGCCTGACACAGGCACTTGCGACAGCATCTCCCTTTCGCGCAGTGTAACACAGCGCCCGCGCCCTTGCCAACCGCCCCAAGCGCCCCCCGCCTTAAGCGAGGGCCCCGCCGCAAGCGGGCGCCACCGTCTCAGGCGGGTGCTACCGCCGCAGGCCAGCGTGCGCAAACGTGTTGCCCGCTTCTTCGCGATTACGGCATCGCTGCCTAAGCACACTCAGCAAACTCCTGCACCGACTACGCACGGCACGCTTGACGCCGACTTGCCCGGTGATTACGCGACAGGCGTCCCTTGTCGCGACAGGCGTCCCTTGTCGCGACAGGCGTCCCTTGTCGCGACAGGCGTCCCTTTGACAAACGTGAGGCCGCGATTATACCCTCTTGTCTCACGAAAAACGGCGTACGATGCCGTAACGACGAGGGGCGCAGATGGCGTCGCGTTTCCGCCGACTCGCGGCACAATACAGAACGGCCTTGTTTGAGGACGTCCTTCCCTTTTGGGAAGAACATTCGATAGACGACCAGTGCGGCGGCTACTTCACGTGCCTCGACCGCGAAGGCCGCATTTTTGACACGGACAAGTTCGTGTGGCTTCAGGCGCGCCAAGTGTGGCTGTTCTCGATGCTCCATAACCGCATCGAGCAGCGTTCGCGCTGGCTCGAGATCGCGCGAAGCGGCGCGGACTTCCTAAAAAGACACGGCCGAGACCGCAACGGGGATTGGTATTTCGCGCTCGATCGACAAGGCCGGCCCTTAATCCAACCGTATAGCGTATTTTCGGACTGTTTCGCCGCAATGGCCTTCAGCCAGTATGGACTGGCCGCGAACGACGACGAGGCGAAACGCATCGCGTCCGAAGCGTTCGCAAACGTACTTCGTCGCCAAAATAACCCGAAAGGTCGGTATACGAAGACCGTGCCCGGCGCCCGGCCGATGCGGGCGCTGGCGCATCCCATGATACTTGCCAACCTCTGCGTCGAAATGGAAGGACTCATCGACGCGGAAACGTTGAAGACGATTGTGGATCAGTGTGTGAAAGACGTGATGGGCCTTTTCTTGGACGAGGAGCGCCTGCTGCTCTTCGAGCACGTTGCGCCGGACGGCGCGCACATCGACAGCATGGCGGGACGACTGATCAATCCCGGCCATGGCATCGAGGCCATGTGGTTCATGATGGATCTGGCCGCGCGACGAAACGACCACGCCCTTATCGATCGCGCCGTCGACGCGGCGCTGAACACCCTCGAGTTCGGCTGGGATACGAAGTGGGGCGGCATCTACTATTTCATGGATTCAGCCGGCCGCCCGCCCGAACAACTCGAGTGGGACCGCAAACTCTGGTGGCCGCACGGCGAGTCGCTGGTCGCGTTATGCATGGCCTACGCGCTCACCGGCCGCACCGAATGCTGGAAATGGTTCGAGCGCGTCCATGACTACACCTGGTCACATTTCCCGGACCCCGCGTACGGCGAGTGGTTCGGCTACCTTGATCGGCGAGGAACGCCGTTTCTGGAATTGAAAGGCGGCAAGTGGAAAGGCTGTTTCCACGTGCCCCGAACGTTGCTCCGCTGTACATCGGAACTGGAAAGGCTCGCCAACAGAACCCATGGATAAGATCAGGATTGCCCACATCGGTTGCGGCCGGGTCTCGGGCACCCATTTCGCCGCATTGCACCACCTGCACGACAAACTCGAACTCGTGGCCGTATGCGACATTGTGGAACAGAAAGCCGCCGACGCCGCCCAGCGGACAGGCGCACCGCCCTACACGGACTACCGACGCATGCTCGACATGGAACGGCCCGACGTCGTAACCGTGGCGACCCCCTCGGGGCTTCACCCCGAGATGGGCATCGAGGCCGCCGAACGAGGCATCCACGTCGTCTCCGAAAAGCCCCTCGGCTGTACGCTCGAATCTGCCGATGCGCTTATCGACGCCTGCGACCGACACCGCGTTCATCTGTTTACCGTCAAACAGAACCGACTCAATCCCACGGTGCAGTTGCTCAAACGCGCCGTCGAAAACGGCCGCTTCGGACGAATCAACTTGGCGCAGGCCAACGTGTTCTGGTTCCGCGACCAAGCCTACTACGACCAGGCCGATTGGCGCGGCACGTGGGAATTCGACGGCGGCGCATTCATGAACCAGGCCTCGCACTATGTCGACCTGCTGTACTGGTTGATCGGCCCCGTCGAGAGCGTCATGGCCTTCACCGGCACCCTCGAGCGCCACATCGAGGCCGAGGACACCGGGGCCGCAGTGCTGCGCTTCCAGAACGGCGCCATGGCGAGCGTCAATGTGACGATGCTTACTTGCGGCGGCGACCTCGAGGGCTCGATTACGCTCCTCGGCAGTACAGGCTCCGCGCGCCTCGCGGGCCCCGCCCTCAATGTCTTTGAGCGTTGGGAACTTGCCGACTCGAGCGCAACCGACGACCACGTAAGTGACGCCAACTACTCCCCCGATAGCGTCTATGGTTCGGGCCATCTTGCGTACTACCGGCACGTCCTCGAAGTGCTCGAGGGCGGGGCCGCCCCGAACCCCGATGGGCGCGAAGGCCGCAAAAGCCTCGAGATTATCCTCGCCATCTACAAGGCCGCGCGAGAAGGCGTCCGCGTCGTCCTGCCCCTCCAAACGTGATCGAATCGGCGAGCGCGCATTCCCGTTTGGTCATTTCACGCTGAGTAAGCCGAGACGCCCAAAATCGTCTTCGCTCCGCTTGGCTTGACGTTCAATGATGCTGCGTAACGTAGGGGGAGGGAAAGTGTCGGAGGCATGGTGAAACGAGAGAGTCGCTCGTCGGCCCTCGGCATGACGGCAGTGGCGGTGACTTCCTCGCTGGCGACGAAGTTCGAAGCCATCGGCCTGAAGCGCGGCGGCCAGTTGACGTGCGCTTAACGTTCGGAGTCGCGAATAATCGATAGTCATATGTTGATCGCGACGGCCGGCTGCTCAGAAACCGTCACGCTCGGAGGCAGTGCCTCACCGTCCTGCAGCATTTCTTCCACCACTAGTTGCACGACCTCTTGAATGTATCGAAGCGCGTCCTCTTTGGTTTTTCCCCAAGTTACAGCACCCTTCTCCTCCAGCTCCGGTACATAAATGTGCCAAGCGCTCTCAGCAGACTCCATGACAATGGGGAAAATATACGTCTTCAATGCGGTTCCTCCTTTGAGGCGGTTCTTGATACGTGAACCCACCGTAGCGAACAAGCTGACACTCTTAGCGTACTCCAATCACGAGAATTTTCAACCATTGCGAGACACAATTCTCTGCCGCGTCAAAGTGCAACATGCAGCCGGCATGACGACGGCTGGGGTTTGGCTGTCCTTCTAGCGCAGAAAAGAGAAGCCCGCGAATTTCTCTACGACGTATAAGATGATGCCGACGACAGCGCACGCGATTCCGAATGAGAGAACGAGCGCGTAGAGTGCAAGGAAGGCCTGGAGCACTTTCTTCGCCGTTTTGTCCCATGCGTTCGCCATGGGAAGCCCGCTCAGAACGGCAATCGGACACACGAAGACAAGCACCCACCGAAGCAGCGTCCCATCCCATCGCTCCAGCCAGTCCCATCTCCCGAGTGCGGCCAAGTCTTGCTCGAGAAACCGAATGCTGAGCCAAGACCCGCCTGCGAAAACCAACTTCGTGCCAAAGTGGAAAGCAAGGGTCGCCGCGACCGCGCCCAGGATAAACGTCACCAGGCGCAACCAGCGAACCCGAACAGATTCCTCGTGGGTCCCCGTAAAATACATTACGAAAAACAGAAGCGCGTACGCGGACAAGGCAATCGGCCATGTCAGCAACCCGAGAACGACAAAGGCGGCCCGGACGCCGCCCACGGGCACGTCGAAACGCTCTGCAAGTCCGCCGCACACCCCAAGCCACCAGCGGTTATCGGCGGCCAGGGCGATGCCGCCCCGTGACTTGGCCGGTTTGACGTCCGCGCGTTTGCCGCGAATCGTTTCCAGGGCGCAGTCATGAAGCACCGCGTCAATGTCCTGATCCGTCGGCGCATCGGGAAGCTTCTTGAGGGCCTTCATGATCCGCCCTCTCAAGTTGCTCAGGTTGCGGGTCCGCGTGTCCGGCGACAGATCCGTCAACTGATCCCCGATTTCGCGCAGAAACGTGGCAATGCGACGCTCGTGTCTTTCCGATAGTCTCATGATTTCCCCGATCGTGGACCACAGTATACCCAATGGATGGCCTCGGCGAAAGGGGCGCCGCGCTAAAGTTCTCCCGAACACGAGCCGATAAGGGTAGCGTGAGGCCGAGACAGGGAGGTCGAGGCGCCAACGACACGGACGTCAACGGCAACTGCATAGTTGGATGGAATCGTTGGGGCGCCTAATCCCAGCGCCACGCGGCCAGCGTTCCGTCCCCCATAGTTCCACCTCCATTGAGTGCGCCATGACCTACGTTGTGGCGCTTTCATTTCGCAAACCAAAGCCTAGTGTGCCGAGTGCGAGATACCTTTGCAGAGTCGTGCGTCTTTTTCTAAACCCTTCTCCGGAGGTGATCCCTTCACCCTCGGCAAGGACTTCATCGACGGCAGCTATCTTTTCGCGTCATTGCGAGGAGCGACCCGCCTTAGGCGGGGAGCGACGCGGCAATCACTTCAGCGGAAGTCACTCGCCGATAAGTGATTGCCGCGTCGGCTTGCGCCTCCTCGCAATGACGGGCAGATTTGTCTGTTGGCCTTGCCGTCATCCTGAGCGAAGCGACGCAGACAGCTGCAGATACAAGGCGCGCGACCGAGGCCCGCGTAGGCGTACTATGCTGAACGTCGAGCGGGCCGGCCGAGCGCAACGCAGTAGTTCCAGGTAGATGCGTTACTGGAGTAGATTGCCTGTGATTTGGCCGGGTCGACTCAATAGCCCTCGTGCGAATGGGCGCTCAGGCGCGTAAGCGCGCGCCGCAATGCCATCTCCGCCCGCAGAAGGCTCATGTCTTCGCCCGGCTGCTTGAGCCGGGCCGCCGCGCGTTCCCGAGCCGCTTCCGCGCGTGCGGGGTCAATGTCTTCGGCAGACTCCACGGTGTCGGCCAGCACAACGACGCGGTTCTCGATCACCTCGGCGAATCCGCCGTGTATGGCATAAAACGTCTTTTCGCCGTCGGATGCCCGCGCGACGAGCACCCCGCTCGTCAACGACGCGAGCAGCGGCGTGTGGCCGGGAAGCACCGTGAACACGCCCTCAGCGCCCGGCAGAATGACGGACTCTGCGGCGCTTTCGATTGGACTGCGTTCCGGTGCGCAGATCACAAGCTGTAAGACGTCGTGGGCCACGCCTACTCGCCTTTCATCTTTCCGGCCTTCTCGATAACGTCGTCGATCGCGCCGCAATACAAAAACGCGCCCTCGGGCAGATCGTCGTGCTCGCCCGCCAGGATCTGCGAAAAGCTCCGTATGGTGTCCGCGACGGAAACATATTTCCCCGGCATCCCCGTAAACTGCTCCGCGACAAAGTTCGGTTGCGACAGGAACCGTTGGATTTTCCGGGCCCGGTGGACGGTCAGTTTGTCCTCCTCGGATAGCTCATCCATGCCGAGTATGGCGATGATGTCCTGCAGATCCTTATACCGCTGCAGCACTTCCTGAACGCCTCGCGCCACGCGGTAGTGGTCTTCGCCGACGATCCGGGGGTCGAGGATGCGGCTGGTTGAATCGAGCGGATCCACGGCCGGGTAAATGCCCAACTCGACAATCTGACGCGACAAGACGGTGGTCGCGTCAAGGTGGGCGAACGTCGTCGCCGGGGCCGGATCCGTCAGGTCGTCCGCGGGCACGTACACGGCCT
>Ga0180437_10005331_pt1 | contig 17650 bp, 17 predicted proteins | sample SS_ome_4_FD_132410 | JGI IMG/M metagenome (GOLD analysis project Ga0180437, IMG submission 132410) | Hypersaline lake sediment archaeal communities from the Salton Sea, California, USA - SS_3_D_1 metaG | ecosystem: Environmental > Aquatic > Non-marine Saline and Alkaline > Hypersaline >... | reverse complement strand
TGGTTGAGGTCGCGGCGCGGCTCGATCGGGTCATAGCCGTTGCGCACGTGCTCCCAGGCGGCCACGATCGTGGCCATGCGCGCGATGATCTTGACCGACATGCTGTGGACGTAATACAGGTCCTCGCTGCCGTAGCTCTCTGTCAGTACGCTACTTTCGCCGTAAAACATTCCGAGGCTGGAAACGGCTGTTTGCAGCATTTCCATCGGGTGGCCGGTAGCGGGCAGATTGCGCATGATCTCGCGAATATGGTACTTGATCTTTCGCTCTCCCCGGAGCTGCTGATCGAATTCCTCCAGCTCGTCGCTGGTCGGCAACTCCCCGTCCAGCAGCAACAGTGCCGTTTCTTCAAAGGTACTGCGCTCTGCAAGTTCCTGAATATCGTATCCACGGTAGGCAAGTATGCCCTTCTCGCCGTCGATTGACGAAATATTCGATTTGGTCGCCGGAACACCGGCAAGGCCGGGTAAGTACTCGTCCATCGGGAACGCCCTTGTGCTCAAAAGCCTAATAGCTTACCAGACTCCGGGCCTGGCGTTTTTGAACCGTGCATGAAAAAGGGCGGTGAAGACCGCCCTGAATAAACACCACAATTCTCAGGGTTAAATCGAGAAAGAAGCCCCGCAACCGCAGGTCGAGGTGGCATTGGGATTGTTGATCACGAACCGTGAACCCTCCAGTCCTTCCTCATAATCCACCGTGGCGCCGCCGAGGTACTGGGCGCTCATGGCATCGACCAGCATGGTGACGCCGGCCTTTTCGACCTTTATGTCATCGTCCCGGGCATTCTCATCGAATTCGAAGCCGTACTGGAAACCCGAGCAGCCACCGCCGCTGACGAACACGCGGAGTTTCAGATTCGGGTTTTTTTCTTCTTCAATCAAAGACTTGAGCTTCGCTGCAGCGGCATCGCTGAATCCAATGGTCGGGTTGCTGGCAGCCCTGGGCTGCTGCATAGGGGTAAAAGTGACATTGATACTCATAGTGCTGTCTGCCGAATAACGGTTGTATACATTAGATACTGCTAAATTAGCATTTCCTGAGTAATTTAGTCAACTATTATTGCAGACTGTTTGTGTCAGCCGTTGGCCACGGCCTCGTCACTGATGCCGACGTCGGGTTCGTCGCGCGTCTCAACCGGTTTCGCATGGTGCTCCAGCAGCTGCCTGTCCTGCTTGTCGTGCAGCATGTTGCCGTTGACCGAGGCACCGCTGGCCATTTCGAGCACGTTGTAGTGCACGTTGCCGGTAATACGGGCCTTGTTGGACAGCTCCAGCTTTTCGCTGGCGTAGACATTGCCCTTGATCGTGCCGTTGATCACGGCGTAAGGAACACTGACATCACCGCTGATGTACCCCTGCTCGCTGACAACGAGAACGGAATTCGAGCCGTTTTCAGACGTTACATTGCCGTTGATTTTGCCATCGAGGTGCAGACCACCACTGAAGTTGAGATCGCCGTCGAGCTCGATGCTCTGACCGATCAATGTGTCAATTTTTGAAGAACGAATTTTCTTTTTGCCCAACATACTTATTCTCCTGCCGTTAGATCGTCCCAGGGAAAGATTTCATCGACCGCCTCGAGCGTCTTTGAACTGGGTTTCAATTTGACTCTGATCGACTCTGCGGCGAAACCCTGCGGCAATGTCAGCTTTCCTGTGAAATTCTGAAAATACTTCATGCCGAACTTGATCGGCTTTTTCACATCAGCTGAAACATCGTTCAGGGCCAGCACCTGCTGCGCCCCCTGATTGCTGCCCTCGATACTGACTTCCATGGTTCCGCGCGCAAAGCGATCGTTTCTTCCTTGTTGACTGATCATGATCTTGTAGTCGTAATCACCGACCAGATCCTTTTTCAACTGGATCGTCTGGATAACAATACTGGGCTTGCCCTGCTCCGGTGCCACGATGCTCTTGTAAAAAGCCAGCTCCTTCTTGAGCTCCAGCGCCTCCTTCTGGGCTTCCGACAAGGATTTTTTCAGCTGCCCTGTGGTGTCATCCCCGATCTTGCTGTTTCTCTCAAGCATAGCAGCTTGTCGCTGAGATTCAGCCAATTCGGAGCGTAAAGTTTCATTTTCCTCCTGCAGCATCTCTACCGCGCGATCCGCATCCGAAGAGTCGAACCCGGCCGCATGCCTCCCCTTCTCGTATGCCGTCCATATCATGACGGCCACCAGGCCGATCAGGACGACGACACCCAGAATCCATCGAAACGGACGTTGTATTGTGATCAGATAGCGGGTTTGCAGTGGTTTCATATTCATTATGGTAGTAGTGCTACGTTGTTCAGCCCGGTTGTCTCGGACAAACCAAACATTATATTCATATTCTGCACAGCCTGACCGGCCGCGCCCTTGACCAGGTTGTCGATGACGGAACTGACGACGACTGTATCCCCGCCCTGCGGCCGGAATACCGACAGCCGGCACATGTTTACACCACGCACAGTGCGTGTCTCCGGCATGGTGCCGCCGGGCAGCACGTCTACAAACGGCTCGCCGGCATAGCGCTTGCTGTAGAGCCCATGCAGGTCGACATCGGACCTGCCCAGCACCGCGTAAAGACTGGCTTCGATGCCGCGAATCATCGGCAGCAGGTGCGGCACAAACGTAAGGCCTACCTCGTGCCCGGCGACTGCCGAGAGCGTCTGGCGTATCTCAGGAAGATGGCGATGACCGTGGACGCCATAGGGCTTGAAACTCTCGCTCGCTTCGCACAGCAAGGTCGCCACGTTGGCACCGCGACCTGCACCACTGACGCCGGACTTGGCGTCCGCGATCAGGTGCTGGTCCTTTATGAGCCCGTTTTCGACCAGGGGCAGGAAACCTATCGTCACCGCTGTCGGGTAACAGCCGGGATTGGCCACGATCTGTGCCTGCCTTATCGCGTCACGGTTGATTTCCGGCAGGCCATACACCGCTTCGGCCAGCAGGTCAGCGCAAGCGTGCTTCATGCCGTACCACTGCTCCCATACAGCTTCGTCTTTAAGCCTGAAATCGGCAGCGAGGTCGATTACACGTACGCCCTTTGCAAGCAGCCCAGGCACCATGGTCATCGCGGTACCGTTCGGGGTCGCGAAGAACACGATATCGCAACCCGCCAGTGACTGTTCGTCCGGCTCGGTAAATGCCAGATCCGAGTGCTCACGCAGATTTGGAAACAGGTCCGCCACCTTGCGTCCGGCTTCCGAACGCGAGGTCACGCACTTGAGCTCTATCTCCGGGTGCAGCACCAGCAGGCGAAGCAGTTCCACACCGGTGTAGCCCGTGCCCCCGACGACACCTGCACTCAACATGATTGGGTTCCCCAGTAAAAACGTATATCTTTCATTTTTTGTTATGTCGCTGTTGCTGTATTTCTAAACAACGGTATGATTCCGACTTCTGTTTAATTGTAGTGGAAAATTTTCCATGTTATGGGTCAAATCCTTTCATATTATTTTCATGGTGACCTGGTTCGCGGGCCTGTTCTACCTGCCACGACTGTTCGTCTACCACGCCAGTGCCGAAGACAGCGCCAGCAACGACCGGTTCAAGATCATGGAGCGCAAGCTGTTCTGGGGGATCGCGACGCCCGGGGGCGTCATCACCATAGCCCTGGGCTTCTGGCTGATCGAAATGCTCGGGTTTCCCTATTCGGCCCTTTGGCTGCAGGCCAAGCTGGCCCTGGTCGGCGTGCTGGTGGCATACCACATCTGGTGCGGCAAGCTGGTAATCGATTTCAAGCACGACCGGAACCGGCACTCGCACGTCTGGTTTCGCTGGTTCAACGAATTTCCGGTACTGATACTGATCGCCGTGGTTTTGCTGGTCGAGTTCCAGCCGGTCTAGATCAGGAGAAAACCAGCGGTTCGAGCTCCTTCAAAGCCCTTTTGTAGACCTTGCGCTTGAAAAATACAATGTCTTCGACCGGCTTCCAGTAATCCACCCAGCGCCAGCGATCGAATTCCGGGTTGTCTGAATGCTGCAGGTTGAAGTCGTTCTCCGAACCGATGAGCCGCAGGCAGAACCAGATCTGTTTCTGGCCAATGCAAAGCGGTTTGGAACGGTGGCGGATAAGGTGCTTGGGTATGCGGTAGCGCAGCCACCCGCGCGTCTTACCCATCACGTCGACGTGGTCGGCCAGCAAACCGGTCTCTTCGTACAGTTCCCGGAACATTGCATCGACCGGCGACTCGTTCGGCTGGATGCCGCCCTGCGGAAACTGCCAGGCGTTCTGACCGCTTCTGCGGGCCCAGAACACCTTGCCTTCCGGGTTGCTCAGTATGATGCCAACATTGGCCCTGAACCCATCAGAATCAATCACTTGTGTAAATCCTGTGCTCTGCGCCACCGTCAGCCGGCGCATGAAAATCTAGATACCTGTGATATTAACAGACAATTACAGGTTTTAAAGTTCAAGATTTGGTCTAAGGTCTAGCTCGGCGCCCTGGCATGAAAAAGACGCGCGATGCGGGCCTTTAATTCAATCTCCTGCCTTGATATGGCTAACTGCGTCTGCGTGCCACAGCTACCAGACCGATCAGGCCAGTGCCAAATAACCAGACGGCCGCAGGTACCGGAACCACGGTAACGTCAGCATTACGAATGTAGAAGTGCTCCCGTTTGGTGTCGCCAGTGGCCCTGAACATGATCGTTTCTGAAGAGCCATCCAGCACCAGAGCCAGCGATGCGCTACCATCGGACATTGCCGAGACCCAGGACCCGGAATAGTTGTATTCGATACGTCCATTGCTGAAATCAAAATGGTCGGCGTCACCGAGTTCAAGCGTCAAACTGGTGATGTTTTAGCTGAAACTCCAGGACAGTACCTCGACATTGCCACCATCTATGCCGACGTTATCATCAGGGGTTATTAAAAATAAGGATCGGCTGTGTTCGGATGATGCAAGCAAAAGTGTAAGCAAACTCGACGATACCTCGATCGTTCGGCTGTGCTCATTCTGGTAATTGCCTTACTCGAGACTGAACTCATTCCCCCGATCAGCACCAGGCGCAACAGGATAAGCAGATAATATTAACAATATCAATAAGATGAAAAAGGGCCGAGTGCCTAATGAAACGCGGCCATAGTGTCAAAATTTGCGACGCCGGTATATTTCAGACGCTTTCTCCGGCTGGCAGGACCTGCCCGTAAGCGGTAGTATGCGTTCGCTCATATTGAAGGACTTCCAATAAAATGCCCCTCGCCCTGTTCGATCTCGACAACACCCTGCTCGCCGGCGACAGCGACTACCTCTGGGGCTGCTTCCTGGTCGAAAAGGGGCTGGTGGACGGCGAACTCTACGAGCAGGCCAACGACCGCTTCTACCGCGATTACAAGCGGGGTACGCTGGATATCCACGAATTCCTGAATTTTGCGCTGCAGCCGCTGGCCGAAAATGACGCGGCAGCCCTGCGATCGCTGCACCGGGAGTTCATGGAAAAGCATATCCACCCGATCATGACCCGTCGCGGCAGGGAACTGATCGATGAGCACAGCAAGCGGGGGAACCGCACTGTCGTGATCACCGCGACCAACAGCTTTGTGACCGGTCCGATCGCCCGGGCTTTCGGTGTCGAAGACCTGATCGCGACCGAACCCGAGATCATCGACGGCCAGTACACCGGCAGAGTCCAGGGTATACCCTGCTTTCAGCGCGGCAAGATAGAGAAACTGCATGCCTGGCTGGGTGAAACCGGTATCGATTTCGAAGGCAGCTGGTTCTACAGCGACTCACACAACGACCTGCCGCTGCTCGAGGAAGTCGCACACCCGGTCGCGGTCGATCCCGACGACCAGCTGCGCGCGGTTGCCGCTGAAAGGGGATGGCAGATCACGAGTTTCAGGGAATGAATCTGACAGATTCGATTAAACGCAGAGGCCGCAGAGACGCGGAGAACGCGAAGAAACTACATGCATTTGGTTCTGGTTGCTGCGTCAATATTGGTTTCAGGTAGGAGCGGCTTTAGCCGCGAATGTCGTTCGGTACTCGCGAGCAATTCGCGGCTAAAGCCGCTCCTACAAACAATAGAAAAACTTTGCGTTCTCCGCGTCTCTGCGGCCTCTGCGTTTAAGTCTATGTCCCAAAGCCGAAAGGGATGCGTCAACCCGATTGCTGACCCAGGGGTTCACGCAGGCGTCCGAATTCACCCGGCGCCACGTATTGCAGCACTTCCTTGCCTTCTTCGCTCAATATCACATCCAGCCCCTTTGCAGGGTAGAGATAATGTGAAACGCCGTCGCTGGACCGGATGACTTCATCCGCCTCACCAAAGCGTTTGGTGACGATTTCGTGATCCAGGTTTACCGCGGGAATGAATGCGATGGAGTTTATAATGGCCTTGAAAGCCCGGGCGTAATCCTGCTCACTGAGGACATATTTGCGAACACCCGATTTCAATATTTCTTTATCTGCAGCATTTTGCCGCATCGATTCGATCGTTTCTGCATCCATGTCAGCCGCCAGCACCAGTTTGGCCGACATCAGGCCCGCGCGATACTGGCCATAGTACATCTCGAGACTGCCGGCCTCGCCCCTGGCTACCATAACCGCCAGCTCCATATCGGCGCCCAGGTGCTCAGCCGCCTCGCCAAGCGTGGTTTGCCCGGGCACGACGCCGAATACGCGGGTTGAACCGTCAGGCAGCACCTCGATTTGCCAGGGCAACCCGGTGAGGGCGGTCTGTTGCCTGTCCTTGCCGATAAATGGATAAATCGCCAACACCAGGGTAATGACCAGGAAAGTCGGAAGAAATCGTCGCATCGCGAATCAGCAGGAAACCGTCAGGTTTTAGGCAGTGTGACTCCCCGCTGCCCCTGGTATTTGCCGCCGCGATCGAGATACGAGGTTTCGCATACCTCGTCCGATTCAAAAAACAGCATCTGCGCCACGCCTTCATTGGCATAGATCTTGGCTGGCAGCGGCGTGGTGTTTGAAAACTCGAGCGTGACATGCCCTTCCCACTCGGGCTCCAGCGGTGTCACATTGACGATGATGCCGCATCGCGCATACGTCGATTTGCCCAGGCATACGGTCAACACGCTGCGTGGTATACGAAAATATTCCACGGTATGGGCCAGCGCAAACGAATTAGGCGGAATTATGCAAACATCGCCTGTGAAATCGACGAAGCTGTTCTCGGAGAAGTCCTTGGGGTCGACCACCGCGGAGTTGATGTTGGTGAAAATCTTGAAATGGTCGGCGCAGCGCACATCATAACCGTAGCTCGACGTGCCGTACGAAATCAGGCGCTCATCCGAGACGCCCTTCCTAACCTGCCCGGCTTCGAAGGGTTCGATCATACCCCCGGCCGCCATGCGCCGGATCCACTTGTCAGATTTGATGCTCATAGTTATGGTTCACCCGATGGGTTTGCGCCGGGATTTTAACAGGTAATTTGCCACGGAGCGCACAGAGTACACAGAGACGGTTGAAGCTTTGGATCGCGCGATTGTATCCGTCATCCCCTAAAAGCAGCAGAAAAAAAGCAGCCTGTCGGCTGCTTTTTCACTATCGCATTTCTCTGTGAACTCTGTGCGCTCTGTGGCAATTAATTGTTCTGAATAACAATATTCGGGAACTTGGCCGTGTAGTCCTTGGCCTTGAGCGACAGCTTGGCTGCAGTGCGCCGCGCGATGTCGCGGTAGATCTCGCTGGCCTTGCTGTTCGGATCATCAGCTACACTCGGATGCCCGCCATCGGCGTTCTCGCGAATACCGATGTCCAGCGGCAGCGCCCCCAGGAAATCCACGTTGTACTGATCGCACATTTTCTCGCCGCCGCCCTGGCCGAAGATGTGCTCGGCATGGCCGCACTGGGAACAGATGTGGATACTCATGTTTTCCACGACACCCAGCACGGGAACTTCGACTTTCTCAAACATTTTCAGCCCCTTGCGCGCATCCAGCAGTGCGATATCCTGCGGTGTGGTCACGATCACGGCGCCGCTGACCGGCACTTTCTGCGCCAGCGTCAGCTGCACGTCACCGGTGCCCGGCGGCAGGTCGATCACCAGGTAGTCCAGCGATTTCCAGCGGGTGTCGCGCAGCAGCTGCTCCAGCGCCTGCGTTACCATGGGTCCGCGCCAGATCATCGGGGTTTCCTCGTCGATCATGAAGCCGATCGACATCGCCTGCAGGCCGTGCCCGCCCATCGGTTCCAGCGACTTGCCATCGGTCGATTCGGGTTTGCCGTGGATACCGAGCATACGCGGCACGCTGGGGCCGTATATGTCGGCATCAAGCACGCCTACGCGCGCGCCTTCCTGCTGCAGCGCCAGCGCCAGATTTACAGCCGTGGTCGACTTGCCGACACCGCCTTTACCCGAGGCCACAGCGATCACGTTCTTGATGCCTTCCAGCGGATTCATGCCGCCCTGAACCGAGTGGCTGGCGATCTCCCAGCTCACATCGATTTCAGCTGAGGCGACGCCGTCCAGCTGCTCGATCCGGCTTTTCAACTGATCCCTGAGTTTGTCGACATAACCGTATGCCGGATAACCCAGCACGATCTTGACATTGACCTTCTCGCCGTCGATTTCGGTGTTTTTGACTGCACCTGCGCTTACCAGGTCCTTCTCAAGATAAGGATCAATGTATTCTTTGATTGCAGACTCAATCTGTTCTTTTGAAACGCTCATGCGTTGTACCTCGTACCGTCTATCCGGCCCATTTCAAAAAGATGGCGCATTCTACAATACTAACTGCTTGATTTAACCCTTTTCTTTTAGAGTGTTAAGCCTGTATTGCCGGGTGCTCACGTGATAAGTTAGGCGCCCGAAACAATCAGCAGCACGTACCCGATGGCCACGAAACGAAAAATTCTTGTCACCAGCGCCCTGCCCTACGCGAACGGGTCAATCCACCTCGGGCACCTTGTGGAATATATTCAGACCGATATATGGGCACGCTTTCAGCGATTGCAAGGGCATAGCTGTTATTATGTCTGCGCAGACGATGCGCACGGCACACCGATCATGCTGCGGGCGCGCAAGGACGGCATCGAACCGGAACAGCTGATCGCAGACATGCAGCATGAACACGAGGCTGATTTTGCTGACTTCCTGGTAGGATTCGACAACTATTACAGCACCCACTCTGAAGAAAACCGCGCGCTGGCCAACGAGATCTATCTGAAGCTGCGCGATGCAGGCCATATCGCCACGCGCACCATCTCGCAGTCCTATGATCCGGAGGCGGAAATGTTCCTTCCCGACCGGTTTATCAAGGGCACCTGTCCGAAATGCGGCGCCGTGGACCAGTACGGCGACAACTGCGAGGTCTGCGGCGCCACCTACGCCCCGACTGAACTGATCAACCCGGTGTCCGTGATCAGCGGCGCCACGCCGATTGAAAAGGACTCCGAGCAGTACTTCTTCAAACTCAGCGATTTCACTGACATGCTGCAGCAATGGATGCGCGCCGGGCATGTGCAGCCTGAAATCGCGAACAAGCTAAACGAATGGTTCGAGGAAGGCCTGCAGGACTGGGACATTTCGCGCAATGCGCCTTACTGGGGTTTCGAGATACCCGATGCGCCCGGAAAGTATTTCTACGTCTGGCTGGATGCACCTATCGGTTACATCGCGAGCTTCAGGAACCTGTGCGACCGCGAAGGCATCGATTTCGATGCGTACTGGCACAGCGAAAGCGAAACCGAGGTGTTCCATTTCATCGGCAAGGACATCGCACGCTTTCACACCCTGTTCTGGCCGGCTGTTCTAGAAGGTTCCGGCTTCCGGAAGCCGACCGCGGTTTACTGCCACGGCTTCCTCACGGTTAACGGACAGAAAATGTCGAAGTCGCGCGGCACCTTCATCAAGGCACGCACCTATCTCGATAACCTGAATCCCGAGTACCTGCGCTACTATTATGCCGCCAAGCTGTCCTCAGGTGTCGATGACATCGACCTTAACCTGGACGACTTTATGCAGCGCGTGAATTCCGACCTGGTCGGCAAGGTCGTGAACATTGCAAGCCGGTGCGCGGGCTTCATCAACAAACGCTTCGACAACCGTTTAGCGGAAAGCCTGCCCGACCCCGCGCTTTACGATGAACTGGTAAACGCCGGCGCATCGATTGCGCGCGAATTCGACAACCGCGAATACAGCAAGGCGGTACGCGAAATCATGGCGCTGGCGGATAAAGCCAATGTTTACATCGACCACAATCAGCCCTGGGTGTTGATCAGGGAGGCCGGAAACGAGGCGAAGGTACAGGCGATTTGCACACAGGGCATCAACCTGTTCCGGGTACTGATGACCTATCTTAAGCCGATATTGCCGCAGACAGCACTTAAGTCCGAACAGTTTCTTGACAGCGAGCTTGCCTGGAGCGGGCTGTCAGAGCCGCTGCTCGCGCACACGATCAACAAGTTCAAGCCCCTGATGACACGCATCGAAAAAGAACAGGTAGAAGCCATGATTGAACAATCCACCGAACATCTCGAACAGACCGAAACCGCTGACAAGGCGGAAGGCCCCCTTGCGGACGATCCGGTTTCGCCGCAAATCCAGTTCGATGACTTTGCAAAAATTGACTTGCGGGTCGCGAGAGTCGTAAAAGCCGAACATGTCGAAGGCGCAGACAAACTGCTGCAGCTCACACTCGATATCGGTGGAGAAACGCGCATGGTGTTTGCCGGCATAAAATCAGCCTATCAACCCGAGATGCTGGAAGGCAGGCTCACCGTAATGGTCGCCAACCTGGCGCCGCGAAAAATGCGCTTCGGCGTGTCCGAAGGCATGGTGCTGGCCGCGGGACCCGGCGGCGAGGACCTGTTCATACTGAGCCCCGACGACGGTGCGACACCCGGCATGCGCATAAAATGAACGCCTGTCTCCCGGGATAACCGGAATCCTGGCCCGGTCAGACACCCCGAAACAAGGCTGGCCGGCTGAATCACCGGCGCCCCCTGGTCTGCCGGCAATCGGCTGAAAACACCGCCAAATCACCCGTAACGTTCTACACTTTGACAAGGGTAAAAATTCATCGCAAGGATTGACCGACTGTCGCCACTGCGTGACGGCCGGCGCCTGCTTTCGATGGTTCGAAAACAGTGCGGCGATACCACGCGAACAGAATAAGATAATGGTGCCGACCGATCAACATGAAAGTACTGGTTCTCGAAAACAGCCGGCTTTATCAGAAGACACTGCGTGAACTTCTGGAGGAAGTCGAATGCGAGGTCGATTGTGCCAGCTCGAGCGAGGACGGCACACGGCTTCTGGACCGAAATACGTACAACTTCATTATCGCCGGCCAGAACATTTTCGATGAAAGCAGCTCGGGATTCATCGAATATTGTCAGGCGCACGCGAATCACTGTCCTATTCTGCTTCTGACCTCAGAGCCCAACGAGACACTGCTGAAGAACGCACACAATGCGGGCATCAAGGACATCTTTCCGAAGTCCGACATCAGTCATCTGCGCGAAAGCCTTCACTACTACATCAAGGGGAAAAAGCGCATCGTTATAAAAGGCGGCCGCGTTTTGTACGTTGAAGACAGCCCTTCGGTCGCGCACGCCATCAGCCAGGATCTGCAGAAAATGAATCTTGAGGTTGACCATTATGAAAACGCGGAAGACGCCTATAGCGAGCTGCTCAAGAACGAATATGACCTGGTAATCACCGACGTCATGTTGCAGGGCGCGATGAGCGGACTGTCGCTGGTGCGGATGATACGCGCGCTGAAAAGCCACCATGCGGAGCTGCCAATTCTGGCGATGACCGGACACGATGACCCCAGGCGCAGGACCGAGCTTTTCCACGCCGGCATCAATGACTACGTGACCAAACCGCCCAACGTTGAAGAATTCGCGGCCCGGGTCAATAACCTGATCTCGAACAAGCGCCTTTACGACAAGGTTCGCGAACAGAAGCAGGCGCTGCTGCAGCTGGCAATGAAAGACCAGCTGACCAAGTGCCATAACCGACACAGCCTTGTCGAGAACGCACCGAGATACATGCACGACGCAATACGATACGACCATCCCCTGTCAATCATGATCCTGGACCTTGATCATTTCAAGAGTATCAATGACAGGCACGGCCACGACGCGGGCGACCGGGTACTGGCCGATGTCGGCAAACTGCTGGTCAGGGCATGCCGGCTCGGTGATTTTGTTGCCCGCATCGGCGGCGAGGAGTTTCTGCTGATCATGCCCCATTGCCTTTCAAAAGATGCGCTCGAAAAGGGAAGGCGCATCAAGGCCATGATCGAGAACGCAAGACCTGGCGGCCTGAAGATCACGGCGAGCATCGGTATCGCCTGTCTTTCGGATGAACACGGCACGGACTTCGACAAGCTCTACAAAACCGCAGACGAGGCCGTTTATCACTCGAAGAAAAACGGCCGCAACCGGGTGACGCTGGTCGCGAACAAAAAGAAAGCAGGATGAACTTACTGTCCTGAAAGCACAGGAACGGTTTTAGCCGCGAATAACGCAAAAAACGCAAAAATTTATGTTGGTCTTCGCGTTCTTTGCGTTATTCGCGGACCAAATAGTTTTGTTTAACCGGAACGTGCATATTTACCGCCGTGCTTCGGGCAGTACAAACAAAAAGGCCGCTGAAAAGCGGCCTTTTTCTATTCGTGACTTGATACGGGACTACTTGCTGGCGTAGCTCGAGAGATCAGCCGGTGCGACGGTTTCCAGGCCCAGCGTCTGCCACATCTGCATCCCGCCGCGGTAGTAGAAAATCCTGTCAGCCGGGTAGCCGAGATCGATCAGTGCGCGAATCGCGCGCGGAGACTGGTCGCACCATGGGCCGTTGCACCACAACAGCAGCGCCTTGGCGTCGGTGTAGTCCCAGTCGGCGGTTTTCATGTCGCCTTCAAAGAGTCCGGTCTTCTCCAGAGTGCGCATGAAAAAACCGACCCGGTCGCGCTGTTTGGCGCCCAGCCGCTCGAGAACAGCCACCAGCTCGGGATCATCCATCGGCCGTTCGAATACCGTAAACGGAATATTAACCGACCCGGGTATGGTTTCTTTTCCGAACCAGTCGGATGTGCGTGTATCGACCAGCACCCCCTTGCCCTCGAACACGATGTTTTCCCTGAACTTGATGACATCAAGTTCCGATACGGTAGCGACATCATGCTCGATGTTCAGCGGGTTGACGCAAAACGGCGGACAGGGTTTTGATGTTCTGCTGAAGGATTCTTCGATGGTGTCCGCGTTGTCCGAAGCCATTGCCAGGCCATCGCCCTGCTCCACCAGCGGGTAAGCCGGGTCTTCAGCAAGACCGAATTCAACATTGGCCGCAGCGGCGTACACGGGAACCAGTGCGACACACACGAACAAACTGCAATAAAATGGATTCTTCATCCCGATTCCTCGAATGACGTGACAACATTTAGCGACGTCCGTGTGAAAGTCAGAATCCGGCCATCCTGGTGCATTAGCGGATACTGCTGGCGTGGTCTTTTATGACCCTATCTAGTGTTGCTATAGCAGAAGATTACGGAATAACAAGGAAATTGATCGGAAAAAAACGGGCTTTTGTCGGCTTCAGCGTTCCATCCAGATCAGGCTGGCCATGCGACCGGTCGACCCGTCCCTGCGGTAGGAATAAAAACGCTGCTGATCGCTGTAAGTGCACTCCTTACCGCCGAAAACCGCGTTGACGCCGAGCATGGACAGCTCGATCCGGGCCAGCTGGTACAGGTCGCACATCCAGTGCCGGTCGCGACTCTGCACGAACGCCCGGCTGTTGCGGCCGTGCTTGGCAACGAAGGCCTGCCGTACCTCATCGCCGACCTCGAAGGCCCGGGGCCCGATCGCCGGGCCGAGCCAGACCATCAGAGCCGCGGGATCGGTTCCCAGTGTGCCGACTGCCCTGCTGATCACGCCGGCGTGGAGTCCGCGCCAGCCCGCATGCGCGGCCGCAACCCTGCTGCCATCGCGGTCGCAGAACAGAACCGGCAGACAGTCCGCGGTCATGACCACGCAAACCGTGCCCGGGACCCGGGTCCAGCTCCCGTCTGCTTCGGTCCCCGCAGCCCCTGTGTCTGCGCAAATGGTTCGGCTGCCGTGCACCTGCTGCAGCCAGACAGGCTCGTCCGGCAGCAGGAAATGCTCGCGCAAAAGCTGCCTGTTCCGCCTCACCGCATCCGGATCATCCGTGGTATGCGCGGCCAGGTTGAAACTGGCGTAAGGCCCGGTGCTGTAGCCCCCGCTTCTGAGCGTAGTCAGCGCCCGAACGTTGCCCGGCGCCGGCCAGTCCGGCTCGATGAAACCCGGCGAGTGATTGTCAGCTTCCATGCTTCTGCGCATCTTGGTCCAGGGCTGCAAGCAGCCGCACCATGTCTTCCGGCAGCGGCGATTTCCAGCTCAGCTGCCTGCCGCTGGCGGGATGCACCAGGCCCAATCGGAATGCATGCAGGGCCTGTCGCCCAAAACCGCGCAGCAGCTCCACCAGTTCCGGAGCCGCCTGAGTTGGTATCCGCTGCCTTCCGCCGTAGACCGGGTCGCCGACCAGTGAATGACGGATGTGCTGCATGTGAACGCGGATCTGGTGCGTGCGGCCCGATTCCAGCTTCAGCCGCAAATGGGTGTGTTCCCGGAACCGCGCAATCACCCGGTAGTGCGTGACGGCCGGCTTGCCGTCATCGCGTACACACATGCGAATGCGGTCGCGCGCATGCCGGCCGATCGGCGCATCGACGACCCCGCCGGCGGTAATTACGCCGTGCACGATGGCCTGGTATTCACGCTCCACAGTTCGCTGTTGCAGCTCCTCTACCAGGTGCTTGTGAGCCGTGAGGTTGCGTGCAACCACCATCAGTCCCGTGGTGTCCTTGTCGAGGCGATGCACGATGCCGGCTCTGGGCACACAGGCCAGTGCACTGTCGTAATGCAGCAGAGCGTTGACCAGCGTGCCGTCCGCGTGCCCGGCAGCCGGGTGGACCACCAGCCCGGCCGGCTTGTCCAGCACGATGATGTCTTCATCTTCATACACGATGCCCAGCGGTATCGCCTGGGGCTGGATCTCACCGGTTCGGTCATCCATCTGCACATTCAGCTGCAGCGTTTCATCTCCCGCGAGCCGTGTTTTGGGCTTGACGACCGAACCGTCGAGCAGGACGCGGCCGTCGCGAATCCACTGCTGCAGTCGACTGCGCGAATATTCAGGGAACATGCTGGCGAGCGCCGCGTCCAGCCGCTGACCGGCGAACTGTTCGGGTACGTGCTTTATGATGGGCGCTGCGGCCGTAGCATCGGGCATCGGGTGTGAAAAAATGAACTCGGGTATAATGCGCCATTCTAACATCAGCAACGATCCCGATTTATTCATGCGTTTCTTTCTGTTTTCATTTCTGCTGCTGACCACGCTGGTTCAGTTACAGGGCTGCGCCATGTTCAAGGGCGACCCGACCGAGAACTGGACCGCCAAAGACTTCTATGAGGAGGCCAACCGGGCGCTGTATTCCGGCGAATTCGAATCCGCCATCAAGAACCTGGAGACCCTGGAGGCACGCTTCCCGTTCGATCCCTACGCCAAGCAGGCACAGCTCGATATCGCCTACTCCTATTACAAGTTCGACGAGCCGGACGCTGCTATCAGCGCGGCCGACAGGTTCATGCGCCTGCACCCGCGGGATCCGAATATCGACTACGTGTATTACCTCAAGGGACTGGTCAATTTCAAACGCGGCACCGGCATACTGGATGGCTGGTTCCCGAGAGACCAGGCCGAGCACGAAACGGAGACGCTGCACAACTCGTTCAACGATTTCGCCACGCTGGTACGCCGATATCCTGACAGCAAATACGCGGGCGACGCCTACCAACGCATGATCTATCTGCGCAACGAGCTCGCGCAGCACGAGATCAGCGTGGCCGAATACTATCTTTCCCGTCAGGCCTGGATGGGCGCCGCCAATCGCGCCAAAATCGTGGTCGAACGCTATGAACAGTCTATCTGGCGCAAGCGTGCACTGGAGATACTGGTCATTGCCTACACCGAACTGGGTCTTGAAGACCTGGCAGCGGATACCCAACGCGTGCTGGATTTGAACCAGGACGTGGCCAGCAACCTTGTCAACTTCCAGGAAGACCTGGATAAACCACCAAAATCCAGCTGGTACAAGTTCTGGTAACCGTTATCTGCGTTGATCCGGGTTCGTTACTCTCGCGAAGGCGCAAAGCACGCAAAGGTTTTTTATTTTTATTAAAACTCTGCGCGCCCTGCGCCTCTGCGAGAGTAAAAAGCCGTTGGCATTTGGTGCGTCAACTTGGTTTTTCTCGCAGAGGCGCAGAGTACGCAGAGATAATTCGTGCGTTCAAAAAAATAAATGAACTTTGCGAGCTTTGCGCCTTGGCGAGAGAACCATTCGTAGGGCGGATTAGGCGATAGCCGTAATCCGCCGGGCGCATCCGCTGCAATACGCTTTGCTATTGCACCCTACTCACTCGTACAAGCTCTGGTAGCCCTTATCTATGCTGATCCGGATTCGTTACTCTCGCCAGGGCGCCAAGCTCGCAAAGCTTTAGTTGTTTTAATAAAAAAACAATTCTTCTCTGCGTACTCTGCGCCTCTGCGAGAAAAAACCGGTTGACGCACCACATGATATCGAGTTTTTACTCTCGCAGAGGCGCAGGGCACGCTGAGGCTCAGTAAAACAAAAAAACTTTGGGCGCCTGGCGCCCTGGCGAGAGAACCGGCCATCGCTCACGGCGTGCGGTATCCGGATTACTTGCGTCGATAGCCCGAGGTTATCGGATAGCGGCGGTCGCGACCGAATGCGCGCCGGGTCACGCGCACGCCCGGCGCCGACTGCCGCCGCTTGTATTCGTTACGCTGCACCAGGCCAAGCACGTGCTCGACCGTCTCCCTGTCGAAACCGCGCGCGACGACCTGTTCCAACGGTATATCCTGTTCGACAGACAGCTCAAGGATCCGGTCGAGCACTTCGTACGGCGGCAGTGAATCCTGGTCGACCTGGTCCTCCCTGAGCTCCGCGCTCGGCGCACGTGTAATGACGCGGTCGGGTATGACCTTCCCGAGTGAATTCCTGTAGTGACACAGGCGGTATACGAGAGTCTTGTAGACGTCCTTTATCGGCGCGAAACCGCCGCACATGTCGCCGTACAGCGTGGCATAACCAACAGCCATTTCACTCTTGTTGCCGGTGGTCAGCAGCATACGCCCGGTCTTGTTGGATATCGCCATCAGGATAAGCCCGCGGCAGCGCGCCTGGATGTTCTCTTCGGTCGTATCCGGCTCTGCACCCCTGAATACGCCGCTCAGGGAGCCAAGAAATGCTTCAAATGCGCCCTCTATCGAGATCACATCGTACCGGACGCCCAGCGCGCGCGCTTCGGCCTCTGCATCCGCGCGGCTCATGCCCGCTGTATAGCGCGAGGGCATCATCACGGCGTGAACATTGTCCGCACCCAGCGCATCGACGGCGATCGCCAGCGTCAACGCCGAATCGACGCCGCCCGACAGGCCGACGACGGCACCCTCGAATCCGTTCTTCCTCACGAAGTCCCTGACACCCAGCACCAGCGCCCTGTACACGGCTTCTTCCTGTTGAAGCGGCTGGGTCGCGCCCTCGGTCACCACCGCCGGCACGGAACCGGCAAGGTCGATCAATTCAATCGCAGGCTCAAATGCGGCCGACCTGCGAATCACCTCTCCGGTGCCATCTACTACCAGC
>Ga0180437_10005330_pt1 | contig 17651 bp, 25 predicted proteins | sample SS_ome_4_FD_132410 | JGI IMG/M metagenome (GOLD analysis project Ga0180437, IMG submission 132410) | Hypersaline lake sediment archaeal communities from the Salton Sea, California, USA - SS_3_D_1 metaG | ecosystem: Environmental > Aquatic > Non-marine Saline and Alkaline > Hypersaline >... | reverse complement strand
TAGGCGACCTCGTAAGAGGGAAACCTTTTTGATAGATGGTTTGCGTGTGCTAACCGTCAAAGGTTGTGCGTGTTTTCCGTAGCCAGAAACTACGGATTTTAATCCGTTAGAGTATGTCATTTTGTTTTCATAGTTAGCCGCGTAGCGGACACTCCGCTGTCAACTAAGTGGCGGCGCCTCTTTAATACAAATTCTCGCGGGCCTATTGCAATAACCTCGCCGTCAAGTAGTAGTTTAATCATTCTCTTTGTCTTTCGTTATTTGCCAAAACCATATAAATATACACCCGACGAGAAATAAAAATAATATTACGCCCACAATTATATTGCCTTGTATTAAATGGAATAGTGTCACTTATACCGCCTCACAAACGGCCGCACAATCCACAGCCACAAACGAATCCACCAATACCATACTTTATTGTGTCTCATTCTCCCTCAGCTCGTCGTCAACGTCCGACATTCTTCTACTACATTCGTCACAAGCGATAAAAAAGCCGCACTTATCACAGGTTGCCATTATAATTCTATTAAATAGATCTCGGCCCATACTTGCTGTATTAAGCATCGTCTATCGTCGACCTCTAATGTTAGCCATTCTTTGCGGTTCATTAACACGCTCGATATAAAATTAACCCCCCTCTCACTTTCTTTAATTACCGATCTCATTATGCCCTACGCCTCCGCTTTTTACGCCGCTCATTATATTCAATATTACTCGCTACCTTTCCAAAACCTTTAATTAAAAACTTGGCTGTCGGGACTACTACACTCTTAACACCCTTACCAACAGATACAACCGGCGCATACTTAGCACGCGCTACCTTTGCCTTCTCCTCTTTTATTTGAGCCTCTAATAATTTGTTCTCCTCTTTTTGGCGCTCGATCTCGTCGTATTCCTCGCGCTTTGCTTGTGCAATAGCAAGCTCAAGCTCAAGCTCTCGCTTTTTAATCTCGTTCTTTCTACGTTGTTCTTCTACGGTTGCCACTTTGCCACTACCTCTTTGTTTATCTCTCTCCAATGCTTGTCGTCATCAAGGAATCGTTCTATATCAACAACCTCAAAAAAACCGCCGGCATCAACCGCCTCCCTTTTCTTATCTTTTATGAATTTAGATACAGCCTCGTCATTAACACAAGACTTTATCCCCTGGCGAGTTTTGTCCGTCTTTATTTGGTAATGTACCCAATATTTCATTTACTCTCACCCCGTCTTACCTCCTCGTCAACCTCTTTCCCCTCTTTGGTTTTCTTCATTCGGAATAAAGCATACACCCCCGCGCGGAGTACGTCGCTTTGTGTTGGGTAGTCCTCCGGATACTCACTCATTAACGCTTCCATCTTCTCCTTCACTATTTGATTCAATCTCACTCCCGTCATCTTCTCGTCGTGGTACATCGTTAAACACCTCGTCAGCTTCTTCTTCAGCTGTTAATTGTTGTTCTTGTTCTGATTCCTTAGATATAGCCGTTCTAATTATCTGCCTCTCTTCGTTGATATATTTTATATATCCCTCATATACTAAATCATCTAAAACGCCTTTAACCCAGCGTTTGCCATAACCATATTGGTCGAATATATCTCTATTAATATCCATTATATCGGTAACATTACCATCAATCAATCTAATTATGCGCTGTTTAGCGCGTCGGACATCGTCATAATAAGACATTTTGCATCACCATAACACAAAAATACGCCCTCCTATTTAATTCTTTCTTTTTTTTATTCTCTTCCTTTTTCAAATCGTATTATGGAAGGTATGTATTTTGTTTATCAAAAAACACATATCACACCCCACTCACAGAAAAAGGAAGAGAAAGGAAAAAACAAAGTAAATGGCATATATAAACCTATATAAATAAGATTGCGAATTTCGTAACCTTTTATAAAGAGCCCAGCACATAACCGCATAGTGGACATTCGACACTATCAAGTTTCATATAGGACCTGCGGAGACACTCCGGGCAAACGAAGAGAATTAAACCGTGTGTATGGCCTTGTTTGTGTATCGTCATTGTGACCCATGTCTCTTTATCCAATAGTGCTACTATTTGCCGTTATCCGGGCTTACTTTTGCACGAAGCTGCCCCCTTCTGTAATCCCATTCAGTAATACCCATTCGTGTATTCCTTCTCAAATTTCCGAATATCGTACTTAGAACGATGGACATTTTTGGGTCAGTGATTACTTTTGCGCCTATGAGTGCTAATTGTTTCAATGCCGTCGAGTTCTTAGGCTGGTTTATAAACCTCTTAGCATCTTCAAACCACCCCATCATGTCCGGGGTTATCTTGACAGTAATAATGGGCGACTGTTTGCCCTCATCACGATCGTGACTATATGCTCGAAAGGCTTGCTTTTCTATCCCCATAGTTTACACCCCTGCCTATATATAGCGCAATTATTACGGCAGTATCTCCCATTAACGTCCTTGGCCTTCTTTCTAAAGCCCGGCGAATTGGCTATATTTAACGACTTTTTGCCGTGCGGGCATTTATACTCCTTGTATATATTAGGCTTTGACATATATAGGGCGCCCCATTGTTTTGACTCCTGGGGCCCGGGAGTATTTTAAGTCCGTGTGAGTATATCCTATTCTTTTCTCCTCCTAAGCTTGGGGGTTCTCAATAGTACGGGCTCCGGTGGTGGCCTCCTTTCTTTTTGTTCCGCCTTTGGTTGGGGGGTAGGGGGGGCTATTGGCTGGCCCGGTTCCGCCCCAACCTCTATTAAATGGACTGACTCTATTAATTTATGAAGGTACCCCGTTGCATAACTTACAACGTCATACGTCGCCCTTTCAATTTCTTCGGGGGTTGGCTTTTGTTTTTTATCGAAGTTGCTAGTTAGGCTCATCTTAACCCCCTCAAAAAACCCGAGCCCAATATCTGCACACCGCATAACATTTTGCACTTTAATAATAAGCTTCTCTTGTTCTGACATTATTCACGCCTCCTTAATTCTAGTCTATTGACTAATAATAAGACTACTACTTGATAATGATTGCTCCATAATAAGGACCATATTGCTAGGACCGCCGCCGTGATTGCTATTACACTGCGCCCACTGCCAGCAGCTATAAAGAAAGCAATAACACACAACAAAAATAACAGAGTTAATATCCTATATAATAGTACAGTGCGCCCAATTTTTTGTTCTAAATTATCGTTATTTATTGTTACAATCTTAGGTTTTAGCATAAGATTACCTCCAGGTAGCCAAAAAACTATCCTACTATACCCCCTCACGCGATTTTATCGCATTTCTCTCATTCGCCAGGTCCTTGTGCCAATTATTAACAGTGCGAGGCTGCACTCCCAATATTTGCGCTGCCTCTAGTACCTGGTACCCGTGTTCATAAACGAGCTTATAAGAGGCCTCTGCTAAAAGTCGCCTTTGTTTAAGTTCCGTTAGTGTGTTTTTTTGCTTTCTTCTCTCGGCGTCCCTCCTCTTGCGCAGCTTAACCTCCCGGTATCTTATCTCGACATCTTTGGGTAAGGCGGGGAAGGTCACGGAGCCAATATACCCGGCGGCCCTCTTGATACCTCCCCCTCCTGCCCATTTTGCTAAAAGCTTCTCGTTTATTCTTCTCGCCCAGGGGTCCACACTGAAAGGGTTTTTATTTCTCTCAAATAGGTGGGCGAGCCCTCTCTTTTCTATATACAACCAATACCTTACTCTCGAGTCCCTCAAGTGAGAGTCAAGAGCCCAAAACCGGGGCATACACATAATAATACTCATATTTTTATCACGGATCATGTCAAAGATTTTTATAAGTTCTATTTGCTGGCCGTGACTAAATTCGCGAGAAAACAATAAATTCGTGGCTTCGTCCGGCATAATGTAGTCGCCGGGCTTACCCTCCTTTAACAACCTTATACAGTCCTCATGGGAATAAGCTAAGTACTTAGACATATCGTAATCTTTATGTGCCTCGTAGCATAGGGAGAGGCCTAGCGTACTTTTGCCCTCTCCCGTGTTGCCGGTGATGACTATAACAGTATCACGGTCGCTTTTATTTATGCTTTCTATTAATCTATTTAGGTCTTGTATTGTTAGGTTCAAGTTTAACACCTGCGCGCGCTGCGATTTCTTCTAGTGATTTAATTTGCATACTCCTAGGGAATATAAGCTCGTTATGAAACATAACAAGAATAAGGAACCGTGAGACCTCATTAATGATATTGATAGCAATAAAATCGTTTTCCTGGTCGTCGTCCCTTAATATGTTAGAGGCTTTTTGTAAGTCCTTGGCTATTTGTGTTTCGAGTTTTTGGTCCGTTTGTTTTGAGAAGGTGAATATTATTCGTGTATATATTTGGGTTAGGCAAGACAGGGCCCGTAAATAATCCCCATCTATCATGTATTTCTCTTTTTGATATATGAGCCGGTTTAAATCAAACATATACCATATAGCCATATTATAGCTTTGATAGTCCTTCTCCGGCTCCTTTGGAGCATAGCCACCGTAGTCCTCCATCATTAAAAAAAATTGTTCCGCTTGTATAAATACGTTTCGCTATTTCACTTTTACTATATAAAGAAAGTTTACCAAAATTAATATATTTCCTATTTTGCGATTTTGATAAAATGGACATAAACGACCTATACACTATCGGCATCGTTGTTGCTGTTACAGGTATAGCTCTTGCGTTCGCGTTACAGGTTACAGGTGACGTGAAAGATGACATGGATGAGGATTCATGCCAGGCACAAACGGACGGCAGTTGGAATAATACCGACTGCGTCAACGCAAGCAATACCACACAGTCGGTAACTTATCCGCTTACAGCACAAAGCAACGCTAGCCTAGACGCGATCGACGGTATAGCAGTCGTGCCCGAGAAATTGCCAACAGTAGCAACCATTGGAGTCGCAGTGGTTATTATTGGATTGTTGGCCGGTTTCTTTGTTATGCGTCGATAAATAAGGAGGAAAACCAAAAATGGACATAAACGACCTATACACCATCGGCATTGTTGTAGCCGTTACGGGTATAGCCCTTGCGTTCGCGTTACAGGTTACAGGTGACGTGCAGGATGACATGACCGCTGACACGGCAGAATATAACGCAACGGGCGAAGCAATCGACGGAATTGCTGTTATTCCCGAGAAGCTGCCCACTGTCGCAACCATTGGAGTCGCCGTGGTAATTATTGGACTACTCGCCGGTTTCTTTGTTATGCGTGGCCGGAGATAAGGAATGACCCAAAACCCAGGGGGGGGGACCCCCCACTCTTTTTTTATTACTTATACTCATCAGCCGCGGGTAGCGTAATGCATAGTATATAACGCCTCTATCACACCTCTCCCCGCGGCATTATACTTAATCAAAATGGGAGCCGGAACGAATGGTTAAAAGAAATTCTAGAAGAGACCGACCCGGCCCCGGTACTCCTGCGTATGTAGTTAAAGGCAAACCTTTAAACCGCCCTGCAACGCCTAAGGAAGTAGCAAAACAGCGCCGACAAAGTGGCAGCAGCAAGGCGACAAAATGGCGAAGGGGCAAGGGGTTTATAGAGACAATACAACAAGAGAAAGCCGCAGAGGCAAGAGGCAAGCTAGTTGAAGGCGCAAGAACCGGGGGCGTTGAAGTTACCGAAGGTGACAAGGTTAGAGTAGTAACCGACCCCGCAGAAATTCTTAAAATTGATACAGAAATTAAAGAACAGCAAGCACAGCCCGAGAAGTTACAACCCGACGAGGACGTAAGGGTATCGTATACTTATAGGAGTGACGAAGGGAGTTTTAAGATTAGTGAGGGCTTTGCAAAGAAGGCGCGAGAAGTTGGCCTTGGCGAGAGAGTCGAGCAGAAGATAATAACCCGCCCACTTTCAGAACAGAAGGGCACTTATTATATGGAAACAGAGGCCGGCGCTTTTCAAGTGTCCGCCGGGTTTGCCGAGGCATTGAAGGGCGCGGAGCCGGAATTTAAAAAAGAGGAACAGCGATATCAACAGGAGCAGTATTGGAAGAAGATAGACGTAGCTAAGTTAAAGGAGGAACAGTGGAGGCGGGTTGGAGAAGAGCGAGAAAAACAATATATTCAAGAGCTTGGGCCTTTTGTGGGATTTATGGCAAAGGGTAAGGAATCACTAGAAAAATTTAGAGAGTCACAAAAAGAAAAGACATATTGGAGATTTGAAAAGGTCGGGCTAAGTAGGGAGAACCCCATTCCGCAATTATACACAGGATTAGCGGACAGCCCTTATCACTACGTCAATTTATGGGGGGACTTAATAACGGGGGCAAGCATAGGCGTCAAATATGCAGCAGTCCCCGCCGGCAAATCAATACTTGAAAAGGGGCCGCAGCTAATACCGGAAATTGAAAAGCCACCGCTAAGTTTAGGCGCAAGGACCCGGGGCAAAGAAATAACAACAAAAGGGATATATGCCGGGCTTGAATTAGAGGCGTACACAATCGGAGGCATGGTATTAAACCCAGCTATTAAGTGGGCCTCTCCTATCAAGGTCTCGGCGACGGGGATACACGCGCAAGTTATAAAGGGGGGGAGTATAGCCATAGGCTCGGCAACCTCCGGGTATTTTAGAGCCGAGGCGGAGAAAACAACGGCGGAGCAAAGAGGAGAAGAACCGCCCCCATATTTTGAAAGTTTTGGGCGCGGCGCAGGGTCCTATTTAGTACATCGCGGATTAGAGAGGGGGTCCGAAGTAGCTAGCCAAAAAATCAAAACAGGGGCGATTAATACATATCGGCGCATACATTGGGGGGGTTATGAGCGAAGCTTTACAAAAAGAACAGTCGACCCAACATGGACGTATCCAAAAGTTGAAAAGGGCAACATAATTATCAAAGTCAAAGACGGGGTGGTACCAAAACAAACCGCCCCGCAAACTACCTTATATGGTGGAAGAATAAGCGATATTGACGTTAAAAGAGCCACGGCAGTCGTTGACGCTGGCACGATTGTACCCCCCAAATATTCGGGGACCTCATTCTCGGAAAGTATCCGGACAAATCCATTAAAACCACTTTCTACCGGCTGGGAAAGGACCGGGCAGGAAACACTTGCAAAAAACATTATACGAGGATCACCCAGGCCATACGCTCAACCGGCTGGCACGATTGAATTAAAAACCGGGACCTATGAAATTGTAGGAGAGATAAGGCCCGCTCCAACATACGACATAATGCCCAAAGATTTCACAAGAATGGGCAGGCAGGTATTTATTAGAGACTTTAAGCAAGGGGGCTATACATGGGCGGATCAATGGAAGTTAGGCCCCACACTCTCGCCAAAATATAAACAGCTAGGGCCAACCTTTACAATTTTGCCAAAACCATACGAGCAAAGAACAATCCCAGGCTCCGGATCAAAATTAATGCAAAATTTCTATACAAGTAATGTTAAATATGTAGGCAGTGGGCAAGGGCCCATAAAATACGACAGTGGCGGAGATATAGCCTCACAATTCCAAAAAGGTGAAACAATACAGGTTCAGAAAGTTGAAGCGATTAAAGGCCGCCGGGTTACAAATTTGCCATTTATGCCAGAGACAAAGTCCGAGGCTAGTTATGCCATGCAAGGAACCGCAGCCGGCGCAGCCGCAAAAGGCACACCATACACAGAGGCAGGCGGCCAATTAGCCGGGCCGGAGACAAAAACAACGCCAATTATTAAAACGACATATAAGACCGGCGCCGTATTGTTTCCAGCAGTGAGGACAGAATTAAAAAGAGTAACTAAGAGCGAATTAGGCACTAGGAATCTGGGGGGTTTTACACCGTTCCCATCCCTTGGGCAAGTGTATAAAGGTCGCACAAAGCAGGAACAGGAGGAGGAAAACCTTTCAGATATAAGAATCGGGACCATTGGGGCCACCTTTACAGAGACCGCCACAAGAACGGACCAAAAAGCACAAACCGAGCAAATACAAACCCCTATTGTGGGGGTGGTACCACTGCCCGGAACAATCCCGGGAACAAGACCCCCGCCATCAGTTAGAGTGAGGGAAAGGCCGCCGAGACCGATCCCGGTTGAAATACCCGGCTGGGATTTTCAAAGAAGAGAAAGGCCGGGCAAACCCGTACAAGGTTATAATGTCAGTGTTAAGGAGGGCGGAAGGTGGATGAGAATAAATGAGCGGTTACTGCCGCGCAGCGAGGCTTTAAGGCTGGGTGGCGACGTGGTGGATAACAGTGCAAGCGCGTCATTTAGGGTTAGGGGCGGTAAGACAAAAGTACCAAATAGCCGGCGCGCCAAATATGCAACAGGAATTAATTTTAATGCCATTAAATTCACCCGCAAAAAAACAAACATTTATGTAGAAAAGCGACAATTTAGAATAGACACGCCAGGAGAGCGGGCAGGAATTACCGCCAAAGGGTTACTCGCACAGCGGAGGAGAAGGCAAAGCCCGTTCTTATAGATGGGGAACGGGTTTAAATGAATGAGCAGCAAAGTCAAGAATTTCAAGAGAAAACTATTTCTAGGTTCTTACAGCCAAACGTACACCCTTCTGTTATACAAATACGGCTCCAAACTAAGGCAGAGCTTGAAGAGTTTGAAATGTTATTAAGGGGGCAAGTTATTACCGAGAAAGTGGACGAGACCGGGCGCCGTGTGAGGATTGCCGTACAAACTTGCGACCCAATACTCGAAACTGAAACAGGCGTACAAGCAGTATTAAGATGGATTAAAACCGTTGTTAATCCTCAAGTAGTACAAGGAAATTATACAACCGAGTGGTACGAGGGAGAGATCGAGAGATTTCACAAAGGGCTGGCGCGCGACATAGTAATAAATTATCACGCATGGGGATTAAAGAAAAATAACCGCGACCATTTAATTGAGATCTGCCTTAATTTAGTTGACGGCTACTTGTCGCGCCTCGTCGACAACCTAGAGCGAGACAGTTATAGCCAAAGCATGAGGGCGATTGATAGCACAAGTCACAGCGGAGGAGGAGGATTTTTTAACGGCATACTCCCGGGGCGTAAGTAATGGTTACAACAGCCGAGATTATTTCGGGTTATGGGTGGGTAATTCATTTTATTATATACGGGACCATCGTCGCCGTTATAGGAATTAAATTATATATCTCTAATAGATACCCCCATACTTTTTTAGTTAAACATTTAGTAAGTGGCAAGCTCATTAAAGAAGTAGACCACGCTCGCAAGATCGAAAAGGAGGACGGGCGGCAAGAGTGGCGGCTATTTCACAATAAAATGAATGTACCCGTACCCCCTTCTGAGGCGGTCCACTCAACAAAGAAAGGAAAATTATTTGTGGAGGGGATTCGCACACTTGACAGCCGCATTATTTATTGCGGTGAAGTAATGGAGACACTCGAAGAGGCCGACAAGAGCCGCGAAACATATTATAACGGCTCCGCACTATTATCTAATACAGCTTTTGGAACCGAGGACCGGGAGTTTTATGCAAACCATATAAGGAGAGCCGAAGAGCGCAATAAAAAAGGATGGTGGGCCGACAACGGGGCGATGATGGTTAGTATAACCGCGATTGTTATACTGTTAGTGGTTATATTTAGCTTTTGGGGGACTATCTTTGAGCCCCTCACACAAACCGCCGGCGAGCTAAGGACAACGGCCATGGAATACCGCGCAGCCAGGGACTCTTTTAACAGTATGAGGAATCAGTCTCAGATATTTGTGGCGCCATCAATATTAAATAATACAGGGTAAACTATACAAATTTACTTATAGGGGTGGGTTAATTGTGCAAAAATGCCCCGGAGATTCCACCTATTGTTGCTGGCCATAATTCTTGTTTCTCTCTCTGTTATTGTCTCCGGGGATGCCAATATTTTCGAGTGTGAACCGCTAGAAGATTGCATATTATACGAATTTGTGACTGATGACGGGTCCCCGTGTACGAATTGCACGGTTAATATAACAATTTTGTGGCCCAACGGCACACAGAACCAAAACGGCTCCTTCTCTTATACCGGGACTCCCGGAAATTATCGCTATAATGCGGGCGAATTTGAAAGCGCATATTACGAAGCACAAATAATTGGCTACGATAATGAGTCAAACCAGGAGTTTAGTAACGTGAATTTAATCGAAGTAAAAAGCGACAGGGAGGCCACAGGTTTGTTTATGGTTGGGAGTATTGTCGCATTTGGCCTATTTTTGGCCGTAGGCGTGTTTTTCTTTGCTAAGGGGGTCAAGATAGTGGGAGTATTTTCCACGCTTATATCGCTTTTAATGCTTGTTGTGGCTGGGCGCATGGCATTATTACTTAATGAAGGGGCCGGGTTGCCTTTTTATCGAATAGCTATCGGGGTTTTGGTTGTCTATGTTTTGGGGGCGTTCGTGCATGGAGCATATTTATTTTTTAATTGGGCCATGCAATCCTTCAATAAAAAGAGGCTGCCGAGGAAATACCCGCAACGATGAAAAAGGAATTTAAATTAACAAAGCTAGCGCCGGAGTTTGCGGTAATGTTGAAGAAAGAAAGCCGCGAGAAAGGATACAATTCTCCGAGAGAATATACTAAAACAATAGCCCACACAATTAACGGTGAATTATTTGAGAGTGTAGAGAGTAAATGTTTAGGGCGTGGCCGCAAGCCGCGGAGGGGGTGGCACTTTGAATTGTAAGGGTTTTGCCATGCTTAAACAAGTAATGATGGCAGTTATAGCTATTGTGGTATTTGCTGTTATAGCTGTTTTAATGCAAACACTTACGACCAACGTGCATGAAGATACCACCGACTTTTTTACGGTACAGGCTGCAAACGACTCGATCACTCGGACCGAGGAAAGATACTCTCAAACTTTCGACCAGCTTGTAGTGTTGGCGCTTGCTTTATTTTGGGGAGTTATTCTATTTATGGCTTATTTTGTGCCTGAACACCCCATACTTATCCCTTTTATGATATTTTTACTTATTGGGCTTGTGTACGTTGGGGGGATATTAACCAACGTCTACGAAGAGATCGCACAAGAGGAATTATTAAGCGACGCAGGGGATCGCTTTTTATTGGGTGGCTTTTTTATTAATCAGCTGCCCGTCGTTATATTGGTTATGATGATGACGGCCATAGCCGTCATATTTGTGAGGAAAAGATGAACAACAAAGGCAGAGCCCTCTTATTGTTTATTTTGCTAGCGGTAATTGTCGCGGTTAGCGCGAGAATTGACATAAATGACCCCGAAGTAGACGAAACAGCCGGCAATATATGCACAGGAGACACGACTTACTTGAGTGGGGAGTCAAATTGCAATGATTTAGACTTACGCTATCTTATGAACGAGTCGCCTGCTACGCTTGAAAGTTTAAACGTGTCGAATAATTTAACGCTTGGAGAAAGCACGGATTTATACTCATACGGCATAACCGCCGACGGTTGCCATGGTTGGACCAACAGCTCGGGAGACCTTACTATGCAGTTGTGCGACGATGGCAATTTTACAGTAACCGGGCCGATTGACATAACAGCCGGGGATTATTATGTTTTGACTTGTGGCGAAAATCAAGTCTTAGACCCCGCACAGGCGGAGTGGTCATGCGGGGGGAATGGAGAAATAGGGCAATATGTACCTATCTTTCAAAATTCAACCATAAAACACATTGGATTGTATTGCAACACTGTTATAGGTGAGGCAAATATCACAATTCAAAAATATTCCGGCATTGACACTGCTTGCGATTTGAACGGGACGGCCCCACATACAGCCACTTGTGACGTTGACTTAGATGAGGGCGAGTGGATTCGTCCGTATACCGTACACGATACAGGACACGCCGCGTGTGTTTTGACGATGGGGCTAGAGACAAGATGAACGCAAAAATATACGTTATGGGAGTATTTATCTTTCTGCTAGCTGTTGCGGGGGTTCTTTCAGCCATCCCCCCAACAGTCACAGCAATCGCGCCCGATATTGGGCTTACTTTTAGAACGGGGCTACCCACCGACGCGGGGCTTATTCGGACGGTCGTTAATAACGATACTGTTCGGGATCGCGGCGTTTGGTGTGATACCGGCGAAGTTTCGACGTTGGATATAGCTATCGAATGGAGTAAACAGCGAATAATACGCGGCTCTAGAGATTACATCGTATCAGTTGGGGTAGATGGCCGCGGTAATGTTAAGACAGTTGTTGAAGGTTGGATATTTGACGGTGATAAGTTTTTGTTTAAGGCGGTTGTATGGGATGCCGCAAACATCCCAGAGGACGAGTGGATTTTATACGTTCATGCCGCTGTTTCAGAAGTAGTGCGACAAGTAGAACCGCGGGGGGTTAATCAGTTGCACGTCGCGGCCACGGAGGGGACTTGGATAAAGGGCTATGTAGATTTTTTGGCGCAGAGCGGCGTAAATGTAGACAATTATAATTATTATATGAGTGTTGAAGATTTTAAAGCCTTAACAGTTAGGCGCGGACAATCTTTTGAGTATGGGCCGCAGATTAAAAAAGAACAAAAGCCCGAGGGGATTCCGCGCAACGCGCGGCAAATTGACGAGAGAACATGGATAGTAAAAAGCTAATTGTATGGATGAGTGTATTTCTTGCTTTGTTTATGTTAGCTGGCGCAACGGACACATATATTTTATTGCCTATGGACGACGCACACCTTGAAAATTCTAGCTATGGATCAAAGGGCAATATACTACAAAGATATAACCTTACGCCCGTGCTTAATGATTATAACGATAAAAACATGACGTTCATAAGTGCCGTAAATTCGCTTTACGCGTACGACTTGGAGAAGAATTGGAATAATGTTAAATTATATTCAAAGGACCCGGCCGACACTTGTTGGAATGAAACGATGACCTGCGCCGATTATGAGGCTTGCAAGGGCACGCGATCCACTAATGAGCTTTCGCAGCAGTCACTCGTCAAAAACGATCATAAATATTATTCTTGGAACGCAACCGGCACGCTCGACGCCACACGGCCGGGCGTATTGTGGCATTTGGAACAGAACCACACAAATATAAGTTTTTTAACGCCATTCCACGCTAGCGAGTACGGCTGCCAGGTTTTGAATAATTCAAATACATTATGGGCCGAGGATAACAGCGGCAAGGGCGCGTCTATGTGGTCGAAAGAAGGCACACACTCACCTTTATTGATTATAACACTGCAAGACCCAAAAGAATTATTAAGAAAAATACGATTAACCGACGCGGAAACGTATTTAAAATTCTCAAGCAAAAATATTTATTTAAAATTAACGGGTGAAACATGAGACGTCTTATAATTCCCACACTCATCTTTTTATTAATTGTATCTCCCGTCCTGGGCGTGGTTGAATATGAAAAGGGCGGCTACGACGTTGAAATATCAAAAAACGACACGCTCATAAGATTTAAACCGGTTGCAACAAAGGACATAACAATAAACGACGTGCAAAAGTCACGCAAGGGTAACGAGGAGACCTTTGCAAAGCGTATTAATGGCTGGGACGTAAAATACACCGACGACGGCACAAAAATAAAGGAGGAAATAATTGTACCACCACAGCCGGGCGCAACAAAAGATATAACCCTCACTTTTGAGCTAGATTTTGAAGATTTATATTATTATGAATATGAGAATGAGATTTATTTTTATAATAATGAAGGAACACAATACAAAATATTAGAGCCCGTAGCAATTCAAGGGGGCAGAGAGATAAAACTGCCTTATTCTTTTGACGGGTTTTTGTATAATATCGTTGTGGAAGCCGGCATTTTGCGCATGGGGGCGATAATAGACCCGACGATTGTATACTATGGATTTAACGGGACACTTGATACTAGCTTTTGGCACGTTCACGTCGCCTCCTGCCCTGGGACTATGACTTGTAGCGCAACGGGTTCAGCTGGCAGCATGATTATAGTTGATAAAATGAAAGGTAGCGGCTCCGGGGCCGGCGTGGGCAATGTTACGGTTTACGCCAATGAGACCGACGCCAAAGATTTCAGCGACAGAACATATAATAATATAACTTTTGATACTCAGATTTGGATAAACGACAGCGTCGACGTATCGGCTTGCGCGGAGCGGCTAGTATTCAAGGATTTGGCGGGGACGGTTATAACTATCCACGACTTTGGGCTGGCTTGTACTCAAGATTATTTAATGAAATATAATATCTCTGTTGTTATAGATCATGTTGCCGACACGGCGACTGTATATAATGCTAGCAGCGTATTAACGGCGGACGTGGCTTTATCTTCATTAAATCAATATTACCTAGGTTTTGAGTCCTCCGCAACGAGTAACGGGGCAACAACAACCACGGGCGGAATAAATACATGGAATATATGGAATATCTCTTATGACAATAACGTGCGCTCACCCGTACCAATAGAAAAATTATATAACGGGCTTGCTGCGTGGTGGAAATTTAATACATTTAACACAACCGACAACACGACGCCGGAAGAGATCGCTTACTATAATGATTTAATTGCATATAATATCCCAGAATATCAAAACGCGGACGAGCCACACGACGGCCTTAATTGGGCAACCCAGCCCCCCGTCGATTTATACGATAATGATTACTCAACAACAGAACAGGCAAGCGCAGGCGGCGCGGGGCACTATTTTAATTATACAATCCCGTGGTGGGCAAACGACACAACCTCATACATCAAATATGGCGCGGCCAATGTTAGCGACCTCCTCGACAATGTTAGTATAACTGTCCCGGCGCAGTGTTGGAATTATTCCGGAGAGGACAAAATATTTTTCTATGCAAATAGTCTTAATGATGGCGGAAATAAAGGAAATGCCCTCTATTGTAGGAATACCTCGGGGTTGTGGGATCAGCTCAATTATACTTATACTGCTTGTGCAAACTGTCACAGAATAGCTGAGTATTCTATGTTTTGGGATGACAAAATATCCAATATTGAAAACGGGGCCTATCACTTTGACGGCACAAACTACCTCAACCGCTCAAATATAGAACCGCTAGGCAATAATTGGAGTATAGAGACCTATTTAACCCCGGAAATTGACGGGAACCAACAAGACTTTTTAGATTTAAAGCCGGTTGGATCACACAAAAATCGTATTATATACCGGCTGCTCGGGCTTGGGAACCTATCCGTATTCATGCAAGATAAAAGTGGCACTGCAATATATAAAAGCTATCTTACAAACGTAGTACAAACCGGAGACCCCGTGCATTTTGTTACCACTTGGGACGGTACCAACCTTTTATTATACATTGACGGCGTTAATCAAAGCGTAACAAAAGATTTCGATGGCGCGGTATCAATGAACAGCACGCCCGGCTATAATATGTTAGTTGGGAGAAATTGGGACGGCGTTTATTATAACGGTACAATAGATTATATTAAATTCTACGATCGTGTGCTCGCGCCGTGGGAAGTTGCAGAACACGCCACATATTTAGAAAACTATACGGGGACGTGGATTAATTTAACCTTTAAGTATCTTGCCAATGATACCGTAGCCAACGACATAAATATATCTTATGAAATGATACAAGACTCAACGGCTAGCAACAAAACAACAGAATCCGGCGAAGGATTTTTTAACGTCTCCGACGAGGACATGACTATACGGTACAGTGCTACCGGATTCGACTTTATGAATCGGATTATCAGTATAACACCCAACACAATTAATAACGCAACCTTATATTTATCGGATACAGCCGACACTACGGACGTGACTATATCCGTAGGTGACGAATTGAGTAACCGCCTGCCATACGCCCAGGTAGATATAAAAAAGTATGACATAACAACAAATAATTATACTGAATATGAAACAGTTATAACCGACTCCAACGGACAGGGGATCGCTCACTTAATACTTAATGAAGAATTTTATACGTTTACTGTATCCCTTAACGGCACTACTTTATTAACAACCTCGCCGCAGTATGTTATATCGGATAGTATTACCTTGATTGTTGACACTGCCGCAACGTCGGGGGAGTATGCCATCGCTTTGATTAATTCGCGGGGCAATCTCACATATAATAACGAAACATACGAATTTATGTTTAATTATACCGGGGGGGCAGATAATGGAGCTTGTCTATACGTTTATAGGCTATCTGGTACCACGGAGAACCTAGTTAATTCAAGCTGCAATACGGGCGCCTCCGGCTCTATTGTCGCAAATATAGCAAACACAACCGCCGCGGATAATCGTACTTACCACGCGGTCGCTAAAATACATTTTGGCAGCGAGGACCAATACTCCTTATACCATACTTTTGACACAGGCCGCGGGATCCTTGGACTCTTGGGTATCTTCTTATCAATTTTTATAATTATAATCGGCGTATTTATCGGGATAGATTACCCGCTCGCAGCTGTTGGCGGGGTCCCTATCATGTTAGCCTCTTTAAAACTTATTGGACTGCTTACAATAGAATGGCATACGGTCGCAGGAATAGCTATTGCTGCCGTGGTTGTTATATGGTTAGTGAGGGATAAAACTTAAAATGAAAATAAGCGTTTTTATTATTGCTGCAATCGTCGGGGCCGCTATGCTTGCCTCCTTTGGTTTGTTTATGGGAGACTTAGCACAAGATTATAGTAGCGATAATTTAAACGCCTCCGGTATTGAAGAGTTTACTCGCTATGAGGATAGACTTGACACAATATATGGCAATTCCTCGCAGATTTTCGACGAATCAAAAGAAGATAGCGGAGAGATACCGCCGCCCGACGGGTTCCTTGACGTTGTCGGGAAATTCCTCGGGGCTGGGATCGCGGCGATTAAAGTATCTTTTACTAGTATAGATATATTTATCACCATGAGCGAGGACAGCGCCTCACTCTTACAGGTTCCCAAAATATGGCAGGTGGCATTGGTTAGCTTAATATTTGTATTATTGGCCTTTGCACTAATAAGGGCGAAAACGAAGGTAGACGTATAAAATGGCTTATAACTTTTCAGCAATCGACAACAGCTCAACACTAGTAGAATGGTTCACAGGTTTAAATGCACTTACCGGGCAGCTTTTCTTTTCTATAATGCTTTTCTTTGTGTTTATTGCCCTTGTTTATGCCCTCTCGCGCTACGATATTAAAGTAGGACTATTGGCCGGTTCTTTCATAACGTCAGTCGTTGCCGTCTTAATGGCCCTTGCAGGTGATTTAATACCTTATGCTGTTATGGTTATGCCTATTGCTGCGTTGTTCTTTGCGACAGTGTGGTATATTATCGACAATCGCCGATAATACTTATTTATTAGCTTGTTCTGCCATTTTAACCGTCTCAAGGCTAGAATAGTCAACCCACATAAACCCGGCAGTATCATTATGGCCTATCATTAGTATTTCGTCGTTGCCTGCAAACTTTTCGGCCAAAAGAATAAGGTAATTATCAAAAGCCTCATAACTATTAAACGCCTCTCTAAATATTTGATATAATCCCCATCCTGCCTTAATTCCTCCCGTTTTGCCAAAAGTGCCATTCTCCTTAAGATAGGCTTGCGTTTCTCTGTTCAGTTCTCCTATTGCTTTTTCGACGTCCTTAAATGCCTCTTCTTTATACATTATTAACCCAATTTGGTTTATTCTTTTCATTGTTTATTCCTCCGTTCATAAAATTTTAGGCAGGATACCCAAGAATTTTATTCTTGGGAGGAATGCCGTTGCCTCCTTCTTGTTTTATATCAAGAGGCTGACTGCTATCAACCTCTGGTTTGTGCATCATTACAAGAATG
>Ga0180437_10005328_pt1 | contig 17653 bp, 9 predicted proteins | sample SS_ome_4_FD_132410 | JGI IMG/M metagenome (GOLD analysis project Ga0180437, IMG submission 132410) | Hypersaline lake sediment archaeal communities from the Salton Sea, California, USA - SS_3_D_1 metaG | ecosystem: Environmental > Aquatic > Non-marine Saline and Alkaline > Hypersaline > Sediment... | reverse complement strand
GTTCAGATCCTTATATGGCGCATCGATGTGGGCAGGGTGCCCCTGTATATGCTTGATACGAATGCGGGAGCCAATCCACCTGAGTTTCGTCGAACCACGGCTCAGCTATACGGTGGTGACCGTGAGATGCGGCTCAGACAGGAAATTGTCTTAGGGATTGGTGGTGTCAGGGCCCTTAAGGTCCTTGGGATTGAACCAACAGTTTTTCACATAAATGAAGGTCATTCGGCCTTTTCCACCCTCGAGAGAATCAGTATCCTGAGGAAGGAAAAGGACCTCTCCTTTGACGCAGCTCGAGAAGTTGCCCTGGCAAGCACGATCTTCACTACTCACACGTCGGTACCCGCAGGGAATGACCTCTTCGATGCGGAACTACTACGTGCTTACTTCGAGGAGTACGCAAAAGAGCTGGGGATCAACTTCAAGGTTCTTTTAGGGTATGGGCGTCTCGATTCTCAGAATGGGTCTGAACCTTTTGGCATGAGCACCCTTGCCCTTCGGCTCTCGGCACACACGAATGCGGTAAGTCGACTTCACAGACAGGTCTCCCAGACTATGTGGCAAAAGATATGGCACCACAACCCGGTGGAGGATGTGCCCATCGATTACATCACCAACGGTATCCATGTTCCCACCTGGATCTCAAGAGACATGGCAGTGCTCTTTGATCGCTATTTAGGACCGGATTGGGCTGAGGACCCGGATAACGAGCGTGTATGGGAGCAGGCGGAACAGATTCCCGATCCTGAGCTCTGGCGAACCCATGAACGCTGTCGGGAGAACCTGGTTGGTTTTGCCCGTCAGCGTCTATACGAGCAACTCAATAGACTGGGAGCTCCAATGGCTGAAGTTCAAGCCGCAAGCGAGGTCTTGACCCCTGAGGCCCTGACCATCGGTTTCGCTCGTCGTTTCGCCACCTACAAGAGGGCAAGCCTCCTTTTCAGGGATCCCGAACGGCTCGATCGCATAGTCAACCACCCGAAGCATCCGGTACAAATCATCCTTGCCGGGAAGGCTCACCCTCAGGATAACGAGGGCAAGGAGTTCATAAAGACAATCTTACACCTGGCCCGAGAGGAACGCTTCCATCAGCGCATCGTAGTACTTGAGGACTATAATATGCATGTCGCTCAGCGGCTGGTCAGCGGATGTGACCTCTGGCTCAATACACCCCGTCGACCACTGGAAGCATGCGGAACGAGTGGCATGAAGGCGCTGGCTAATGGGTCTTTGAATCTCAGTGTACTGGATGGCTGGTGGGATGAAGGGTATCACCGCGACTTTGGCTGGGCTATTGGTCACGGAGAAGTCTACCAGGATCACAACGCCCAGGACGATATTGAGAGCCGAGACCTATACAACCTTCTTGAAGAGGAAATCGTCCCCCTCTTTTACCAGCGTGGATTGGACGGTATACCCCGGGGTTGGGTGGAAAAGATGAGGGCTGGCCTCCAGCGGCTTGTTCCGATCTTTAACTCCCACCGGATGGTGCAGGAGTATGTCAGTCTTTACTACCTGCCGTGCTCAGAACGTTTCAATACCTTGTGCCATGACGACTTCGCTGGAGCTAAAGACCTGGCTTCATGGGTACGAAAGTTGATGACAGGTTGGCAGGAGATCTCTGTGGAGGGAGTTTATTCTGGTGAAAGCCTGGAAATGCCTTCAGGTAAGGAGCTTGAGGTAGTTGCAAAAATAAGGCTCGGGTCGCTCACACCCGAAGATATAACAGTAGAAGCCTATTATGGCAGGTTAGACCAGAATGGAGATTTTGCCGAGCGGGACACAGTCCCCCTGCAAGCTGAAGACTCGGCTGATAGACTCTACACGTTCCGTGGACAAATTCCCTGCCAAAAGACAGGCCGCTTCGGCTATACCGTGCGCATCACGCCCAGCAAAGAGAAACTGGAGAATCGTTTTGCCATGGGCCTAGTCACCTGGGCCTGATTTCCTGCATCTTAACCACGTTGCGTCCTAGGTCAAGATAACTGGTCCATCTTAGAGGCTGTAAAATCATCTTCTCTGTGGTCATGGTTGATTTGAAAATAGACAGCTGACACTATAACATGGGGGTCCACGATGACCCAGAAAAAGGTTGGCAAGAAAACAAAACCTCTATCGACACAAAAAGCTCGAGAATCGGTGTTCTATAAGATTAAGCATCTGACAGATGATGATCTCTACCTTTTCAACGAAGGCAGCCATTTTCGACTTTACGAAAAGATGGGGGCTCGCCTGCTGACTGTAGAAGGTGTGGAGGGTACCTATTTTTCCGTGTGGGCTCCAAATGCAGAACAGGTGGCCGTCATGGGGGATTTCAATGGATGGGATACCTCAAGCCACCCTCTGCGCCCCCTTGGACAATCGGGGATTTGGCAGGGATTCATCTCAGGGGGCACCAAAGGCATGATCTATAAGTATCACATAGTATCCCGCCACGATGGCTACCGGGTTGACAAGGCAGACCCCTTCGCCTTCTACAGCGAGGTGCCGCCCAGGACAGGCTCTGTCGTCTGGGATCTGGACTACGCCTGGGGCGATGATGAGTGGGTGGCAAAAAGAGGGAATCGAAATGCCCTCGATGGCCCTGTGGCAATCTACGAGGTACATCTGGGCTCCTGGATGCGCGCGCCAGAGGAGGGTGCCAGGCCGCTTACCTATAGGGAGCTTGCCCCGAGGCTTGCCGGGTACGTACGTGATATGGGCTTTACCCATGTGGAGTTCTTGCCCGTCATGGAGCATCCCTTCTACGGCTCATGGGGTTACCAGACCAGTGGCTATTTTACTCCTACCAGCCGTTACGGGTCACCCCAGGATTTCATGTATTTGGTCGACCAATTACACCAGAACCGAATCAGCGTTATCCTAGATTGGGTTCCATCTCACTTCCCGAGCGACGAGCACTGTCTTGGATACTTTGACGGGACATATCTCTTTGAACATGCAGATCCTCGTCAGAGAATCCACCCAGACTGGGACAGTCTGATCTTTAATTACGGCCGCGATGAGGTTCGGAGCTTTATCCTCAGTAGTGCCTTCTTCTGGCTCGACAAATACCACGTGGATGGGCTTCGGGTAGACGCAGTGGCCTCTATGATTTACTTGGACTACTCCCGCAAACAGGGAGAATGGATTCCCAACAAGTACGGTGGCAGGGAGAACCTGGAGGCCATCTCGTTCCTGCGCCGCTTCAACGAGGAGCTCTACAGGGCTTTCCCCCATGTACAGACCATAGCCGAAGAGTCAACGGCCTGGCCCATGGTCTCGAGGCCTACCTACCTAGGGGGTTTGGGCTTCGGGATGAAGTGGGATATGGGATGGATGCACGATACCCTGGAGTATATGTCAAAGGATTCCATCCACAGGAAGTATCACCACAACCAGCTCACCTTTCGGATGCTCTATACCTTCCATGAGAATTTCGTCCTGCCCCTTTCACACGATGAGGTCGTGCATGGAAAGGGGTCGCTTCTGGGAAAGATGCCGGGGGACGACTGGCGGAAGTTCGCCAACCTCAGGCTCCTTTTCAGTTACATGTATGCCCAGCCGGGCAAGAAGCTCCTCTTTATGGGCGGGGAATTCGGCCAGTGGAACGAGTGGTATCACGAGGTGAGCCTTGACTGGCACCTCCTCGAATATCCCCTTCACGCCGGGGTTAAGTGTTTGGTGAAGGATCTCAACACGCTCTATACGGATGAACCGGCACTTCACGAGCTGGATTTTCACCCCGATGGCTTTGAGTGGATCGATTGCAGTGACTCACAGGTGAGCATCCTCAATCTCCTCCGCAAAGGCCGTTCAACGGGGGATATTGTGCTCGTAGCATTAAACTTTACCCCGGTTCCACGCCTCAACTACCGGGTGGGCGTTCCCCGTGGGGGATACTGGAGAGAAATCCTAAACAGCGATTCCGGGGAATACGGAGGCAGCGGTCACGGCAATCTGGGCGGCGTTGAGGCATCTGCCATCTCCTTTCACGGGCGCCCCTACTCCCTTACCCTCACCCTGCCGCCTTTAGGGGCCGTGTTCTTTAAAAGCGAGGAGAATGGGCGTTGATCTGGGCATTGCCTGCCAGTCCACAAATCCGAAAGGGCTTCTATGATTGAGATAGTGCGCTTTGCAGTTGTTCAAACGAAGAGATCTGAATGAACCGATATGTGTGCATACACGGTCACTTCTACCAACCTCCCAGGGAGAATCCATGGTTGGGAGAAGTTGAACGAGAGGATGAGGCTTATCCATACCACGACTGGAACGAGAGGATCACTGCGGAGTGTTATGCGCCGAACACAGCCTCCCGCATCTTAGATGCCGAGAGAAGGATTATCGATATAGCGAATAACTATGAAAAGATAAGCTTCAACTTCGGCCCCACGCTCCTTTCCTGGATGGAAGGGCAGGCAGCAGAGGTCTATGAGGCGATCATCGAAGCGGATCGACTGAGCCAGGACCGATTCTCAGGCCATGGATCAGCTATCGCTCAAGTTTACAACCATGTTATCATGCCACTTGCCAATAGCAGGGATAAAAGAACCCAGGTGATTTGGGGGATAACGGACTTTACTCATCGCTTTGAAAGGAAGCCAGAGGGTATGTGGCTGGCTGAAACTGCTGTTGATCTTGAAACGCTGGATATACTATCTGAGTATGGTATATTGTTTACCATCCTGGCGCCTCATCAAGCCAGGCGGGTGAGAAAAAAAGGCGAACAAGAGTGGAAAGATGTCACTGGTGGTACAATCGATCCAAAGATGTCCTACCAATGCCGGCTCCCCTCTGGAAGAACAATTGTCCTTTTTTTCTACGATGGCCCTGTATCCAAAGACGTGGCATTTGGGGATCTGTTGAAAAGCGGTGAAAATTTTGCAACGAGGCTGCTGGGACTCTTTTCCAAAAGGGAAGAACCTCAACTTGCCCACATCGCCACGGACGGGGAATCGTACGGCCACCACCACCGCTTCGGGGACATGGCCCTCGCCTATGCCTTGCACCACGTCGAGTCAAATAATCTGGCAAGGATAACGAACTATGGGGAATACATGGAACTTCACCCCCCTGCCTTTGAGGTCGAGCTCTTGGAGAATACCTCATGGAGTTGCTCCCATGGAATCGAGAGGTGGAGGAGTGATTGTAGGTGCAACACGGGAACACATCCCGGATGGTCCCAAGCGTGGCGTGAACCCCTCCGCGAGGCCATGAACTGGCTCCGCGATAATCTGGAGCGCCTTTATGAAAGGGAAATGGCCTCATATGTTCACGATCCCTGGCAGACAAGAGACGATTATATATCGGTGATTCTCGATAGATCCGCCCAGAGCGTGGAATCCTTCTTTTCCAAGCACCTCACGAGCAAGTTATCAAGGGATGAGAGGGTGAGGATTTTGAAGCTACTGGAGATGCAACGCCACGCGCTGCTCATGTTCACGAGTTGCGGCTGGTTCTTTGATGAGATTTCAGGCGTTGAAACGTTGCTGATACTGAAACACGCTTCCAGGGCCATGCAGCTGGCCAAAGAAGCATGCGAAGAAGATCTGGAAACGCACTACCTCAAGATCGTTGAAGGGGCACCGAGCAATGTGCCGCAGCTGGAAAATGGTGCCCATGTGTGGGAGGTCCTTGTGCGGCCCGCTACTGCCGATCTGCTCAGGGTCGGGGCACACTACGCCGTGTCTTCATTATTTGAGGACTATCCCGAAACCATAAGGATAGGCTCCTACACAACGAGAAGCGAACTATATGACGTAGTAGAGGCGGGAGTGCAGAGGCTTGCCGTCGGCAAAGCAAACGTACGGGTTGATATCACGGGGGAAGAGAGTGCCATAGGGTTTGCGGTGATACACCTCGGTGACCATAACGTAATTGGAGGCATCCGTGAGTATACAGGAGATGATTCCTTCGCCCTTATGCGACGGGAGGTGCGGGATGCCTTTCGTAAAAGCGATGTTGCTGAGGTTATCCGATTAATGGACAAGCACTTTGAAACGCACAGTTATTCCCTATGGCATCTGTTTAGAGACGAGCAGCGAAAGGTGTTGAACAAGATTCTTGAATCAACGCTCAGGGAAATTGAAGCCTCTTTCCGTCAGATATACGAACGCCACTACTCGGCCATGCAGGTGATGAGGGAGATGCGAATCCCTGTGCCTAAGGCCTTCGCCACCGCCACGGAACTTATCCTTAGCACAAATATTCGCCACGAACTACTAAGTGAGGAGCTCGATCTAAAGGAGATTCTGAGGTTGGTTCAGGAATCAGAACGTTGGTCTCTTGAGCTGGATAAACAAAACCTTAGCTTTGTTGCGAGCCAGAGAGTCAATTCACTCATGCAGAGGCTCGCCGGGATCCCTGAGGATACCACACTGTTGGAAACGATCGGGAATGTATTGAGGGTCTTGAGTACAATACCCTTGGAATTGGATCTGTGGAAGGCCCAGAATATCTACTTCTTGATTGGCACACAGCGATACGATGAGATGGAGAAAAGATCAAATCAAAGAGACAGCAACGCAAAAACGTGGCTTGAGCATTTCAACAGGCTGGGAGAACACCTTAACGTAAGGTGTCGATAACGGGTTTTTATCTCCCGACGAATTCTCATAGTGGCGCCCATACGCGAGGAGAAAAGATGAGGAGACGAGGAAGCGGCATACTTCTTCATATTACATCCCTGCCTTCGGCCTATGGAATAGGGGATCTGGGGCCGGAAGCGTATAAATTTGCAGATTTCCTCACTGAAGCTAAACAGAGCTTCTGGCAAATCTTGCCATTAAACCCCGTAGACCCGGCCTATGGAAACTCACCCTACCACAGCATATCAGCCTTTGCTGGCAACCCCTTGCTTATCAGTCCTGAGTTTATGGTCAGGGATAGCTTGATAGCCAAATCAGATGTAGAAACCTTACCCGGTTACCCAAAGGAGCGTGTGGATTATGGTGCAGTTATTGCCTTTAAAGAAAGGCTTTTTTATCTTGCCCATGAGCGCTTTAAAAGCCAAAGACAAAAAAATGAATATGAAAGGTTCTGCTCCGAAAATTCATCCTGGCTCAATGATTTTGCGCTTTTTGTTGCCCTTAAAACCCACTTTCATGGAAAGGTTTGGATTGAATGGCCTCAGGAGATACGAGAAAGACAACAAGATGCTTTAGAAGTATTGAAAAAACAGCTTTTTGATAGAATTGAGCTACAAAAATTCCTTCAATACATCTTTTTTCAACAGTGGATCTCGTTCAAAAGCTTTTGTAATCAACATGGAATCCAAATCTTTGGTGATATTCCTATTTATGTTGAGCATGACGGTGTGGATGTGTGGACTAACCCTGAGATATTCAAGCTGGATAATGACAAGAGGCCCCAAGCTGTCTCAGGAGTGCCGCCAGATTACTTTAGTGAAACTGGACAGCTCTGGGGCAATCCCATTTACCGATGGGACGTACTGAAAGACACAGGTTATGCCTGGTGGGCTCGAAGACTGCAACATAATATCAAGCTTTTTGATCTTATCAGGATTGACCACTTTCGTGGCCTTATTGGGTATTGGGAAGTTCCGGCAGGGGAAACGAACGCCGTGAACGGCACGTGGGTTGAAGCGCCGGCAGAGGACTTCTTGAATGCATTGCTCAGAAGATTTCCTCGACTCCCCATCATTGCAGAGGATCTTGGGGTAATCACCCCTGACGTGAGGGAGATCATGCACCGCTTCGAACTTCCCGGAATGAAGGTGCTCCTCTTCGCCTTTGGCGAGGATCTCCCCACCAATCCCTACATCCCCCATAACCTTCCCAGAAAATGCGTGCTCTACACCGGAACCCATGACAACAACACCACAAGGGGGTGGTTCGAAAGGGAGGCAACCCCGGAAATCAAGAAGAGGCTCTTTCGCTACCTGGGTCGAGAGGTGCCGGCGGAGGATATTCACTGGGAGATGATCAGGCTCGCCATGATGTCGGTGGCGAACATGGTCATATTCCCCATACAGGATATCCTCGGTTTAGGGGAGGAGGCCCGCATGAACCGGCCCGCCACCGCAGAAGGTAATTGGCAATGGCGGCTTTTACCTGAGCAGTTGACACCCACTCTTGCCGATAAGCTTCGAGGGATGACGGAGATTTGCGGCAGGGCCTAGATAGTAGTAAAAGCCCATATTCCCTCTATACTTAAAAAATATTGCATGAATTACTATAGAAATGATAATAAGAATCGTTTCATCAAGATCACTTCTATATATTTCAAGGAGCGAATTAATGGCTAAGAGAGATTATATAAATGGAAAAAGGATTCTTATTGTTGATAATTAACCCGATATTTTGGAAATGTTGGAGGAGTTACTCCAAACATGTAACACCGTGAAAGCCACCACTTATGAGGAGGTCAAGGATTTTTTAGAAACGCAATATTTTGATATGGCTATTCTGGATATTATGGGTGGTGACGGCTACAAACTTTTAGAAATCTCTGTCAAGAGAAAGGATTCCCATAATGTTAACTGCCCATGCGTTGAGCCCAGAAAATACTGCAAGACCATACAGGAAAGGAGCCGCTTTATATGTACCGGAGGAATAAATTACGAATATCGCAACATATCTGGAAGATGTACTGGAAGCAAAAGAAAAGGGAAATTGCTTTTGGTGGCGTTGGCTCGACAGACTTGCTGAGTATTATGGCAGGAAACTTGGGCTGGGGTGGCAGGAGCCGGATAGAGAAATCTGGGAAAAAATCCAAGACCAGAGGGCACGGTATTATCTTAACCCCCAGAATTGATATGATTCTGAGTTGGTCCCCTATAATTGAAGGTCCTACCACCTAGACACTGATTGATGATTCCATAGGGAGGGCTCACGCGAGCTTGATTAAGCCAATAAATGGAGGGTGAAATATGTTAGATGCGCTGGCAATGGTGATGGCGGGGGGGAAAGGTGAGAGGCTCTATCCCCTTACCAGGGACAGAACAAAGCCTGCAGTACCATTTGGGGGCAAATATAGGCTTATCGACTTTGTCCTATCAAATTTGATTAACTCCCATATCCATTCCATTTATGTTCTGACGCAGTTCAAATCCCAGTCACTTACCGAACATATATTGGAAAATTGGCGGCTGGGGACAATGCTGACGAACCATTTTATTATCCCTGTTCCCGCCCAGATGCGTATGGGAGAAACCTGGTATCAAGGAACTGCCGATGCCATATATCAGAACGCCCACCTTATACGCAATCACAAGCCCGAGATTGTTGCCGTGTTCGGCGCAGATCATATATACAAAATGAACATTCGGGATATGATACACTACCACCATGAGAAGGAAGCTGACGTCACAATAGCGACAATTCCCTGCCCTCAATCGGAATCCAGATCATATGGTGTGATACAAGTTGATGAGTCCTGGAAGGTCGAAGGATTCCAAGAGAAGCCGGAAGAGCCGGCCACTATTCCTGGCAAACCTGATATGATCCTCGCTTCCATGGGAAACTATTTATTCAATCGAGATGTACTTCTCGATGTGCTGGAATCCAATGCCGTTAGTAAAAGCTCCCATGATTTTGGCAAGGATATCCTCCCTGCTACCTACCAGGGCTTGAGGGTATACGCCTATGATTTTCGCAGAAATAAGCTGCCCGGTCTTGCACCAGATGAGGTAAACGATTACTGGCGTGACGTGGGTACCATCGATTCCTATTGGGATGCCAATATGGACCTTCGTTCCGTAATCCCCAAATTCAACCTCTACAACAAGTACTGGCCGATCTATACCAGCCGAATTCCAGCCCCACCAGCCAAGTTCGTCCACGATATGGACGGACACCCTGGTCATGCGATAAACTCCATTATCTCTGAGGGTTGTATCATTTCCGGCTCCACTATTATCGATTCCATACTCGGCCCTTTCGTTCACCTCCATGGCTATTCAGAGGTAGACCAATCGATACTTATGGAGGACGTTGAGGTGGGACAGGGCTCCCGAATACGAAAGGCGATTATTGATAAGCATGTAGTTATTCCCCCGGAGACGCAAATGGGATTCAACATAGAGGAAGATAAAAAAAAATACAATGTCAGTCCCAATGGAGTCGTGGTAATTCCCAAGGGCTCCAAGTACGATCGGCCTCCCTATATCTAATCTGGTAAACTTAAGGGAGCTAAATTTCAGATAGACCCAGCCCACAGCAGATTAGAATCGCTATTTTTAGCTATTTTCGAGCAGTGAATGCGAGAATCCAATTTAATATCATGGGATATCCAGGCATCGATGGAACTGCGGTGCAATCGAATCCCAGCTTCTTATAATGTATCAGCTCTTCCTTCTCCCCGTTTAGATGAAATAGCCCGCTCAAATAAGGCTACATACTCCCTGGCGGAGTGCTCCCAGGAGAAATCCTGGGCCATGGCCTTTCGCATCATGGCCTGCCATATCTTGCGATTTCTAAAGGCCTCGATAGCCCTGCGGACCGCGGCAATCAGGTCATCTTTATGAAATCGATCGAACTTGAATCCCGTGCCCGTCGAGTGAGCCTCATTGGGATCGATGACTGTATCCTGGAGGCCCCCGGTGGCTCGCACGATAGGAATAGTCCCGTACTTAAGGCTAAACATCTGGGTCAGGCCACAGGGCTCGTAAAGCGATGGCATGAGGAACATATCACATCCTGCAAATATCTTGTGGGAGAGGACTGGATCAAAGCCGAGCTTTAGTCCAAATCGGCTTGGGTGTTGGGCCTGAAGCTCTGCAAAGAGTTGCTGGTAGCTCACCTCACCCGCAGCAAGAAGAACGAGGCCCAGATCAAGGGCAAACAGCTCCTCTGCGGCCTCTGCCACGAGCCTGCAGCCCTTTTGGTCAAAGAGCCGTGTGACCATGCCCACAAGGGGCCTCTCTAATAAGTCATTCGGAAGCCCCATCTCCTTTAACAGCTTCTTCTTGCAGAGAGCCTTGCCGGCGAGATCTCGGGGAGAGTAGTTAGCATCAATATTTTGGTCTGTTGCGGGGTTCCAGATCCTGTAGTCAACGCCGTTCAGAATACCGTGAAGCCGATCCCTCACCGAGTATATCAATCCCGCCATTCCAAGGCCATATTCAGACATCTGGATCTCTCTCGCGTAGGTGGGACTCACTGTGACTACCTCCTGGGCATACACGATGCCCGCCTTGAGCAGGCTCATCTGGCCGTAGTACTCGAGTCCCTCCATGGTGTAGTAGGTATCCGGAAGTCCAATACTCTCCCTTCGCTCCGGAGGAACGAGCCCCAGGTAGCCGAGGTTGTGGATTGCAAAGACTCCCGCGGTCTGAGGAAAAATTCCTTGTTTCAACAGGGCCATAACCAGGCCGGTCTGCCAATCATTTGCCAGAATAATGTCTGGTATGAAGCCCACGGCTTCGCAAAGAGCGGGGATGCTTCGGGAAAAGAAGATATATCGTTCCCGATTATCGATGTATTCCCCCTGGCTGCTGCCATAGAGTTGGGCTCGATCGAAAAATTCATCTCTCCGGACAAGGTATGCGGGCACACCAGGGCAAAGCTCTCCCATAAGGATGTCTGCAGTGAGGTTAACCTTGCCCAGGCTGATGGGCAGTCCTATGGCGGCGGGCTCAAAAGGGAGGCTCTTTTCCAGTATATGACGGTACGCGGGCAGTACTACGGCAACCCTGTGGCCCATATCCCTGAATACCGGAGGAAGGCTTCCGACAACATCACCCAAGCCACCGGCCTGTGCGAGGGGTGCTGCCTCTGAGGCAGCCACTAGTATACTCAACTTATCCTTCTTCATCACATCTCCATTTTGCAGCTATAAAAAACAGTTAATAACAGTTAACGCCTTTGATGTCATGCGAAATTCCTCGAATTGGGATAAATGAGCATAATCGTTACCATATAAGAGGTGGTTCAGGGATCATTTTGAGGTCTTTGGGATCGGCAGAGGGCTTGGATATTCTGTTGATCATACTTCTGAAACGTTTCTCAATCCGCCTGGGCAGCAGCATTCTGCCTTAATTGGTAAAGCGTGAACATGACCCAGTTATCAGGCTTTTTCCTTTTTTTCTCCTCCCACACCTGGATCAGATAGTCTTTATAGTATTCGAATATCTGGTCCTGCTCTTCGACTACTTCTTCGGCCTAGCTAGAAGTCATTTTTCGAGTTCGGTTGATAAGAAAGGCCACGTATCAGAAATACAGAGAGGTAACCAGGTTGATCATCTGGATAGGTTACAGGTCCAGCTTTGGAATATGGCTGTTATTTTCTAAAAGACATGTGCACTGAGAGGAAAAGAACACAATCCCACAGAGTGGCACAATAACAACTCGAACACTGTGTGGTCTATCTTCTGCATTCAGGAATCCCGACTGAATGGTATTTGACATCTCATGCGGCATGGCGTAGATTTTTAGGATAATATATCAAAAGACTCCTTCGTTACGAGTTCTATGCGGTTCAGGAGGGGAAGTTTATTCTAAGCCCCGGGAGTCTCCCGCCAACGCTAGGGGTTTACCGATGATTAGATCATAGAAGAGGAGGCCAACATGCCCCAGAAGAAGTACTATCAGATGAACCCAGATGAAGTGCTTAAGGATTTAGATACCACTGAGAAGGGCTTGTCCCATGCTGAAGCTGGAAAACGGTTGAAGAAATACGGTAAGAACGAACTGAGGGCGAAAATAAGGGTCCCGCTGTGGCTCGTGTTTTTATCGCAATTTAAAGAGCTTCTCATTCTGATACTGATTCTCGGGGGACTCATATCCTACTTCATTGGCAACTATAGAGACGGTTCTATTATATTTATCATTGTGTTTGTCAATGCGGTGATAGGTTTTCTTCATGAACGTAAAGCAGGAAAGATCGTTGATAAGCTGAAGAGCCTGATCAGGTCTCCGGCTAAGGTCATGAGGAATGGAGAGTTAGCGGAAATCTCTCAGGAAAACCTGGTTCCCGGTGACATTGTGCAAATAGAGGCAGGAGATAAGCTGCCTGCGGATGTACGGCTCATTAGGGTCAACGGCCTTAAGACTAACGATTTCGCCCTGACCGGAGAGTCTGTGCCTCAAGGGAAGCAGCGCGACGCGATAAAGAAAGAAAGTCCCTTGGCTGACAGGGATAATATGGCATACACGGGTACGACAGTGGCCATCGGTAGCGCGATTGGTGTAGTTGTGGCTACCGGTATGGAAACGGAGACTGGGAAAATCGCGGGCATGACCGAAGAAGCAGGCGAAACCCAAACTCCGCTCCAAAAAGAGCTGCGGCGCCTGGCGAACCAGCTGTCTATCATGGTGGGCGTCATCAGTGTCGGTCTTTTTGGGTTGGGGATAGCCCAGGATTTCTCGCTATACATGAGCCTGGTATACGCGCTTGGCGTGGCCATGGCCATGGTGCCGCAAGCTCTACCAGCCCAGGTGACGGTTGCACTTACCACAGGAAGCAATATGTTGGCCGATAAAAACGCGGTGGTGAAGGATTTACCTTCAGTAGAAACGTTGGGGTCGACGACCGTGATCTGCACTGACAAAACGGGGACCTTGACCAAAAACGAGATGACTGTCCAATCGCTTTGGTTCAATGGGAAAAGATATGAGGTTACTGGAATCGGTTATGAACCCAAAGGGGATGTCCTGGATGAGAATAAAACCCGCCTGAGCGAGAAGCACATTAAGGCTATAGAAGTTATCATGGACGCGGCGACTATGTCATCGAATGCGGAAATACACGAACCGGACAAGGAACATGCCTCCTGGTATCCTATAGGCGATCCTACTGAGGCGGCGCTGATAACGCTATCAACGAAGCTGGGAACCCGTTCTCCCACAGAGGACGAGGAAAACCCCGAGCTTCAGGAGTTCTCTTTTGATTCCGAGCTCATGAGGATGAGTTCGGTGAGGCAGTTCGGGAATCAGATGAGGCTTGCCGTGAAGGGTTCTACGCACAGCGTGCTCTCCATCAGTACTTATATCTATAAAGATGGAAAAAATGTGGCCATAACCGCGAAAGATAGGGAAAAGATTAGGGCGATAAACGAGGACTACTCCAAAAACGGCATGCGCGTTTTAGCGATTGCGCATCGATTGCTGGGTTCCAAGAAGAAAGACTACATAAGGGAAGAGGTGGAGAAGGGTGTCACCTTTTTGGGTCTAATGGCGATGATAGATCCACCGAAGGATAAGGTAAAGGAGGCGATCAGAGATGCCCAGAAGGCCCACATCCGGGTATTTATCCTGACGGGGGACCATCCGGAAACCGCTCAGGCGGTGGGCAGAGAGATCGGCCTGCCCAAACCCGGAGAGGTTACGCCAGTGATTACAGGAACACAGTTCAAAGATATGGGTCCAAAAAAGCTGAAGAAGCTATTGAGAGAAAATAAGTCTATCGTATTCGCTCGCGTCGACCCTGAAGACAAGCTTCAGATCGTGAAGATTTTGGAGGAGCAAGGCGAGATAGTGGCGGTTACAGGAGACGGGGTGAACGACGCGCCTGCCCTCAGGAGAGCGCATATTGGTGTTGCCATGGGTCAGAGGGGAAATGACGTGGCCAAAGAAGCGTCGAGACTCGTGTTGCTGGATGACAACTTTTCCACCCTGGTTCATGCAATACGGGGCGGACGAACAATCTACAATAACCTCAAGAAAACGATTTTTGCTTCCCTGAGTACCAACGTAGGGGAACTGGCATTAGTGTTGCTGGGCCTGCTGGCAGCCGCCTTGTGGAATTACCCCATACCCATACTGGCAGGCCAGATATTGGCCGTCGATTTGCTGGGGGAGATCGGTCCGCTTACCATGCTCACCTTCGACCCTCCCGACAAAGATCTGATGACCAGGCAACCCAGGAAACCCGAAGAACATATCCTGAGTATATGGAGCGGCATGGAAATTACGCTCTTGGGAATACTGATAGGAGGATTGGCGTTCCTGAATTTTTTCTTATTTATGGCCAGAGAAGGGATAACCCTTACGATAGACAGTATGAACACTGTGGATTATTTTAAGGCCACTGTCTTGAGTTATGCCACTATTGTGTTCTGCCAGTTTTTCAATATCCTCCAGAGGAGGTCTGAACGCATTTCATTTTTCAACCGCAATTTTTTTTCAAACAGGATCTTGCTTACTTCTATTGTTATTTCAATCGGGTTGGTGTTGTTGGCAATCTATGGGCCCTATATCAGTAGTTTTCTGAGCTTCGGCCCTATTACCATAATCGACTGGCTGTTTATCCTCGGCGCAGCGTTCTTCTACTTGGCAGTATTTGAGGCGCTTAAGTTCTTTAAGCGAATCCGAGAAAGGTGAGATAATTTAACGTCTTGAAATTTGTATAACCTACTGAAATCAATAGCTTTTGATAGCATCATTTTATATGCTATACGCATGGAATTTTATGGTATTGCAATGATGTAGCAATGTTCAAAAATGCATAATATCTTTGTGTGGATAAAGGCTTTTGGGATCAATTTTCACTATTTCCCCATAAATTTTTTTGGAGGTTCCGGGGATAAAGACGCCTCCCTCCTTCGCCTCGAGGGAACGAGGAGGTGTTTCGCTACCAAAAAAGGGAAGTTTACCATTTGTCGTAAGCCGCCAACGGTGGACACATCTAACATCCTTCTGCGCACCTCCGAGATGAGTTCCTGAACAACGATTTTCTCCTCGACCTCGCCGACCTCCTTTACCATGGCCAGTCGATGCATGGAGTAGAGCCCTATAAGGAAGGCGAAGAAGAAGAAGAAATCCCACTGCTGCAGGTTGAGGGTGGGGAGGTAAAGTTCTCTTCCAGGGCTCGTCCACTTCAGCGTCCAGGAAAGCTCACGCCCGGCGAAGAAGTCCGCGAACTTCCCTCCAAGGATAGGCGCAATGCCAGCCGCCAGGGAGTTGACCACACTGTTTGTCGCGAGGAAGGCAGTCGCCTGTCCCTTGGGTGCCAACTTAAGGCCGATGTTTCCCGAGGCCAGGGTGACGCCAGCAGTGGAGATACCCATGAACACATGTATGGCCACCAATAGGGGAATCGTTAAAATATATTTCTCGGGCAGGGTGGTGAAGGTCCAGGCGAGGATGCACGCGATGAACAGCGGACCGCTTACCCCGAGCACCGATTTATTGCTGAAGCGGTCGGTGAATTTTCCCCAGATCCGCAAGAATGCCAGGTTCATGATCTGGCTCAGCAGCATAAGTGCGATGATAAAGGACATATCCATCTGAAGCCTTTTCAGCATGTACACGGTAAAAAAGGGTGCAGCCAGATTGACCGCGAAATTCCAGGACCCTAAAAACATAATGAGGCTTTTAAAATTTGCGTCCCTGAATGGTTGAAGGATCATCCTGAAGAAATGGAGTTTCTCTTGCATGGGGGCCATTTGGGGCTCCGATATCCTCGAGATGAAATACACGCCGAGCATACCCGCGAGGAATCCGAGGAAAAAGAGCATTGAATAGCCGTATATCTCGTAGTTGGGATAGAGTTTCTTCCAGTAGTCGATATAGAGTCCTGCACCAAGGCCTAAGGGGATGCTCAACCCGATTGCCACGCTCATCCTCTTCGAGTAGAAGGACCCCAGCCGGTCCTGCGGGATGAGATCCCTCATCCACGAGTTCCAGCTGCTGTTTGATACCGCACCGAATGCCCCGCTAAGGAGTATTGCAACGATTAAAAATGTTAGCCCTGCCTCTAACGGAAGGATGAAAGGGCTTAGAGCGATCAGCAGCCAGAATATTCTGCTCGATGCGGACCCAAATATGCTGATAAGACGCCTCTTCCGAATCCTTTCAACTAAAAATATTGAGGGTATCTGAATAAGCTGTGTCAAAGGGGGAATGGCTGCCAAAAGTCCAATCGTTACATTTGATGCGCCGAGCTTGAGTGCATATGCAACGAGGAAGGCGCCCCCTGTAAATGTCACCATGATCTGGCTGGCTAATCCATCCCTTATAACGGCCCTAAGACCGGATTGGACTTCTGCTTCAGTTAATGTATCTTTAACAGTAAATGTCATGGTATGACCTTGCTGAATAGAAAAAATGGTTTCATCCCACGTATTGGATTAAATTTGATTGACCTTAGTTTGATTATGTCGTCATTACTGCTCACTGAAAACCCCCTTCAAGATATTGAGGGAGCCATACACAACAAGCTTATCCCCATTTTGAATTGTCTCATTTGGTTTTGGAATAGGAATCCAACTTTTTCCTCGCTCAATACCCAAAACCAATATTTCCTTCTCTGTCAATTTGTGCTCTGCAATAGAGCTTTTAATCAGGGGTGAGTTCTCCGTCACTATTACCCTCACAAGGCCATATCCCTCGATGAAATGGAGCAGATCCTCTGTCACGTCCTCCTCAAAAGTGCGGGATTTGACGAACTTGTCCTCAATGAAGCTCTCCCACCTCCGTATAAATCCCTTGTGCGTTACAATCTTGTAGATCAAAAATATCCCCCCAAGGAGGAGCAAAACATCAAGGGACAGTTGATAGCCTTTGCTGGTGACAATGGAGGATGTAGCCGTTACAATAACTGTAACAATCCCTGCGTTACCCATAATCATGAGCCATGTGACAATCCGCCTCCTTTTGGGATTATTGATGACAGATTCTGCTTCCTTAGTGGTAAATCCCGTTCCTGAGAAAGCGGATAGCGCCTGAAACTTTGCCTTTTTCTCATCCATTCCTGTCATCATCAAGGCAACAGC
>Ga0180437_10005327_pt1 | contig 17655 bp, 10 predicted proteins | sample SS_ome_4_FD_132410 | JGI IMG/M metagenome (GOLD analysis project Ga0180437, IMG submission 132410) | Hypersaline lake sediment archaeal communities from the Salton Sea, California, USA - SS_3_D_1 metaG | ecosystem: Environmental > Aquatic > Non-marine Saline and Alkaline > Hypersaline >... | reverse complement strand
CGAATCGATGTACCTGAATTTTGTGTCCTCAATCCACATATGCCCTGCCGTCTGGCCTGTGGCACCGTCCTGGGTTCCTGTGATGTAGCGCTCATCGCCGCTAGAATCTATGTACCTGAGATCATTGCCCTCTACCCACAGGTGCCCAGCAGTTTGCCCTGTGGCACCTGATTTCGTGCCTTCTTGTGTGCGTTTGGTACGGCTACTATCGGTATATGCAAACTTGGTTCCTTCTATCCAGATATAGCCAGCGAACAGACTGGGTTGGAAAGGAAGGTCTCGGAGAATGGGATACCCATTATTATAGTCAGCGTCAATGTTCCATACTGTAGTAAAGTCCCAGCCAGCATCAGTGAAGGTGGACTGCGTTTTCATTTGGGCCGTGGTCTTACCCGTTGGACCATTGCCAGAGGGAGTTCCCTCTCCACATCCAGTAGCGTACCCACTAGTTTCAGTGTCCCAGAAACTATCATTGATTGTGCCATTCCCAGAGCGTCCCGAAAAGCCACCAATATAGTTAAGACGAGCCCCACTTGCTGAAGGAACTCCTGTGGAATAGCAGTTATCAACCCTTCTTACTTCACCAACTAATCCACCAGCCCATGCATAAGTATAGATTCCTTCCTCTTCCCATAGGTCAGTACCTATAGCGGTTGCAGAGCCTCTTGCATAGGAATTGTATAAAGCTCCACCATCATACATGCGTCCCACAAGGCCACCAGCGTATGCCCAACTAGATTCATAAGAAGAGGTAGTTACATTTGCTGTTGAGGCGCATTTCCTCAAATACCCATAAGTTGTCATGTGTCCCACAACCCCACCAGCATGAACCTGTGGTTGGTTGCCACTTCCCGGATATGGTACTGTCGAGTCTACTTTGACAATACCAGAGGTAAAAACATATTCTATCTCAGTGTGATTCCCGGAATTGGAATCAACCCATGCTGCCAGGATGCCACCACTCATGTGTGCTGAATGGCCAGTACCAGAATAAGAGCCTTCAATGTGCGCCTTGAGAATACTAAGGTTGGAGATTGCGGCACCGGCACTGAGATTCCTGAATAAGCCAACCCCCCAAGATGAAGTAGCACCAGTTATGCTGCGGTCGACATACAAGCTATTTATCGAATAGTCTTTCCCGTCCACACTTCCACTGAAACCGACTATCGGCGTCCAGCCTTGTCCGCTGTCCCAATTACCTGTGTCCGATGCGTCAATATCATTGCCCAGTTCATAATAGGCACTCAGGGCATTGCGAATCCAATTCAGTTCGCAAACATCGGTTATGATATAAGGGTCTTGTTCCGTACCTGAGCCGCTAGGTTGTGTTGAACATTCGGCCATTTCTAATCGTAGAGATCCGTTCCTTCAGGGATTTTCAGCCTGGACTTGAAGTAGCCGCCGTAGAATTGCTTGGCCGTGCTACCCAATCGCGTATTATTGTCCGACGCTGGTTTGACGTAGCCGTTCAGTGTAGGGTAAAAGATGATGTCCTTCTCGGATTCAAAGACCATATCGTTGCTATTTTGCGACGTGAACACAATCTCTCCACTGTCGCCGACACCAATACACCCAATGTAATCCGTGTCATCGTAGAAGCGTAGCGTGCTTTCACCGTTGATGCACAGCTTCCCGTCCGTCCCGATATACACAAGAACTGGAGTCCCCGCTGCGTATGTGTCCGCATCGGCAAACGTCCTGAAGGCATTGACGCCCTGGCCGCCGTAGATGCTTATTCCATAGGTAGCGTCCAGCACTACCCCGCTCTGCTCGTACCACTTCCCGTCCTTGACGGTCTCTGATAGCAGGATTTTCCCAGCCGAGATAGCGGTTGCCTTTACCAGCCCATAAGTGCCCTCTTGAACCTGGTCCAGAACAACCAGCCCATCTGCCGTGAGTGCCACGGACTTAAGCCGTCTCAGGATGGTCGCCCTGCCGAATTCCTCTAGCTCCTCAGCCGTGGCCTCTTCCCAGGAATCGCCGTCCCATATCTTCACCTTGTTGGGCGTGTAGTTCGTATCAAGCCAGAAGTCGCCAGCTTCTTCCGCTGTCGGCGCTGAGTCCTGCTTCCATAAGTTATGCTCTGCCTCGCCCGGCACCCTCACAGCGTACAGGGTGTTCTCCGACACATAAACGCCGGTAGCATCCAGGTGTAGGTAGTTCTGGCGAATATAGAGGTCGGGTCCGTCCCTTATATCGTCCAAATACGAATAGAGAGCACCCACTTCCAGTCGGGGGAAGTAATTGCCCTGGTCAGTGTAGGTCTCTAGCTTGTTGAGCAATTCCCGATATCTCAGGACCTCGAGCCAGTTCCCGAATCCGAAGGTCATCGTCCATTTATCTTGCCCAAATCTCCTGTGAACATAGCCGAGGTTCCCGGTTCTCTGGTCGCCCTGCCGGGAGTCGGTTACTTTCACATAGTCAAATACCTCAGCCCCCACATTCAACGGGACTTCGGCAGCACCCCTCTTGCTCCACATTTCGGCCTTGGCGATCAACGCTTCAGCAATGCTATCGGCCTGATTGTTGCTTTCAAGCTTGGCTTGAATGTAGCCTATCTTCTTTAGTTCGTCTGGCAGCGAACTGTAATCGTCAGTCGAAGCCACGCCCAGATAAGAAGGGTCATCATCCTCGTAGGATATGACATAGATTCTGTTGGGGATGACCAGGGTGTTCCTGTAGGCTTTGGAGAAAAACTTGTGGTCCGCTTTGTCCAGCGAGTATTCGTAATCGTAGGTCTCACCAGTTGTGACTGGCTTCAGGATATGAACTTTCCCATCAGCTTCCCATCGGGCTATATTGGAAGTGTAGTCCAGCAATCGCCTTAGGGCAGCCAGTCTGTTACCGCCGACATAGACCCTGAACCCGCCCTTCGGCTTATAGGTATCAGCCAGGCTGTCATAGCCAGTATCCCATACCACATCGAAGGGCGCGCAGTGCCCGAAACAGTCCAGAGTAGCAGCGAGAACACCGTTTACCAGGTCCTTCACTGTCTTGGTATCATCGTCCTCTGGAATGTAGCTCTGGCAGGCTTGGTCGTCAGCCATCAGGTCAAGGGCACCCCGTAATTCCAGGGAACAGGTCAGCTTGTTCGGGTCGGAGTCGAATTGCTGGTCTATGGCCCACATGGGAGCAGTGGCAGAATACTCCTCGCCGTCAGTAGTGATCGCTCCGTATGAGAGCACTCCCTTGAAGCCCTTGAGGTCTATATCGTCCAGTGCCCCATCGCGATTGTGGAGAACAATCGTAGCCCGGTGAGAATATGTCTCTTCGTCATGTGAAGAGGGAAGGATCCTTGTCCGGTCATAGGTATAGGTGGTCGCCCCTTTGGTCAGGACGATTTTATAGAGGGCATTTACGGCTAAGCCCTTCTGTGCAGCCTCTAGGCTACTTGATAAACCTCTCATAGCCCCTTCTTGACTTCAACGCTGAACTCAGCCCAGCTCTTCTTGGCAGTCTCCCCTGTTCCATCGGTGGACCACACTTCTCCGTTCCACCACCCCTCGGCACTATCGCTCGCGGTATTGTAGAAGTAGTCATAGACGCCGGTGTTTTCGCCGTCCTTCGTCATAGCCAAGTCATCCACCTTTGTTTCGCCATCAGCGTCCTCGAGTGTTAGCGTGATTGAAGTAGGGTCCTCTAATGCGTCGGTTTTCTGGTTATAGACGTAAGCCCTGACCCAGATCGTCCCACCTGCCAGATACTTTGCGATTACTTCCATGTTACTCTCCTAATAGCAGTGTCCTTATCTTTCGATATTGGGAAGTGAGCACAGCCAGAAGCCTGGGCTGTGCTGTTTGAACCTTTATTTTTCGATGTTGCAGGGTAACCACTTTAATAACTAACTGCCTTCCTAAGCCAGTCCAAAATCCAGTCACCTTGACCCCGAGCAAGGCCGTCCCGCTTCGTATGATTGCGATTTTCTTTGTGGCTGTAGTCTTCAGGCCCAGCATAGCCGTGCCGGTTCTGCTGAGCGAGATTGAGTTTGTGCCTGTGGCTACCAGCCCCAAGTAAGCAATGCCCGTCCTGATGTAATGCTGGGCAGTAGACATTATGCCGGTAGCGTTCAAGCCCAGGAGTGCGGTCCCTGTGCGGGTCAAGGCTATCTTCTTTGACCCTGTGGCTACCAGGCCAAACAGGGCAGTCTTGGACCTGGTAAGAGCCATCGCCTTGCTTGCAGTAGTCTTTAATCCGAGCAAGGCCGTTTGAGCCCTTACGTAGTGAGCAGCTTTAGTTCCAGCCCCTACTAGCCCCAGGAGTGCCGTGCTGCTTCTACTATAGGCACAAGTCTTTGAACTAGTTGCCAGCAAGCCCAGCAATGCCGTCCCTGAGCGTTCATAGTGCGCAGCGCTAGTAGGGTTTAGTGCTACAGCAAAGGCGTGCTTCGCTAGTGTTGATCCTGACATACCGGCATCCATATCGCCAGTAGCACCAGAACCTGTCCAAATCATAGAGCAAACTGTCATCCAAAAATCTGAACCTGAACTGCCAGCGTCATCGTCTTCCACCCAATCGCTAGTCGGAGCGCTTGGCTTCGTAAATGTTACAGAAGTAGATGCATTATAGACACCACCCAAAAACACAAGCGGGGAATTATCTGCTGTCACACTCATTGAGGCAGCACGGAGCGTATCGTTGTATGACCTATATTCCGTGCTGGAAACTACATCTATTGGGTCAGAGGCATCAAAGTCTCCACTGGTATAACAGCTGCAAACCATGCGAATTTGGTCGCTACCAGTAAAACTCCAAGTATAAGAAGATGGCTCACTAGCACCTGCTATTTTGTAGTACAGATAGTATTTGTCTGAATTACCTGTATTACTAGCCAGTAGATTCCATCCACTAGGCACAGAATCAACTGTTTCATACCTGATGCCAATGAGACAAAAGAGTATGTCGCCTTCAGAAGTCCCCGATGGTTTATCAACAGCAGCATCATAGGGGGAACTTAATGAATCAGCGTCAAAGTATGTTTCCGTCCTAGCTGTAAATGCCATGAGTTTTTCCTATAAGGGCAGCTTTGCACTGCCCCTGCTGTCAGCTCCCTTGCTTGCTCTGTATCTTGATGGTCTGGTCCACACTGTCGCCAGTCTCGAATGTCACCGATGTAGCCCATTCATGGAAGGCCTGAAGAGTGGCATCCGATAAGCCGGTGAACACGCCGGCGCCATAGATTGTGTCTGCGCCAGGCTCCCAGCTTGTCTTAGTGCAAACCACAGTGTCATTGGGCTTGGTCGTGGTCTCCAGCGTGGGCGTCACTGCCTGTCTGGTGAGCTCATCGGTGAAGTCCGTGGTGTCCACATCGAAGGTTGACATATCCTCACCGCACAGGCTCAGATACCCGAGTGTCGCTGGGGCATCACCTTTGAGTAGCTTGCTAACACTCTCAAACAAAAGCGCAGTCGGTATACAGCGTTCAGCCATTAGCGTTCACCTCCTTTTTGAGTTTTCTTTCGAGTATCAATGTCGCTGTTATCTTCACAAGGAAAAAGCACTTGCCGGTCCGCAGGAATGAGGGTATTTTGTCGTATTTGTGGAGCATGGCATACTTAATCCTGGCAGCCTCAAACCTCTGCCCCCAGGGAGTCTCGGCATCGAGAGAGCTAAACCTGACAACAAACTCGCCAACATTACCGCCACACTTAGGGCACTGGCGAGTATTGCCATCTTCCCACTCAATCAGCTCACGGGGAATGTGACATTTCTCACAATTCAGATTCCTAATGACCGTCTCCCCAATAACCTTCTGCCCTGAGCTTGTGCTTATCGCCTTTGCCATGCTAAAACTCCCATGCCCTCAATGGAGCTATCTCATCAAGCCCCTTTTGGTAAATGAGATAGTGATTGTTCGCCCAATTCTCATACCACTTCAGAGAGGCAGGCACCACCTGAGCCCGCATTTCATTCAGCCAGGCCATCGCAGCATAGGCCATGACCCCCTGAATCAACACCCGTTCCAGGTCTAGGGATAGCGTGGACTTTGATTTCGTCAACTGGTGGACTTCATAGCAATACAGGTAGATGTCCTTCCCCGAAGTAGGTGCATTGTCAAGGACCAGCCTGAGAACGTTGCCGAAGATCTCAACATTGCAGTAATCGGGGGGGTCGTTGCCAACCGGGTACTCGGCTCTCTCTACCTTGTCCCCTATCAAGCCCTCGATAGAGCTAATGTCTATCTCTTTGGAGCCAGTGCTGACCACAGTCTCCCGGTATTCATAAGGGCAAGCCTGAGAAACTTCGACAAGTGCCTGGTCTATGTGTATGTCCAGCACATCAGGCGGGACATCCGGGCTAACTCCGGAAGAGGCAATATCATCGTGCAGTAGCCTCCGAGCTATAGTCTTTATCGCATCGCGGTCCTTAGCCATGATTTACCTACTTCTTGACTGGCTGAAGGCAGTAATCCTCTAGCTGCTCCTCGGTCATGGAGTTTGCCATATCAATGACAGGCTTCTTGTTCTTGGCGCTCTTCAAGGCGCTTTCACCATGACGCTTGTAGCCAAGTGCCATACAAGCCATCGTCTTCTGTGCTTCGCTTTCAGCAGGCATGTTTACCTCCTTAAATGGAGAGGGGGAAGGGAGAAAGCCCCCTCCCCCTCTGAGAGTTGTCCGAGGTCCCTAAGCTCAGTCGGCCAGTCGCATGCCGAGCTCTTCCTGCAACGTCTTGACACCGCAGAGTATGGACATGGTGCCCACATTCTTCAGTGCGTTGTGGTTGAAGGAGAAGACCACCTGCAAGGCCAGACCCTTGTAGGTTCTAACCGAAGCGTTGGCCCCGCCGAGCGGTTCTGCCAGTGGAGCGGTAGCCAGGCAAAAACAGTTCTTGTGAGCCACGATGTTAGCCTTGTGGTTGTCGTGGACGGCAGTGATGGTCTCCTGCGCGACATCGGCGCTAACCGCCGGGTGGTGGGACAGGTCCTTGCTGTTGCCAGCAGTGATGTCCCCGGAGTCCTCCAGAATGGTGAACTCCTGCCCGTCACTAGCCTTGATGATGTCGCCCTTCATCACCGTGCAGGTATCGGTAACTGCCTCGATGTTCAGGACATCACCCGTCTGGGTGAGGGTGATTTTGTCGGCAGTGCTTACCGTGCCCTTGCTGTGCGACTGGACATTCTGGCCCATATACCAGTCAATCCCATACAGCCGTCCCATCGAGCCTTCCTTCAGAGCCCGCGTGTCGCCACGCTTCTCAGCGTGAACAAAGGCGTCCAAGACGTTGTATTTGACTTCGGTATCTGGACCCAGGATGCCGAACCGAGTATCGGTTGGGGCTTTGTTGACAGTGAGGACCTTACGGCAGCCAGCTATATCCCCGATGGCGGGAGTCCCGCTCACATCCTGGTAATAGGGGATGGTGTGGTAGAAGCCCAGGATATAGCTGTCTATCTTGTCTGCCAGTGCCCTAGCAGCCGGCTCGATCACCTGCTCATTCAGGTCCTTGACATCAAGCGAAGCCTGTTTCTGTGTAAGCTCGAACGGGACGGTGAAGATCTTATCCAGCTTCACATCAACAGAACCCTCGGTGATGTCCTGGAACTGGCCGGTCAGGTCGCCATCGAACTCAATGGCTGTGAAGGTAGCCGGTCGGCGCACCTTGGCTGTGTCCCCAGTGCCTTTCTTGAATTCCTTGTCATGCCCCCGGTAGACAAGGTTTCCCGCTACCATATTAGCCTCAAGAGCCAGTAGCCCCATGTCGGCTATATTGGTAGGGGTTAAAAATGTGTTACCCACTTTTCACCTCATTGTTTGTCGAGGTAATCTTTCTTCTGCTCGGGAGACAGTTTCTCAAACTGCTCCGGAGAGAGTTTCCCGGTTCGCCCGCCAGTCGTCGGCACAGATACAGGAGTAGTCGGCTTTTCCCCGCCCTTGGTTTCGCCTTCCGGTGGTCGTTGGCCCGTAGTGCTCAGCCGTTTCGCGAGTGTTTCGAGTTGAGCCTCAGTAGTCAGGTTAAGGTCCTTCATGTCTTTCTTGAGGTCTTCCGGGTTCAGGTTATGCCGTGCTGCAATTTCGTAGAGCTTCATTCCCATCGTGACCTCCTGGGCTGCCTTAACCTTTTCTGAGTGCTCAGCCTCTCTGCGGTTACTTTCTTGCTCTCGCTTGGCTAAGGCAGCTTCGCGTTCATCCAGGCTTTTCGCTCGGTTTTTCTCAACCTGCTTAGCCTGGTATGCCCGCATCTTGGCAGGATCCCTCTGTGCCTCCGCTAGTTCGGCTGCGTCTTGCTGCCTTTCCCATTCCTCTATCTTGGCGAGTCCCGTCTTGACAGATTCCTGTTGGGCATCAAGCTCAGCCTGCCTAGTCTCCAGCGTTTTGTGGTCCCTGCCGGCCTGAGCAAGAGCATCGTTTACCGCTTTGTTGACATCCTCCTCTGTGTAAGTCTTGGCCTTGTCCGTTGAAGTTCCCTGAGTGTCTTCAGGAGAAGACTGTCCACCCTCTCCAGGCTGAAGAGTGTCCCCCTGATTTTCAGTTCCGTCCATTGTTTACCTCCTAAATGAAAAAGCCTCAGAATGTGAAAGATTTTCCGAGGCTCGCTGCCATCCTTTAAGGCGATGGCGTTCCCAACGACCCTTAACTACATCTGTTCGTCCCGTATGCCGGCGTGAGCCCCCTTATTCTCACAAGGGCAGCATCCAGGTCCGGGTCCTGACAGCGTGCCTGAAGCCTTGGAGTACCGGTCGGCAAGCCGTCATAGTAATCAAGTAGCTTCTCCTCTTCCAGCGTGGGAACGTTGCTAAAGTCCTTCGGCTGGTTGCCCAGAACGTCCAGCCACACATCGTTGTAGTAGTCCTCATGCTCCATCAGGAAGCGTTCTTGGTCATAGCCGGCAGCAGGCATCTTGTAGTATTCAACGTAGAGGGCTATGTAATCTTCAGGTACTTCATAGTCCATAGCCCGCATAGTCAGTCTGGCAGACCAGTATTCGGGATTAGCGTCAAGGAATTCCTGCCTCGCTATATCTCCCTCAATGGCGTTGTATTCGGTCTCCTTCTCCCGCCACTTGACCTGAAGCTGGTAATACTCGACCGGCCTGTAGTCCTCCGTGCCTTCCCAACCCCACTCTTCCATCGCCCATTCGGTAAACTGAGGATGCTCTAATCTCCACAGCTTAGCTTCGGCGCTATTCCCACTGAACTCTGTGGCTACCTGATTGTAGCCAAAGTAGTCTTCTATGAGATTTTGAGGGGGAAGCCCCAGCCCCATTTGAGACATCGGTATGCCGAGTTTCTTGCTCCACTGTCTCAGGTAGTCATAGGCTTCCATTGACTGAATCTTCCCACTGTAACCCCACAGGGCAAGCATGGCGTCCTCTTCCGGATGCTTCCTGCGATACTCAGCCCGCCAGTCCTTTGAAAGCTCGGGGTGCAGTTCAAGGAAGCCCTCTTTATCTTCGTCCGCTAGGGCCTGGTACTGCTTCCACAAGGGGTAGTATTGAGCAGGGATATTCCCCTCATCGTAGTCCTCTTCGGTCATCTGGTAGACCGGCTGGTAGGGCAAGTTCCAGTATTCACGGCTTAGCCTCTCGGAGTCCTGCCCCTTCCTGACCCACACAGGGTTGAGCCCCTTCTCTTCCCTCTCGGTATTTATGTAGTCCTGGATTTCGTTATAGAGGTCAACGCCCCACTTATCAATGAAGCCTGCGATTCGCCTGTCTCTTTCGTCCCAATTATAGTCGCCGTTGGGCAGATACATGGCAGGGTCATCGGCAAACCTTATCTGAGAGTTATATTCGGCATAGGCCAGGTCCCAGCGAAACTCATACTTTACGCCCTCAGCCTCTTTATCATCGAAGTATTCGTAGATTTCCGCATAAGCTGGGTCTCGCTCCATGTGTTCCATGATAGCCCCATAGTTCTGTCCAGCCTCGGAGCAGAGGTCGCGGTATTCCCTGGTGTCAATCTCGCCATCGAGCAATCTGCGGGTGTATTCGTCAATCCTCTCATAGTAGATTGCCCGCTCTTCGTCTATCCTTTCGGTGTATGCCTTCCAAACCCCTGAATCTCTGATCCTGCTGTCATTCAGGGCATCCTCATACATTTCAGCCAAATCGGGGTATCTTCGGAGTAGGTCCTGCTGCTGCTTACGGGTGAGCTCTTTCCAGCCCAGCTTGCCCTCTTGCCAGGCGTCTATCTGTTTGGGGTCAAGCTCATCATAAGGTATTTGCTTGATATAGTCTTCAACCCTATCGTAAAACTTCACCCAGCTAGACTCGGGGAAGGTTCTCCACCCGAATATCTCAAAGATAGGCACGGCAGCCCTCGCTTCGTCCTCGGGTATCTCGTAATCCCTCACGGCTCCGGGGATCATCCAGTTAATACCCTGCTCCATCCAGATAGGCTCGAACCTTGTCATTAGATATTCGGCATAGCCGGCAGCGCCTTCAATCGGGTAGCCCAGGAAGTCCCTGCCGTTGTAGAGCTCAAGTCCAGTCCCCACTATCGGGGAAGAACGGCTATACCACCAATATACGAAGGGGTTGTCCCTGTTAATGTCACCCTGGTCGAGAATCCTAATCAGGTCTATCCGTTCTCTCTCTCCAACCTCGTTGATGCACGCACTGATATTGCCGAACAGCCTGACAAGCCCATACCAGAAGCCACCGATACCGAAGAAGTAATTGCCCACTTTTAGAGTCATAAATCTACCTGTCGGTCTCCAGGTAACCTCGCCGGTTATCGGGTCCTCCTCAATGCCCAGACCCTCTTTCACGGCTTCCCAGGCATCATCTTCGTCTTTGTCTGAAAGCATGGCTATTGCAAACTGAATACCGATGTAGTAGGCCACGCCAGCACCCAGCACACCACCTAATGCCCGCTTCGCCTGAGCTCCCGTATAACCGCCCCTGAAGACATCAGCCACAAGTGATAGACAAGCTCTGGTATAGTTCGGGGCAAACCACATGAAGGATGACTCCACCTGCCTCATTGATAGAGGCACGCCGGCAGCTTGACTGTCGCTTATGCCGGTAAGTAGGTCCAAATGCCTTGCCAGTTCAAAGCCCTTGCCCTGCTTTAGTGCCTTAGGCGAGAGCGCCTTCCAGAACTCGTTACGCACTATCTCGCCGGCAGAGTAGAAGGAAATCTCAGCCCTCTCGTAGGGACTAAACGGCATCTTCTCAAAGACCCAGGCAGCTATTTTCCCCAGACCGCGCCTCGACTTCAGGACATCGAAGTAGTCAATGGCCCTGGAACTACCGCCGAAGCTAATCCTTTGGGTGGTGACGTCCTGGTTTGCATCCTGGTATCTATAAAAGACGCTGGGTACAAAGAAACTCGCTGTAGAGTATGCCAGAGCCTTATACCAGGCACCCATCATCTTCAGCCCGATTCGAGGGTTTATCAGCAGCATCGTATGAGCCAAGCCGAATGATGGGCTCCCTTGAATTGCCATCGCTGAGAAGTCGAGGCTTGCCTTGGTCATCCTGAGGATACTGGCAGCATCGCTAACAAAGCTCAGTCCTGGCAGTCCCTTCTCCACGCCAAAGAACTGATTGCAGGCGTCAATGAAGTCCTGGTTGAATATCCTCCCGCCGGCAAAGGGCATCGGCAGATAACCCTCGCCGATCCCCGGCTGCCTTACAATCTCCATCTTGGCAGCTCTTTCTGCCCTGGCCTGCCAGTAAGGTGCTTTCCGTGCCTCCATGAGAGCCTTGGCCTCCTCAGCCAGCCTTTCAAACTCAGCCTTCTTTTGCTCCTGCGTCATGGCCTCGGGTGTGGAGAAGATCTCTTGCTGGAATTCGGTGTCTCCGGAGAGCTCACTTATCCCCTCTATCTTGGGCTTCACACGCATGTAGGGCATGGGCTGTCCCTGCTCCTCGTAATGCTCTACTAGCCGTTGGTAGTCGTCCAGGGATATTTGTACGATTTCGCCCTTGCCTTTCGGCTGGACTGGTGTTTGATAGCCGAACATATCAACCTGAAGCCCTGCCTCGGGCATACCGGCTTTGGTTGTCGGTATCTGTGCCTCTCCTGCGGGCGCCAAAGGTCTCCGAGAAAATTCCCAAGCCCTGTTTAATAGACTGTAATTGGCTACGACTACTTGACCCGCAACACCTACCCGTGTATGGTCAAATAGCTTTAAGCCAAACCTCTTATTAAGTATCTTTGCCCTAGCCCGTGCGGTATGCCAATCAGAGTATTCCTTGCTATAAAATTTCTCCCAATCATCGAAGGACTCATATTTCCACATGTCCGCAACTAATGTGGCATATTCCTGTGGAATCTCAGGCGCGCCATAGCCCTCTTCAGCTTCAGCAACCAGTGTCTTAGGCAATGCCCGGGGGATTATCCGGAGCTCCCAGGCACGCTCATAGAGCAGCTTATAGAGGTTGGGGAACTCAGTTTGCAGTCGTGGGTAATACTCTTCGGGGTTCTCCTGCACTTCCTTGAGGACCTGTAACCAGTCCCTCAGCCTTGCTCGATTAGACCTGATTTCAGCCTGCTCGCTCTTACTCAGAGCACCCTCCCTCATCTTAACCCATTTGCGCCATTGCTCCCTTACTGATTCGTAAAGGGTCTCTGTCTCATTAGCCACCCTGTCCAGTATGGCCTTGAATTGTTCCAGGGACATGGCGACTGGTGCTGCTTGGTAGAGTGCTGCCTCTTCCCTAGTGTAGTAGGTCTCATAAGCCGTCCGGTCGTAGCCCCGTTGACCATAGCCCAGCTTGGCAGCATAGGCATCCCAATCCGGACTATCTTCGCCTCTGAATCGGCCTTGCGGTTTCCTGGTAAGCCCTGCTACCTCTATCACGGCATCGGTGTCCCGCTTGAGAGTTTTGGCTGTGCTACTCTTGCGGTTCATAACACTAGACTCAGCGGTAAGCAGGTTGTTCAGGTTTTCAGGGTCATTCACCCATTCATTGAAAGCTGCTTCGTCAAATGAGCCTGGTCTCAGCCTTTTCTCAAATGCTCTATAATCCCTGATTAGCTTTTTCCACTCGGGAGTATCCCTTAACTCTTCGATAACTCTTGCCTTGAGCTCCGTCTCTGTAATCCTTTGCTGAGCAGCTATCTTCTCGCCGGCAGCCTCAAGCTCGCTTGCAGCCTCAAGCCACTCAGGGGCAAGCCCGGCTTCAAAGCTAACCCCCGCTTTCCCCATAGCATCCTCTAAATTGCTTAATTCCCTCTCCTGCATTTCGAGGACGGCAGTCTGCTCCTCGATTCTAATATCTATGCTCACCATTGCCTCGGCGTAGACATCGTATGACTCAAAATCGGGTTGCTGCTTTTGCTTAGCCCTCAGCCTTTGGAGCCTCATCCTGGTCAAGTTTATCCACTCCAGAAGTTGAGACCTTCGTTCAACCGCCTCTTGTGGGCTTAGTTTCCTTTTGTCATTGTAGGCGTCCCTGTATTCCACTGTCCTTTGAGGCACAACTTCAGCCACAGGTGCAGCTTCAGGCGCCGGCTCCTCGACCTCAGCCTCAGCAACCTCAGGATTCCCCTGTACTTCAGCCAATATGCCAAGGACTCGCTTCATGCCTTCTATTCTTTGCTCAGCAGCATCAATCGTGATTCTAAGCGCCCTTACATCTTCCTTCGTGTCTGCTATGTGTTCTATCCTGTTGACAAGCTCCTGCTCCTCCATGTGGAAGTAGTCTGCGAGTTCGTCAATAATGTATTCCCAGCGAACCCTGCCAGCCTTATCAAATGCTCCCGGCTTGAGGTCCCTACCCATCAAGAGGATTTGAGCGTTCCGCTTGGTCAGTGTCTCGGGCATCCGGCCCCCTTTGAGGACGTCAGTCAAAGCCACCTTCTTTGCCCGTTTAGTGCCCTTTCTAGTGGTGATCGTTATCTCCGCTCGATGTGAAGCCACAGGGTCGGTACTGAGATATTCCTCTCTGCCTTCAAGTTCTCTTTGCTGTTCACCTAGCATTTCGTCCATTTCCGCAAGCTGCCTCTCCATCGCGCTTCGGAAAGCCAGTCTTTCCTCAGCACCCCACAGTCGAAACACATCGCCTACCTCTGGCTCTTTCGGTATGACCACAGGCTCAGGCTTGGTGACCCGGGTGGGCTCCCCTCTCAATGGCTCAATACTGAGGTCTACGAGCTTAGCCATGCCCAAAGCCTCTTTGTGCCTTTGAGTGACTTCCAGCAGGCTATCCAGGTATCTTTCGAGGGTCTCACCATCTTCCCAGCTTTCGTACCGGTATGTCTCAATGAGCTCTCCAGCCTGGTCTCCAATAGTCGCTTCGATGGCCTCTATCTCATTCCTGGCGTCCTCCGGTGAGAGCTTCGATAGCGATTGTTCAATGTGCTCAGGTGTAAGTTCTCCGTCTTCAATAAGTCCAAGCGGTGTATGCCTCGCAACTGCCTCGCTCTCTTCCCCAGGCAGCTTGCCGTACTTAGCCTCGACATGGGGCTCAATGTCGGCGGTTTCTGCCCTTGTAACCTCTGCTTTAGGTGCCTCCGGTTGAACTGCCTTGGTCCTTGCCAGTTGACTCTTTAGCTCATTGATAAGCCTTTCATTCTGCCGTAGCACCTGCCTCAGTTGTTGTTCAGTAGCACTGCCGGCCTTAACGAGAGCCCTGAGCCTTCTGCCCAGATCCGGGAATCGCCTCTGCATCGCCCTCAAGGTCTGCTCCGTCAGCTTCTCGCCACGCTTGGCCCTCAGAACCAGCTCATGCAACCTGGCAGCATCGGCAAGTTCTTTTTGTGTCCGCTCAGCTCTCTCGGCTATTTCCGGAAACCGCTCCAGCAATCTTTCAGTGGGTGTAACTCCGAACGCCTGAAGGTCTGCCATAACCCTTTCGCCGGCGACCTTCTTGTAGGCCTCCTCGATATAGCTTCCTATGGAGACTTCGGGGTTAGGCTCATATTGAATAGACGCCTCTATGCCCTCTGCCATAGTCTCAAAGGTTCTCGGCTTCTCATAGGAAGGTGTCGCTCCAACCGCCCTACCGGTCCTGCCTGGTCTACCCCTAGCCTCTATTACTTCGCCCTCAACTGCCCTGCTGGTAACTACCCTGTGCATCCATGCCTCGTTGACTACATTCGGCGCCACGCCTTCTTTTTGCAGAAGGGAAAATATAGCCCTCTGAATCCTGTTGAATCGGGTGGCATATTCAAGTCCGTTGTCCATGTTGGTCCAGTCATACATTTCGGGATGGGTGACGACATGCTCCAGGGTCCCGGCATTGCCTTCGCCTTGGTACTCCGGAAGTAGCCTAGCAGCCATCTTCGCTGAGTAGCCCGCCTGATTGAATCCGAAGTAGCTGACTGGGTTTGCTAGGATGCTTCTGAGAGTGCCCACCATGACCTTAGCGGTATTGACTCCCATCCTAGTTATTGAACCGTAAACCAAGGCAGCCCGCCCGACCACTGCTTCAGTAGCCTCATTCTGCAAGTCAAGCGTAGAGCGCCAGCCCAGCGCTGCTCTTTGCACCCCACCAACCCCAGGTATCCTCTCTGTCTTTTTCAGGACTGTCCTGATCCAGTTAGGAATAAGCAAGCCCCGTTGAATCTCCTCATTTTTCGGTATGCTCAGCAGGTCCTCAGGTTCCGTTTCCAGCGGGTCTGTAATGGTTGAGGGGTTTCTCACTCCAATGTTGCCGGCAGGGACTATTAAGTTAGGATTGTTTGCACGGATTTGACTTAGCGCATTGTCTGCCTTCCGCTTTATCTCTGAGAGTTCCCCAACCTCCTGAACGGCCTGCTGCAAAGCCTCTTTACCTTCCGGGGTCTGGACAACTTCACCGATGGCGAACAGTTCCGCTTGCTCCTGTGGTACGCCCGCCTCGGTCAGAGCGTTCATAATCTCCTGAATCTTCGCCTTCTGCTGCCCGCCGAAGTGCTTGTACAGGTAATTGGTATGAGTTCCACCGCCCAGGAAGCCCAGCGCTAGAGTTGCTATCATGGTATGAACCACAGTCTCCGGGATGTTCTCAACGAGACTCCGGTTTTCATCTATGGTCTTGAGCGTCGCATCCTGCATAGCACCCTGAATGACCTCTTCCAGTGTCTCCATAATCTGAATCTGGCTGAATGTCCTCAGCCCCTTGCCAGTCAGGTTGCGCAGAGTTAAGTTTGTCAGTTGCCTTGTTGCGTTCCGTCTTAATGTTCCATAGAGTGCCGGCGCCACGGCTTTCAATACCGGGATACCACCGAGCAATTCCACAGAGGAGATAGCCATTCCTATCGGCAGTGAAAGCTGTGTTGCCTGCTCATGCGTGCCGCCGCTATTGATAATGTCCTCATACACATCATGGGAAATCATCGGCGTGGTAGCTGACACGCCTGCCATCGCCCCGAGTACAGGGTTCCTGGTGATAGCACCTACGGTCAGCGCACTGCCAAGAAATACACCTGTGAACATGGCAGCGTCCACGGCAACATAGGCCACCCAAGCGGGATCGAGCAGTACAGAGGGGTCATTCCTTATCGTCTCGATGACACCGCCCGCCCACTCTTCTCTGGGCCAGAGTTCAGGATGGCTGTTGTACCACTCCTGGAACTCGCCTTCCCGTCTCTCATAATTCTGCTGAAGGTTCTCTATGACCCCCTGAGCCCACTCGCTCATAGGCGTTTCAGCCTGCCATGCTTCAGGAGTAGGCGTAGTTATCATCGGCCCGGCTATCGGTATCTCGCCACCGGTCAATTGAGTCAGTAGTTTCTGAGGCAGTTCAGACCCGAAAAATTGTTTTGCCGTATGCAGGGCAGACACGCCCCACATATAAATCCTGTCCCGGATGTCCTTTGCCTTGCTCTCTTCAACCGGAGACACATAGCCGAATATCTGGTACATTTCGTCTTCGGTTATCTCCGGCATGAGCATCCGCAAGAGGGCTTCCGTGTCCTCGCTTCTGCCTATTTCCCGTATATCCGCTAGAAAGCCCTCGGGGTCCTGCTCGATATACTGAGCAATCTCCTCGATGTCCTGCTCCGGGAACACCGCTCCGAATACCTGCTCAGTTTCAAGCTGTTGCCTCTCTCTCAGGTCTATCCAGTCCTTAACGCCAAGCTCGCCACCACCAGCTTGATACTCCTGATATAGAGTCCTGCCCTCTTCGGTCAAGTCCTCTATGGTCAATGCCGGCAGAGTAGTCTCCATGCCCCCAGTTGGTACACCCAGAAGTGCCTCCATGTCTGCCCTAGTGTATTGCGCTCCGGAAGGCGCTATGTAAAGGTCATTCTCCGTGATCTCCCACTTCTGAGGGGTAATCAGGCTGGAAGTAAAGCCTCCGTTGCCCTCTATCGGGGTGAGCTTCAGCATCCACCCTTCTTGAAGCCCCAAGCCCATCTCGGTAGCCTCAGAAGCAGTGAAGAACAAAGGCTCTGTCGGGAATGTAGTGGTTAGCCGTCTCTGAGATATTGCGTCCGTCAGCTTGGGGTACAGTTCCCTCATTTCCTTCAGGGAAGTCCCGTACTGGTTTAACAGGCGCTCTATCTGTAGCTGCTTTGTCTGCCTGTATTTGCTAAGCAGCTCCTCTTCGTTTAGAGTAAATCCGTTCATTCTCGTTTCCCGCTATTGAGTTCGCCCAGCTTGCCGTTGGTCCGCAACATCTCTAGGAAGTTGGGCCTTTTCCCTTTCTCCCTATCAGTGCGATCCCCGTCCCCCCTCGCAGCGTCAAGCACCATCTGATCCAGGTCTTTCACAGTGAAGTCAAAGTCCAGTTCGTCCTTACTCATTTTCAGCCTCCTGGATAGCCTCTTCTGGCCTCGG
>Ga0180437_10005326_pt1 | contig 17656 bp, 20 predicted proteins | sample SS_ome_4_FD_132410 | JGI IMG/M metagenome (GOLD analysis project Ga0180437, IMG submission 132410) | Hypersaline lake sediment archaeal communities from the Salton Sea, California, USA - SS_3_D_1 metaG | ecosystem: Environmental > Aquatic > Non-marine Saline and Alkaline > Hypersaline >... | reverse complement strand
GCCGGTGTGGCGGAATGGCAGACGCGCCTGACTCAAAATCAGGTGGGCGCAAGCCCGTGGGGGTTCGACTCCCTCCACCGGCATTCCGAGTAACTCCTCCCCTCTTTTATGTGGCTGGCCGGGGATTTCCTGTTTGAGAGAAGTCGGAGGTCTGCTTCCCGACGGTCGCCATCGAGTGATTGCCAGACCCCGTAGGAGCGACATTCTTGTCGCGACGCGCTAACCCAACACCTTCCACAACGCCCTCGCCATCATGTGCCTGCAAAACGACGGGGACGCGTTTACCTTGCAGAAGCTCATGGGGCACTCCGACCTCGCCATGACGCGGTGGTACTGCGAGCTGTCGCAGACGAACGCCGCGGCCAAGCACCGGCAGTGCTCGCCGGGCGATAGCTTCCTGGGGGCCGCGCAGAAGGCAGGAGGGAGGAAGCGGCTGAAGTAGGGCAACTCGCGAGCCCGCGTCTTACGCGATATTCGAGCGACTACCAGAGCGAACTAGAAGTAGGCCGCCCAGCGTTTCCAGCAACCCGCAGGAGGCAAGAATGAATGCCCCTAGATACACGAGTATGGCAGCTTTCCAATTTACGACGAACAGGGCGCATAGCAAACCTATGTGCACCCAGTAGACTATGCCAAACCAAGGCCCGGGGCTAGGCGTGTCCGGTCTTGTCTCCCGGAACGGCCCTACTTGCGGGAACGTGGTTCCGCGAGTCCTTGCCTGAATGGTACGTTTGTCGAAAGTCGTTAGAGCTGCGGTGATAAAGAACGCGACTGCCAGAATGGAAACGGCTAGCGAACGCGCTACAACCAATGCTAGCGCCATCAGCGCCAGTCCGACGAACGATACCGCAATCGCGCCTATCGCGCCAGCCCTCCGTGTCTCTGCAATCTCTTTGTCAACGGTGTCATCGGGAGACACAGCAGCCCTCCCCTACGGCAGGATGGGGACACACTCAGAGGGACAGCTCAGCGAGGAAACGTCCCCTCAACCGACTAGTTCGGCGGGAGCGCTGGGAGGTCCTGCCGGCCCTGTCGCATCTCCGCGCTGTGGGGTTCAGGGGGCGCCATCGGTACGATCCGTAGGAGCGACATTCTTGTCGCGATATCATGCTCGCAACGTGGCTGGAATCCCGATCGCGACAAGAATGTCGCTCCTACGCGAATATCAATCCCGTCCACGTCGCGACAAGAATGTCGCTCCTACGAGGCTCCTACGCCATCCACCACGCGTCAACATCGCCCTGACGCGAGGGGTGCGCTGTCGAGAACTCGTACTTGGCCGGAGCGTCGACCAACCCTTTGCGCACAGGGTTCTCGTGCAGGTATTGGAGACGGATCTGTAGGTCCTTCGCATCGCGGATTCCATGGTCGTAGTAGCCCCGCTGCCACACGGGAGATGGTACGCCGCACTTCCGGTGAAGGCTGCGTGCCGTGAAGCCCTTCCACACCTGTATGACCTTCGGGAGAGTCGCGCCCTGGCGCAGAGCCAATACCAGATGCACGTGGTCTGGCATGACCACGTACCCCAGAATCCAGACCCGCCCTGCCTCCCGCAGCCACCGTAGGCTGTCGACAGCGATGCGCGCAGCGTCTGGTGCGGCGAGGATGGGGCGGGCGTCAGCGGTGGACGTGGTGATGAAGTAGGCCGTGTTCTCCACGGAAACACGGCCTTTTCGGAGTGCCCGTTGTCCTGGGTTGGGGTTGTGTTTCATCATGGGGGGTTCCCATGGTCGCGGCAGAGCCGCGACGCGGATGCCGCTCCTACGGTTCCACGAAATGCCCGATATCGCGGTACTTCCCGTACCGCGCGGCCACGAGTTCCTCGGTGGGGACGTCTCGGAGGCGGTCGAGCGCTGACAGGAGGGCCGCCTTCACATTCTGCGCGGCGGCTGCGGGGTCGCGCTGGGCGCCGCCCAGGGGCTCGGGGATCACCTCGTCCACCGCGCCGAGCTCTTTGGTCCGGGCGGCGGAGAGGCGCAGCGCTTCGGCGGCTTCCGGACCGCGCTTGGGGTCCCGCCCGAAGGCCTCGAGGATGACGGCGCACGACTCCGGCGGGATGACCGAGTAGATAGCGTGCTCCAGCATCATGATGTGGTCGGCGACGCCGATGCCGATGGCGCCCCCGCTGCCGCCCTCGCCGATGATGATGGCGACGATGGGGGTCTGCAGCTCAGACATGAGCAGCATGCTCTCGGCGATGGCATTGGCGATGCCCCGCTCCTCGGCCTCCGGCCGGGATTCGGCGGCGGGCGTATCGACGAAGCTGATGACCGGGCACTGGAGCTTCTCCGCCAGGCGCATCACCCGGCCCGCCTTGCGGTATCCCTCCGGCCGGGCGCTGCCGAAGTTGCGGAACTGGCGCTCCTTCACGTCCCGGCCCTTTTGGTGCCCGATGACGGCCACCGTGCGGCCTTCGAGGGATGCCAGCCCGGCGACGATGGCGGGGTCGTCGCCGAAGCGGCGGTCGCCGTGGAGTTCGATCAGATCATCGAAGACAGCCTTGACGTAGTCGAGGGTATAGGGCCTGTCTGCGTGACGGGCGAGCAGCACGTTATCCCAGGCGTTCAAGCGCGAGAAGACCTCCCGGGTGATCTGCGCCTGGCGCCGCCGCATGTCTGCCATCTGTCGCCTCACCTGAGTGCGACGCTCTTCGCTGATGCTCGGCGCGGCCAGCAAGCGCTCCAGCTTCTCGATATCTTCGTCGACTTCCCGCAACTGCCTGTCGAATTGAAGCCACCGACTCACTGTACGTCTTCCTTGGGCGCGGGAGACAGAAGGCGCAGAATCCGCCCCAGGAGCGGACGGAGCTGCCTGCGGGGAACGACGCTGTCCACCATGCCGTGCTCGTATTGGAATTCCGCCGTGTGGCTGCCCGGGGGCAGCTTGATATTGAATGCTTTTTCGATGACGCGCGGGCCGGCGAAGCCGACGAGCGCCTTCTGCTCGGCGATGGCGATGTCCGCCACGGAGGCGAAGCTGGCGAATACTCCCGCCGTCAGCGGATCGGTGTACACCATGACAAACGGGATCCGCTCCCGCTTGAGCCGCCCGACGACGGTCGTGGTCTTCGCCATCTGAAGGAGCGAGACGATGCCTTCCTGCATGCGGGCGCCGCCCGAGCAGGCGAAGACGACGAAGGGGACCTTACGCTCCACCGCGTGCTCGGCGGCGCGGGCGAACTTCTCCCCGACGACGGCTCCCATGCTGCCCCCGCGGAAGCTGAAGTCCATGACGGCGATGGACACGGGTCTGCCTTCGATCCTGCACTCCCCCCAGACGAAGGCGTCGTGGAGGCCCGTGGCGGCGGCGTCCTCCTCCAGCTTCGCCGCGTAGCCGGGAAAACCGAGGGGATCGCTGCTGCGCATGGCCGCGTCGTGCTCGATGAAGGAGCCTTCGTCGGCGGTAATGGCGGTTCGCTCTCTGGCCGTGAGGCGGCGATGGTGGCCGCAGTGTCGGCAGACGTACAGGTCCTGCTCCATCTCCGGCTGATAGAGCATATCGCCGCATTGGGGGCACTTGTTCCAGAGACCCTCGGGGACGGCCTCCCCCGGCCTGTTCTCGCTCCGTTGATGGGTCAACCCGGCCTCCTATCCCCGCGCGCCCTAGAGGGCGCGCCGGCCGCCCCGGAGAAACTACACCTTCGACTTCGATACGATCTGCGGGGAACGGCATGAACATCGACGACATCAGGCGTGAGATCGACGAGCTCGACGCAGCCATCCTGGAGCTGCTGAACCGGCGGGCGGAGAAGGCGATCGCGATCGGCCGCGCCAAGGGCCGAACCGACGTCGAGGTGTTCGATCCCGCCCGCGAGCGCCAGATTCTCGATCGGCTGGCGGCCATCAGCAAGGGGCCTCTGACGACGGAGGCGGTGCGAGACATCTACGGCGCCGTCTTCGCCGTGAGCCGGCTGCTGGAGAAGCAGCTTGCCGTCGCCTACTACGGCCCGGCGGGGTCCTTCACCCACATCGCCGCCCGTCGGCAGTTCGGCGCCGGGGCGGACCTGAGGCCGTTCGACGCCATTGCCGATGTCTTCCTCGCGGTCGAGAAGAAGGACGCCGACCTCGGCGTGGTCCCCATCGAGAACACAACCGCCGGAGTGGTGCCGCTGACGCTCGACTCCTTCATGGAGTCCAAGCTGAGCGTGTGCGCCGAGGTCTATGTCGATATCGAGCACTACCTGCTCTCGCGCTGCGGAGCGCTGGAGGAGATCGAGCGTCTCTATTCCCATCCCCAGGCGATCGCGCAGTGCCGTCTCTGGCTTCGGGCGAACCTGCCCGGAGTGGATGTCGTGCCGATGGGAACAACCGCTCGGGCGACCGAGCTTGCCAGCAAGGAGCCGAAGACGGCCGCCATCGGCCCCCCCCTCGCGGGCGAGCTCCACGACGTCCCGGCGCTGCGATCCAAGATCCAGGACCAGCCGGACAACCGCACTCGTTTCGTGGTGATCGGACTGTCGGCGGCAAAGCCCAGCGGCACGGACAAGACGTCGCTCGTGTTCTCGGTGCCTCACAAGGCCGGAGCGTTGCACACCGCGCTGGGCGTGTTCAGCAGCCATGAGATCAATATGACCTTCATTCAGTCGCATCCCACCAAGCAGACGCAGTGGGAGTACATGTTCTTTGTGGATGTGCAGGGTCACCGCGACGACCCCCGGCTATCGGAGGCATTGGAGAAGCTGAGGGACCACACCCTGATCCTCCGCATCCTCGGATCGTACCCCGAAGCCCAGTAGACTCAGTCCCTCAGACTTCCTGCTCGCCCGAGGGTTCTCCTGCCGGCCAGTCAAAGGCCTGAGGGAGCAAGCCGGCCAGATCGAACGTCCGCCGGACGCCTCCCCGCCCCACCGAGAGAATGGGGAGCTGCCGGCGGAATTCCGCCAGGACCTGGCGGCAGGCGCCACAGGGGGAGAGGGGGCCCGCACCGTCAGTGAAGATGAGAAGCCTTCGAAAGCTGCGCTCGCCGTGAGCCACGGCGCAGCCGAGCGCAACGCGCTCGGCACAGACGGTGAGGCCAAAGGAGCAGTTCTCCACATTGCACCCGGCATAGACGGCTCCGCTCTCGCCCTCCAGCGCGGCCCCCACCTTCAGGTTCGAATAGGGCGCGTGGGCTCCCCGGCTGGCCGCCTGCGCGGCCGAAAGGAGGTGGTCCCACTCAGTCTGCTTGACCGTCTCCCTCTTCATCCTCCGCCTCCTCCGAGGCGCGCACGATGCGCACCCTTTGGATGCGATTCTCGGACACGGCCTCGACGATGATATGCAGATCCCGCCAGGATAGCTCCTCGCCGGCGGTGGGGAGGTGGCCCAGCTGGTCCAGTATGAACCCGCCGATGCTGTCGAACTCGCCCTCGGGTAGCTCCACCCCGAAGTGATCCTCGAAATCGTCCACGCTCACCCGGGGATCGACGACCGCCGTATGCTCGTCGATCAGCTTGATGGACTCGGACTCGAAGTCGTGCTCGTCGCGGATCTCGCCGAATATCTCCTCGAGCAGGTCCTCGATGGTGACGAGGCCCGCCGTGCCCCCGTACTCATCGATGACGACCGCCAGGTGGAGGCGCTTCCTCTGCATCAGGTTCAGGACCTCGGCAACCTTCTTGCTCTCCGGCACCATCGGCACGGGCTTGCGCGCCACCTGCCCGGCGGTGAGATCCGGGCCGCCTAGGCCCAGGGCCGAGACGACGTCCTTCATGTAGAGCACGCCGATGACGTGATCGACGTCTTCGACGCACACGGGGAGGCGCGAATAGCCGGTGCGCTCGCTGACCTTGGCCGCCTCCAGCAGGGAGGCCTCCGCCGGGATCCACATGATGTCGGTCCTGGGGGTCATGACCTCGCGCGTGACCTTGTCGGCGAACTCGATGACCCCGGCGATCATCTCGCGCTCTTCCGTCTCGATGTCGCCGTTGACCTCCCCCTCGCCCACCAGCTCGAGCATCTCCTCGTCGGAGTACCGGGGCAACCCGGCGAGAACCCTGCCGCCGAAGACGGGGACGAGGGCCCGCCGGATGATGAAGAGCCCGACGAGATGGAGAAGGCGACCCAGGGGGTGCACCACCCGATAGACGACGAAGAGCACTGGCGCCAGGGCGAGCGCAACCGACTCCGCCCGCCGCACGCCGAACGTCTTGGGCGTCACCTCGCAAAACACGAGCAGGAAGACGATCATCCCGGCCGAGGCCAAGGCTATCCACCGTTCGTCGTGTCCGGAGAGGTGGATGGCGATCTCTGTGGTGTAGGCGGCGGCGCCGATGATGGACAGGTTGATGAGCAGGATGAGCGAACTGAGCACCTCCTGGCGGTTGCTGACGAGGTAGACGAGGCGGTTAGCGGCCCATCGCCGCTCCTCGGCGAGCTGCCTGGCGCGGACGATCTCCAGACGCACCAGCGCCGCCTCCGAAAGCGAGCTGAATCCGAGCACCAGCCAGCAGATGACAATGCCCGCGATCTGGCCGGAGAACTTGCCAAGCTCAGCAAGTGCTGTAGCCGATGAAAAATCGCTCATAGCTAGCGGCCCGCCCCCGCGGACCCGTCCTTACACCTCACTCGCTCGGTGACTCCTCTTCGGGGATGTGCTTGAGCACGGCGCGCACCCGAGTGATGCGGTGGCCGTCCAGCTCGTCTACAATCAGGGCCATCCCGTTGAGATCGACCTCGTCGCCGGGTCGCGGGACGACGCCGAGACGGGCGTACAGCAGCCCGGCCAGCGAGTCGTACTCCCCCTCGGGAAGATCGATCCCCAGCGCCGCGGCGGCTTCGCCCACGCTCATCTTGCCGTCGAGGATGATGCCGCCGCCGACCGTATGCTCGACGGCCGGCCGGACGACGTCGTACTCGTCGTAGATGTCGCCGACGACCTCCTCGAGGAGATCCTCCAGCGTGACGAGCCCGGCCGTTCCGCCGTACTCGTCGAGCACGATCGCCAGGCTGCGCCGCCTGCGGCGGAACTCGGTCAGTAGATCGCTGAGCTTCTTTGTCTCGGGAACACGCAGCGGCTCGCGTATGACGGCGGTCACAGGCGCCTCGCCCTTCCCCGCCGCGAGCAGCGGGATGACGTCCTTCACGTGAACGGTCCCGATGATCGAATCGAGGTTCTCCCGGTAGACCGGCAATCGAGAGATGCGGTGCTCTGTGGCCGCCTTGCCAGCCTCCTGGGCGGTGGACGTATCCGCTATCGCCACCATGTCGGTGCGGGGCACCATCACCTCTCGCGCCACCTTATCCCCGAACTCGAAGATCTGATGGATCATGACCTTCTCTTCTTCCTCCAGACCGCCGGTTTCGGCCTGGAGGCTGACTATGGCGCGGATCTCCTGCTCGGTGACGGGGATCTCCGGGGGCGGTCGGCCGCCGAGAAGCAGCGTGAGGCGCTCGGCGATGGCGCCCACCAGGCGGGCGGGCACGGTGAGCACGCCGGTCACAAGCCAGACCGGCACCACGACCGCGCGGGCGACGCGCTCCGGGTTGGCGGCGGCGTAGCTGATCGGAACCGCCTCGGCGAACACGAGCACGAGCACGGCCATGCCGACGATGGCGACCCAGACCGGCAGGTTGAGCCCGGTGATCACCCAGTTGGCGGCGATGGCTTCGGCGGAGTAGTTGACGGCGGTGATGGCCAGCAGGATCGCGCCGAGGGTGGTCCCGGGGTTGGCGAGGAGCTTCTCCAGAACGACGGCGACCCGTCCCCTGGCCGCCCGGCGGGAGCGCCGGCGCCCCATGGCGAGGAAGCTCATCTCCGCCGCCGAGAACAGCCCGGAGATGCAGAGAAGGAGGGCGATGATGATGATCGGGCGTAAGTGACCGGGCGACATCTCAGCCCCCCGCTCGCATCGCCAGGAATCCGTACAGGCCGGCGCCTACGAGCAAGGCGACCAGGACTCCGATGATGACCTCGCGCACCGTGTGGATGCCCGCGTCCACGCGGCTCTGGGCCACGAGCAGCGCGAGGACGAAGCCGAGCGCCCGCACGATGATATCGGGCGTGAGGAACCAGATGCTGACGAAGCAGAAGAAGGCAAGGGCGCTGTGGGCGCTGACGAGCCCGCCCCGCGTCAGGCTGCCGTGCCCACCCCAGAGCTTGCCCAGGATCACGGCGGCGACCACGGTCACGATGCCGACGAGGCCGACGTGCAGGATATGGGGCTCCGGGCGGGTGGGCAGCCCCTGGAGCGCCTTCAATGCCTCGGCGTTGACGAAGACCCCGAGAGCGACGACGGTTCCGAATATCGTCGCGACCAGGACGCCCGCCCCGCCGACATCCTTGGCGGCCTTCGCCAGGGGGTGGTAGTCAGGGCTGACGAGGTCGACGACCACCTCGATGGCACGGTTGAGCACCTCGGCGAGCACGACCAGGCTGATGGCGAGGAGGAGAAGCAGCACCTCCATTCGGCTCACGCGCAGAAGCGCGCTCATCAGCATGAGGGCCGCCCCCACGAGGCAGATGAAGCGCATGTGCCAGTCCTGCCGGAGCACATGCAGAAGCCCCTCGACGGCGTTGCGGGAGCTTTCCAGGAGGCCTCGCCTCCTCACCTCTTCGAGCTGTTCCGCCGGATCCGGCGGACGAGCTCCCGCGCCCGACGCATCATTCGCCTCCGCTTCGCCGGCGTCTCGTCGGTCCATCCCGTAAGGTGGAGGATGCCGTGGGTCAGCAGAAGAGCCAGCTCCTCCTCCAAGCTGTGCCCCAGCTCCTGCGCCTGTCGAGCCGCCGTCTCGGCCGAGATCGCCACGTCGCCCAGCAGCGGAGCCGTTCCCGCCGGGCTCAGGTCTTGAGGAAACGCCAGAACGTCTGTCGGCCTCTCCTTCTTTCGGTACTCCCGGTTCAGATCTAGCATCCATCCGTCGTCACCGATGACTACGCTCAGTTCCGCCTCGGGATGACACCCCTCCGCCTGCATGACACCTTCGGCCAGCTCCTGCAACCACCTCCGCCGGAGGCGGCGCTTCTGTTTGTTCAGGACCAGTACGGTCACCTGCGCTCACAGTCCGACCCCACCCTCGATCTGCTCGGGATAGGCGATCCGGTTGCGGCATAACTGGGCGGTGAGAACGCGATTCATCACCGCCTCCGCCGTGGACACCTCGCGGAAGGTCAGCTCGCAGTGCTCCATCTGGCCGCCCACCACGCGTTCTCGGATGATCTCCCGCACCATTTGCTGGACCCGCTGGGGGGTGGGTTCCTCTATGGATTTCGCCGCCGCGTGAACGCCGTCGGCCAACATGACCAGGGCCGCCTCTTTCGTGCTGGGCAGGGGCCCGGGATAGCGGAATTGGTCCTCGGAGACATCCTCCGGGCGAGAGCCGCTCAGCGCCTGGTGGTAGAAGTAGCCCATCATGGTGGCGCCGTGGTGCTCTGCGATGATGTTCACCACCTCCGGCGGCAGCCGGTGCTGCCGCGCCAGCGCCACGCCGTCTTTGACGTGTGACACGACGATGAGGCCGGAGAGCGAGGAGGAGAGCCGGTCATGTACGTTGTCCACGCCCAGCAGCGCTTGGTTCTCCACGAAGAAGGCCGGGCGGTAGAGCTTGCCGATGTCGTGATAGAGGGCCCCCACGCGGGTGAGGAGTGCATCCGCCCCGACGGCCTCGGCGGCGGCCTCGGCCAGGTTCCCCACCATCATCGAGTGATGGTGCGTGCCTGGGGCCTCCGCCTGGAGCCGCTTGAGCAGCGGCGTCTGCGGGCTCAGCAGCTCGAGCAGACCCAGGTGCGTCGTGATGCCGAAGGGGCGCTGGAGCATGTAGATTCCCCCCAGCGCCAGCACGGCGGCCCCCGGGCTGTAGAGCCCGGCCGCAAGGAGCGCCTCCCGGGTGATGGCGGCAGCTTGCTGGGATTGAAGCAGGCCGACGGCGGCGACGAGCACGAGGTTGGTTGCCGCCATCGCGCCGATAATGACACGCAGACGGGACACCGGCCAGAGCTGCGAGGAGAAGGCGAGGGCGGTGGCGGCGCTGCCCAATGCCAGCAGCATTGCCGGGAACCCGGCATTCGCCATGAGCCCGACCAGCAAACTCAAGGCCAGAGCCAGTGCCATCCCCACGGTGTCGGCCAGCAGCGCCGCCGCCATGAGGGCGGCCGCGGGGACGATGAGCATCCAGACGTTGGGGAGGGCGAGAGTGATGAGATTGATGACGAAGAGCGATGCCACCGCCAGCAGGGATAGGAGCAGCATCCACTTCGGCTTCTCGTAGACGGGCCTCGCCCAGTTTCGAGTCTGAAGCCCCAGAAGGAGGACGACAAGCCCCACGATGAGGATGGTCGAGAGCAAGCGTCTATAGTCCAGTCGCGGGCTGGTGAGACCGAGGGCCCGGAGCATGTCGAGATGCTCCCGGGTGACCCGCTCGCCCTCGAAGACGACCGGCTGGTCGGCGTCGATGGTCCGGACCACTTCCTGGACTCGCTGGCGGGCCTCAGCCCGCGCCGCCTCTTCCGCCTCGCGGTCGAGCCGGCGATTCGGGGCGATCTGACGCTGTGCTATCCGGGCGATGAGCGCGGCCGGCTGGGGCTTCCTCTCGACCCGGAGCGCCAGCGCCTCCGCCTCCTCCTTCGCCGCTCCGAGGTCGCCGGTGTGCTCGCGGATTCCCTTGCCCATCACCTCCCGCACGACGCCTCGGGCGTCCTCCTCGAGCCTCTCCAGCGCCGAGGCAGGGGCGGACGCCAGCCAGCCAACCGACTCCTCCGGAACCCAAGCCACTGCCTTGCCGATCGCCTCCGGCGTTGACGACGATTCCTTCGCTTCACGAAGCCCGGCGAGATCCCGACTGACGCGCTTCTCCGCGTCGGCCCGGGCGTAGGGGAGCGGGCTGTATTGAGGCGGGACCCTGCTCTCGGCCTCTCGCCGGAGGCGCTCTGTCTCGTCCTGGTCGACGTACTGAGCCATGCGCGGCGCGCGCACCAGCACGCTGCTTGGCTCTCCCACCCGCAGCGAGAGACGCCCCGGAAAGAGGTTGTAGCCCAGCAGGATGAGAGAGAGCGCCGCCCACGTGACCACCCCGATGCCGGCGCGCATCGCTGTGGGCCAGTGCGGCCATCGATTCCTCCGCTCGCCGTTGCGCTGGCGCGCAACGCGCAGTCGTTTCATGTGCCGCTTCCGGTATTCCGCGCTTCGTGCTGCTCGTAGGCCTGAATGATGTGCTGCACGAGCTCGTGTCTCACCACGTCCTGATCGGAAAAGTACACCAACGCCACTCCGGGGATTCCTGGAACCACCTCTCTGACTTGATTGAGGCCCGAAATCTGTCCCCGAGGCAGGTCCGTCTGGGTGATGTCGCCGGTCACGACGGCCTTCGATCCGAATCCGAATCGCGTGAGGAACATCTTCATCTGCTCGGGCGTGGTGTTCTGCGCCTCGTCGAGAATGATGAAAGAGTCGTTCAAAGTCCGTCCCCTCATGAAGGCGAGCGGCGCCACTTCGATCACCCCTTGCTCTATCAGCCGCTGCGCCTTCTCGAGGTCCATCATATCATAAAGCGCGTCGAAGAGAGGACGAAGATATGGGTCAACCTTGGCCTGAATGTCGCCGGGAAGAAACCCCAGTCGCTCTCCCGCCTCCAGCGCCGGTCGCGTGAGGATCAGACGCGAGACCTTGCTCTCCCGGAGCGCGCCCACGGCCATCGCCATAGCCAGGTAGGTCTTGCCGGTTCCGGCCGGACCGATGGCGAAGGTCAGATCGGCCCGCGCCATGGCGTGCACGTAGTCCCGCTGCGTCTGAGTGTGGGATTTGACGGGTTTCCCCCGGTCGGTCACGAGCACGACGTCCGAAAACACCGCCTCCGAGGCGACCGCCTGGCCGGCCCCCACCAGGCGGGCCGCGTACTCGACCTCCCCCGCCGTGATCGGATGGCCGAGCCGCACCAATTTCATCAGCTCGCCCAGGAGTTCGGTCGCCCGGCCGACTTGCTCCCGCGTGCCGCTGACGCGGATCTCGTTCCCCCGCGCCCCGATGCGGGCCCCGACGGATCGCTCTATCAGCCGAAGGTTCTCGTCTCGACTGCCCGCCAGAGCGACCGCCTCGTCATCGTCCCCAACGACCAGCTTGGTTTCCGAAACGTCGTCCACTACTGCGCCTAGCTTCTCCCTGGCGGCCTCAGGAATACCCGGGCCGCCCGACTCCGTTAGAGAGAGCGGCCCTCTGAGGACCTGAGCAAAGCTGCCGCTAGCGAATTGGCCGCGCCTTCCACGGTGCGATTAGCGGTCTCCGCGCCGACGGGCGGCCCTGCGGGCACGCCGAATCGCGGCCGCCTGCATGCGGCGCCGTTTGTCGCTCGGCTTCTCGTAGCGCTCCTTGCGTCGTGCCGCCTCCAGCACGCCGTGCTGGTGCAGCTCGCGCTTGAAGCGCCTGAGCGCGCTGTCAATCGACTCATTATCACGAATGTGAATCGCCATACTCTCCCCCCCTTCCTGCCACCAGACTACGCGGGTGTGGAGAGTCCCCGTGCTTCCCAGGGAGTCTTCGGTGGTTCTGATCTTGTTTGACCTAGACGCGCGGCAAAGACCCCACACGCCTGGGTCCCTTGCCCTGCATTATACCAACCCCTGCCTGGCATTGTCAAATGCCCCCGGCGCCCGCCGGTCCCACCCGCCGCCTCGGCGGCTAACCGGGCGGCCATTCCATCTGCCGACCCCCCAGCAAGTGGAAGTGCACGTGATCCACCGACTGGCCGGCGGCGGCGCCGCAGTTGGCCACCAGCCGGTAGCCGCCCTCGGCTATGCCCTCGTCTCGGGCAATCTGAGCCGCTATTCGCACAAGATGACCAATGGTGGCATCGTCTTGGGCGATAAGATGTCCAAGAGATGGCACATGTTTGCGCGGAATTATCACGATGTGTGTCGGCGCTTGAGGGTTTATGTCCCTAAATGCAACCACGACCTCGTCTTCATGCACTCTTTCCGACGGAATCTCGCCCCCGATGATCCTGCAAAAGATGCAATCCGACATGCGCTTCGCCTCCCCTAAACTCTGTTCTTCGGCACACGTCATTCAAGCTCCAGCCCCAGAAGGTTCCCGGCGTTCCGCCAGGCAATCGCCTCGACCTCGCCAGGGGAGAGCCCGAGCGTCAGCAGGCGCTGGAGGTCTCTGCCGGGATGCCCCCAGGGGAAGTCGGAGCCGAAGACCACGCGCTCCACTCCGTGCTCTCGAATGAGCCCTGCCAGGTCCTCGGCGGGGAGATCGTCTTCGGCGCAGTACGAGGTGTCGAAGGTCACATCACTCCCCAGCAGATGGGCGCGGACGTCGTCCCACATCTGGTACCCGCCCATGTGAGCGACGACCATCGTCAGACCTGGGAATGCCTCTCGCACCCGCGCCAGTGCCGCCGGCTGGGCGTGGACGCGCGGCACCGCCTTGATCTCCTGCCCGCTGTGAAAGAGGAAGATCAGCCGGCCCTGGGCCGCCTCGTAAGCGGGCCAGAGGCGGCGGTCGTCGGGGGGGATCTCCTGGAAGTTCGGCTGGAGCTTCACCCCCTTCAACCCCAAAGCGACGACTCGCTCGACCTCGCTCGCCGGGTCCGGCAGGTCGGGATGGAAGGCGCCGAAGCTGACGATGCGCTCCGACTGGATGCTCGCCGCCCACTCGTTGATCGAGCGGACCTGCCCCGGCCGAGTCGCGACGGGGGCCACCACGGCCGCGTCTATGCCGCTCTCCGACATGACCCCGAGCAATCCCGAGGGCGTTGCCTCGGCCACGGCCGTGACCTCATAGGTGGAGCAGAGGTTCTCCATCGCCCGCGCCGCCACCCGCTCCGGGAAGATGTGGGTGTGGAAGTCGATGACGTGTTTCGGCTTATCGTCGCTCATGGCCGCGCTCTGTTGAGGCCAAACACCCGCAACGCGTTCTCACTCGTCGTGGCCATGAAGGCTTCCCCCTCGTCGCCGCGGATCGCCGCCATCGCCTCGGCGATGGCGACCAGGTTCGCCGGCTCGTTGTCTCTCCCCCGCTTCGGCTCCGGGGCGAGATACGGGCAGTCGGTCTCCAGAAGAATGCTGTCGGCGGAGATGTGAGCGGCGACGGAACGCAGCTCATCCGCGGAGCGGTAGGTCACCCTGCCCCCGAACCCGAGAAAGAGCCCCAGGTCCAGTGCCCGGCGGGCCTGGTCGAGCGTGCCCGCGAAGCAGTGCCAAATGACGGGGCTCGGAGGCATGTCAGACTCCAGGGCCGCCAGCACCTCCTCCTGCGCCTCGCGGCAGTGCACGATGGCTGGGAGTCCCAGCTCTGCAGCCAGAGCGAGGTGCTCCGAGAAGGCCTTCTCCTGTGCCGGCCGAGGTGAGAGGTTGCGATAGAAGTCCAGCCCCGTCTCCCCGATGGCGACGACTCTCTCGGACCGGGCGAGGGCCCGGATCTCTGAGAGGTCGTCCTGTCCCACCTCCGCGGCGTCGTGGGGATGCACGCCCACCGCCGCCCAGATATCCGAGTGGCCCTCCGCCAGTTCCACCGCCTTCCTGCTGCTCGGCAGGTCGTAGCCGACGACGATGGCGGCGGCCACGCCCGCGGCGCGGGCGCGGGCGAGCACATCGGGCAATCCTCGAAGCAGCCTCGGGTGGTTGAGATGGCAGTGCGTATCGATCAGGGAGACGCCGGCACTGACTTCGCCCCCCGCTCGGGCATCGTCAATTGGCACGGCGGTGGGTTCCGCCCGCCTGCACCGCCCTGTGGGGGGCGGGCGAAGGCCGCATATCGAGAACCATCTTCAAGCCGTTATCACCCGGGCCGTAGTAGTGGGGCAGCAAGCGCGACTGGACGAACCCGAATGCCTGGTACAGCGACTGGGCGGCGCGGTTGCAGACGTTCACTTCGAGATCGGCCTCTTCGACCCCATTGTCACGGAGGTAGTCGAGGGCGGCCGCCATCAGCGCCCGGCCGAACCCGCGGCGGCGACAGCGAGGATCCACCGCGATCGACGTGATCCCTCCTCGCCGCACGCCGAGCCAGCGGAGCCCGACCCTGGAAAGGACATAGCCCGCGATTCGCCCCTCCTCGTCCTCCACCACAACCAGGCCTTTGCGATCCCTTAGGACATGCGCCAGGAAAGTCGTGACGCTGTACGCATCCTGCCCGAAGGAGGTCCTCTCGATCCGTAGGATTCGCGGAAGATCGCCCAAACTGCAACTGCGGATTGTCATGATGGCACCTCGCTGACCGAGAACACTTCGCCGGCCGAGACGGTCTGCTCAATCCCATCGGTCACGATCACCAGCGCGCCTCGTTCGTCGATTCCCGCGGCGCGCCCGCTCAGCGCTTTCCCGGCGACTTCGAGCGACACCTCTCTGCCCAGAAGCATATCCCGCCGCCGCCAGCCGTCCATCACCCGCTTCCCCTCCTCGCCTGCGAGCGCAGGCCACATCTCCTCGAAGCGGGCCAGCACGTCCGCGGTCAGCCGGGGCAGAGACCAGCGCTCCCCCGTCTTATCCCGCAGCGTGGCGGCGATGTCCTTCAGCTCTGGGGGAAGATCGGCAACGGAGAAGTTGACATTGAGCCCGAGGCTGACCACGGCGGTCGCCACCCGGCCAAAGGCGACCTCTGTCCGCCCCAGAACGCCGCCCACCTTCCGGCCGTCCAGGAGCAGGTCGTTGGGCCACTTCAGCCCCACCTCGCACTCGGCCTCCGCCGAGACCGCCTCCGCCGCGGCGACAGCCAGCCCCATCCCGAGCCGCCCCGCCTTCTCCGCCTCGATGTGCACGATCATCGACATCCAGAGCCCGCCGGTGGGAGATGCCCACAGGCGGCCCTCCCGGCCGCGGCCCTGGGTCTGGCGCTCGGCAATGACGACCGCCCCGTGGGGCGCTCCCTCTTCCGCCCACTGCTTGGCGACGTCGATGGTCGAGGTCACCTCCGCCAGCAGGCGAAGCGCCTTGCCGAGCCAGCGCGTGTGCAGCTCCGCCACCAGCGTCTCCGCCGAGAGCGGGGTCGCGGGAGCGCTAGTCATCGGCGACCTCCAGCGACAGGTCCAGCGCGGGGGCGGAGTGCGTGAGCGCTCCGGCGGAGATGTAATCGACTCCGCTCTCGGCCAGCGCCCTGACCGTCTCCAGAGTGACGCCGCCGGACACCTCGATCTCACCGCGGCCGGACACGAGATCGACCGCCCGGCGAACATCATCGAGTTCCATGTTGTCCAGCAGAATCACGTCCGCGCCGGCGGCGACAGCCTCCTCGACCTCTTCCAGCGTCTGGACTTCGACCTCGACCTTCACCAGATGGTGGGCCGCCTTCCGCGCCCGCCGGACGGCCTCCCCTACCCCACCGGCGGCGCGAAGATGGTTCTCCTTGATGAGCACGCCGTCGAAGAGGCCGATCCGATGGTTGCGCCCGCCTCCCATCCTCACCGCGTACTTGTCCAGCAGCCGCAGCCCGGGAGCGGTCTTTCGCGTGTCGATGATGCGGGCATCGGTGCCTTCGACCGCTTCCACATACTCCGCGGTGAGACTGGCGATGCCCGACATGCGTTGGAGGAAGTTGAGGGCGGTGCGCTCAGCCGCCAGCAAAGCTCTCGTATTCCCGGACAGCCGCGCCACGGCCATCCCCTCGGAAACGCGCCCGCCATCCGCCGCCACTTCGTGGAACGCCATCTGCGGATCGAGCATCCCGAATACGAGACGGGCGACGCCCAGGCCGGCGATCACCCCCTCCGCCTTCGCCACGATCTCGGCGCGGCAGTCGGCATCGGGCGCAACCGTCGCCGCCGTCGTGATGTCACCGGGGCCGATGTCCTCGGCCAGAGCGCGGGCGACGATATCCCTCACGACGCTTTCGGGAATATCACCCATCATCACACGACTTCCAGCATCCGCTCGATGGACCGACGCGCCTTGTCGGCGATGCCCTCGGGCACGTCGATCTCGTACTGCATATCCTCCAGCGCCCAGGCCACCTTTTCCAGCGTGATGCGCTTCATGTTCGGGCACGTGCTCAGCATGGAGATGGGATAGAACGTCTTCTCCGGGTTCTCCTGCTTCAGCCGGTGGATCATACCGACCTCCGTGCCCACGATGATCTCCTCGGCCTCGGCCTCCCGCGCCCACCGCAGCATCTGCCCCGTGCTGAGCACCTCATCGGCGAGGTCGACGACATCGGGAGTGCACTCCGGATGCACCATGAGCTTGGCCTTCGGGTGCTCCGCCTTCACGCGCTCGACGTCCTGGGTGAGGATGCGCTGGTGGGTCGGGCAGTGCCCCTCCCACAGGATGATCTCCTTGTCCGTGTGGCGCTGGACCCAGTGGCCGAGGTTCTTGTCCGGCACGAAGAGAATGCGATCCCCCGCCACGCTCTCCACCACCTCCAGGGCATTGGCGCTGGTGCAGCAGATATCCACCTCCGCCTTCACCTCCGCGCTCGTGTTCACATAGGCGACCACCGGCACGCCCGGAAGCTCCGCCTTCCGCTTCCGCACCGCCTCCACCGGCGCCATCTCGCACATCGGGCACCCCGCGAGCGGGTCGGGGATGAGGACGGTCCGCTGGGGGCTGAGGAGCTTGGCCGTCTCGGCCATGAACGTCACGCCGCAGAAGACGATGACATCAGACTCGACCTCGGTCGCCCGGCGGCTCAGCTCCAGCGAATCCCCGGTGAAGTCGGCGATGTCCTGCACCTCGCCGAGCTGGTAGTTGTGGGCGAGAATGACCGCCTGCCGCTCCTTCTTCAGCCGGGCGATCCGGTCGGCGAGCTCGGTTC